>OLWS01000077.1_pt1 | contig 59909 bp, 52 predicted proteins | sample 1673601 | NCBI WGS metagenome assembly OLWS01 (sample SAMEA103958116, study PRJEB25191) | human gut metagenome | biome: human-associated habitat [ENVO:00009003]; feature: intestine environment [ENVO:2100002]; material: feces | place: Germany | collected 2013/2015 | reverse complement strand
ACAACAAAACGACAGAATTTAACCATATTTAATTAAAATATAACAAAACAACAAAGGGGCTTAATAAAAAACATCGGTCAAGCAAAGAGCAAGCCAATATGGTTTTGCCTTCGCTTGACCGATTGTCATATATTCATTGTTTTAAGAGAGTTTCTTCCTAACAAAAACTACAAGCGGCTCTTTTCTTCATTGCCTGCTCCCGTGCCCTTATACTTACTGCGCTTAGCATTGAAATTGTACGTAACCTGTAAGGAGATGTTGCGAGTGTAGTTGTAGCAGTCTTTCGTGGTACCCGCTCCAAGTCCATACATTGTCCAACGCTCCTTTGCCGTCTTGAAGATGTCATTTGCAGAAAGATAAATGATCCATGTGCGGTTGGCAAACGACTTGTCAAACTGCAGATTGACACTGTAACCACTCTTCATCATAAGAAATCCATCAGCATGGGTTGTTGAGGCATTAAGTCTGATTGCCGCGTTCATGGTTTCTGAAAGAGCGAAATTATTGTTGAGCGAACACGACAGCAAAGGTTTGCTTAATGCCTTGCTGGCACCATACTTCCTGGTATCGAAAAACTGCTGGTTATAATTGAATCCCCACGTAGGACGGAAGATGCCTAACTTTGGCGAAACATGGACAGAAGCATAAAGTAACTGCTTATGGTCGAAATTCAACGACGTGTTATAAGCAAACTCCTTTCCTGGATAGATATACTTGGTCCACTCCATCACATCCTTCAGGTATTTGTAACCTACAGATACATTCAGCCACTTATATAACATCATTGTCTCAACATTGAACACCTTCTCCGGTTGCAAGGTAGGATTTCCACCTTCATAAAGGAAACGGTTGTCAAACTGCATGAAGTTGCCCAACTGCCGATAGCTTGGACGATGTATCTTCTCGTTGACATTCAGTTGCCAATTCCAGTTGCCTTTGTTCCATGATACGCTGAGATTAGGAAAAAAGTTGTTATACTTTCTGCTAACATCGTCCTGCTTAACTCCATCAGACAGATAGTCACGGACGATATTCTCGTAACGCACACCAAGTCCTACAGTCCACTTGTTGAGAACCAGTCCGTACTGTGCAAAGCCGGCAATATTCCTTTCATGGATATCCGTCTTTGTGGATGGCACCAACTGCTCTTCATTTAGAAACGTTCCGTGCGAGTCTGTCTTCGACATCTCCGTTCCTACAGACATATTTCCTTTCCACAAAGGAATGTTCACAACCAACTTGCCTGCCCACATATCGCTATTCTGGCGATTGCTTGAGTGTACCTCCTGATTGCCCAACTCCTTGCTGATTTCAAAGCCCTCATCATTACGCCTGTTTTTGACAGCATAATATGTGGCGTTAAAATCAACACCTACATGTCCAACCTTTCCCACATAATATATATCAGCCTGATGCAAACTAAGAAAAGGCTTCATAACCTCTTCCTGATCAATGCTGCCATGTGCCATACCATTCAGCAATACATCCTGCCGGCTAACACTATTCGTCCTACCTTTCAACATTCCATAGTAGCGATAAGAGCCACCGATGGAATTGCTATCATTAAGCGAATAGTCGGCTGAGAGTTTTTCCGACAAGAAGCGGTTGTTAGTATCCAAATGAATCAGCTGGTCATTGTAATAATGCTTGTCGGGCAAATAGATATCGGTAATCAAATTATTTTCCTCCCCGTCATGTGTACCCATAGTCCATAAACTATTGGCTATCTCGAATTTCTTGGTCTGATACCGGGCGCTGATAAGCTCGTAATCCGACATCCATTTGTTGTATTTACCAAAAGCATCCGCACGCAAGCTGAACCCATTGGCACGGCGCTCTTTGGTGCGGATACGAATTACCGACTCTACCTCCGCATCATATTCAGCTCCAGGACTTGTAATCACGGAAATCGACTTGATGTTGTCGGGAGTGATGTTTACAATCTCATTATTGTCATTCACACGCTTGTTGTTGATATAAACAATAGGTGTGCCTTTACCAAACACGGATATCTTTTGCCCATTCACAGAGACACGGGGCAACAGATTCAGGACATCAAAAGTGTTTGCCATCTTAGAAAGCAAGGTATGCTCTACGGCAACCTCCACTCCTCCAGGCGACATTTTATACTGAGGTCTGTCACCCTTCACCACAACGCCCTTGATAATCATCGTTTCAGGCTGCAATTTGATGATTCCCATTTCCGGATTGCTGTATATACGGTTGATTGTCTTATAACCAACGTATGTGATACGGACTAACACCTTCCGGGAATTACAAGGAATGACAAAACTTCCATTCTCATTGCTCACACCATGCCCTACGATTGTGGAATCAATGGGCGACAACAAGGTTATATTTGCATATTCGGCAGCATTGCCACTCTCATCTATAATACGTCCCTTATAACGAAGGGTTGTCTTCTGCGTACACTCCACCATGATATTATCCTCCACCTGCGTCATCCTGATGGGATAGAATCCTATCAGCTGCATGATGGCATCGGGAACGCTCTGGTTTCGGATGCTCTTGGTTACCCTGAAATCCTCCAGTTCATCATACACAAAGTTGATGGTGTACTTATGCTGGCGGGCATTCAAATCCTTCAACGCCGCAGAGAACGACACATTATTATATTGTCGGGTGATGCGTTGGGCATAAGACTGCTGAACCAAAAGCAACAGGAAGAGAAGAAGAAGCTCTCTGATAAGCTTGCCGCTAACGGGCATCGGTTTCCAAAAATCTCTCATAAATATATCCTCCTATCTTATTTCACCATCAATGTACCGTCAATATACTCTATCTGTATGCGGTCGAAAGCATTCAAAATCTCCAGGTTCTGCTCCAAAGTCTTCGTCTTGTTCCAGTTGAAGAAGAGACGGATGTGCTGGGCACCGGCATCCACATACTCCACCTTGACATGATAGAAACCGGATAGATGAGCCAGGATGGTTCCCAATTCAGCATCATCAAACACCACCGGCTTCATATCAAGCGAATCCTTGTTCTCTGCTGTTGCAGCACGAAGACAGTCATTCGGCAGTGCCTGGGTTGTTGCCATCTGTTCTGTCACAGCCTTGTTATCCGCTGTCTGATCAGAAGCCGAGAACCCCAACCAGCCATTGTGAATCGCAGCCAAGGCTACCCCCGAAAGGAAGATGATGCCGACGATGGATGCAGCAATCTTCATCCGGTTGCGATAAGCGTCCTTGGATTTGCCGGCATCTATCGCCATCTTATCCTCGTGATGTGCCTGAACAAATTTCTTCCAAGCCCCATCCACATCCACCTCCTTCGGATTGGCTTTCTTGCCAGCCATTCTCGCCATCGCCAGTTCATGGAAGAACTCCTTCACTTCCTCATCGGCAAGCAGGTGCTCCACCTGCTCGTCGGTATATTTCTCGGGATGCTCCTGCATGTCAAAGAGCATCATCCGCTTTTCTTCTTTACTCATGTTTGTCATTGTCTTGCTCATTTAAATTGTTTCTTAATCCAGTCCATCGCCTTCGAGAGATGGTTGAATACCGTCACCTTGCTCACTCCCACTTCATCAGCCACCTCCTGATAAGATTTCTCCTGAAGATAGCGCAGACGGAAAATGAGTTGCCGGATAGGCGGTTCCAGGTCTTCGATGAGAAGCATCAGCCGGTCGAGCCGTTCATCGGTCTCTTCTGAGAGAATCACGTCGGCATCATCCAGCAACAGCTTCGCCACCCTTTCCTTCACGCTCTTATGAGCTATCAGGTTGAGACAGCGGTTGCGTACGCTCCGCATCAAGTAACCATCCTCACTCCCAGGCACCAGAACCACATCATCGGCAAGAATCTGGGCGAATACTTCGCTCACCACATCCTTGCTCTCGTCATCATCCGAAAGAATGCATCTGGCCAGATTGTACATCTTTGCGTAATGCTGACGGAATAACTGTTCTATGTCCTTTTTTCTGTTCATATACTATCTATACAGTTGAGCCAAGCGAAAAACTAAGCAAAACATCAACTTTTTTGTTTTTTCCTTTAAATCCGAATCGAAATCACCAAGATTCTCCCCGGATTGGAATACAAAAGTACACAATCTATCGGAGATAGAAGACAAATGGTAAGGATAAATCGAATTTCTGTTGATTTATTTGTTCATTCCAACATTTTTTAGTACTTTTGCCCACCAAATTACGAACAAGTAAATAAGATTGGTATAAAATAGGTATTACCAAGATAAAATAAAGAATAGATTAGATAAAGGAGAATAAGATTATGTCAACGATTATTTATCCATCACCGATATTCGGTCCGGTAAACTCCCGCCGTCTAGGAGTTTCACTGGGCATCAACCTCATGCCATCTGATGGCAAGGTCTGCTCATTCGACTGCGTTTATTGCGAATGCGGATTCAACGCCGACTTCCGTCCTAAGAAGAAGCGCCCTACCCGCGAGGAGGTAAGAGAAGGATTGGAGAAGGTTCTGAAAGAGCGCCACGACAACAACCAGCCTCTGGATGACATCACCTTCGCAGGAAACGGTGAACCTACGGGACACCCTGACTTCAAGGGAATCGTGGAAGATACGATGGAACTCTGCAAGAAATATTTCCCTGAAGCACAAGTATCCGTACTCAGCAACGCCACCTATATATATAAGGAGGAAGTGAGAGAGGCACTGATGCTCGTGGATAACAACATCCTGAAACTGGATACCGTGGATATGGATTACATCAAGAAGCTGGACCGCCCTCAGCAGCCTAACTACGACGTGAAAGATGTGATCAAATATCTGAAGATGTTCAAGGGGCACGTCATCATCCAGACCATGTTCCTGAGAGGTGACGGTTTGGACAATACCAGCGAGCATTTCGTAGCTCCTTGGCTGGAGGCAGTGAAAGACATCCAGCCTCAGCAGGTAATGGTTTATACCATCGCCCGTGAAACACCAGACAAGTTGCTGGAAAAGGCGCCAAAGGAAGTACTCGATGCCATCAAGGACCGTGTAGAGGCATTGGGCATCAAGTGTACAGCCAGCTATTAAGAGATAATCAGGATAAGAAAGAAAAGCAAGTAGAAAAAAAGAATGAAAGCGAAAAGTAATATCCTTATTATCAGCGATATGTGTGGCTACGGAAAGGTATCTGCCGCGGTTCAGATGCCTATCCTCTCTTATATGGGACTCGACGTGTTCAATCTGCCAACCATGCTCATCAGCAACACCTTCCCATACGGCAAGTACGCCATACTGGAATGCACTTCGTATATCGAGGAAGCCTTACAGAAGTGGAACGAACTGGGCATTCACTTCGATGCCATCACCACGGGTTTCATGGCTTCGGAGCGTCAGGCGAAGCTGGTGGCACGCTATTGCAGAGAACAGGCAGCGCTGGGCACCGACATCTATGTGGATCCCGTGATGGGCGATTACGGCAAGCTCTATGGTGGAGCCAGTGAGAGTACCGTGAGATGCATGAAGGAGATGCTGAGCGTATCGCATCTCTGTTTTCCCAACTATACCGAGGCTTGCCTGCTGACGGATTCGGAATACAAGGAAGAGGGAATCTCGGAGAAGGAAGCCTATGAACTGATAGATAAACTGAGAGCCATCGGTTCCCACTCCGTGCTCATCACCTCGTGCATCGTAGAGGGTCAGCATGCCGTAGTAGGTTTCAATCATCTTACAGAAGAGTATTTCCTCCTGCCCTACGAAGAAATCCCCGTTCAGTTCCCGGGCACCGGCGACATCTTCTCCAGCATCATCGTGGGCAGACTGAAGGATGGCGATCATCTTCGCCATGCCACCCGCATCGCCATGGATACCCTGCGCAACTGGATAGACATCAACAAGGATGACAAGGACAAGAATCGCGGTATTCCGATAGAAAGACATCTGGGGGACTTGTAGAAGAAATTGAAAGGTAGAAAAACAAGGAATTGATAAAGAGGAAAAAGGGGAACCTGCAAAAACAGATTCCCCATTTTTTATAGTCGATTGATAATAGAGTTATCATTCTGAATCTGACCTTTACGAGCCTTATACTTATTGTGGAAGCTATAAGTCAATGTCAGGCTATAACGGGAGTATGCCTTCTGATAGAACTCATAGTCGAGGACAGGATTGAGCTGATAGCCTTTCTGACGAAGCGTATGGAAGACATCAAATACGCTGAAACCCAGCGACAAGGCATCCTTCAAGAATGTTCGATTATACCCTAAACACACGTAGCCAAGAGGATGACTTTTATAGTTTGCATCTATCGTGCTCGTAGAATAATTTCCCTCCACAGAAATACTACCAATCTTCTTGAAGGTGAAGTAATTGACGCAATTGCCTTTTACCACCCAAATGTGCTTTACATTATAACTCTTTGGAATATCGTCATAATAGCCAGCCAACCCCATGTTGAGATTCCACCAAGGCAAGATTTTCCCATTGAAAGCATAATAAGCCCCCACGATGGTCTCTGAGCCAAAATTGGTTATATCACGATAAGTCTTGTCACCAATCGTCTCAAAATACTCAGCTATCACATCTTTCCTATGCTTATACGAGAAAGACAGAGAATGGTTACCATACGTCAACTCCCATATAAGGGAGTTACTGATAGATGGCTGCACATTCGGATTGCCAGTTGTATAAAGAACGGCAGAAAGACGTTCCTTGTTATTGGTAAGATCACCAAACGAAGGACGGTTGATACTGCTGCTATATGTAAGACTCATACTGCTCTTGTCATTGAACTTATAAGACAAGTATGCATAAGGAAACCAATTGGTATATCGCTTATCCACCTCTGTTTTATCAGTCAAGCAATTGATGCCCTTCTGCCAAGTATTCTCCATTCGCATACTTAGATAAGCAAACACCTTCTCTCCAAAGTTCTTCGACAACCCGAGATAAGCAGCCGCAACCTGTTCCTGATACTTCCAATCGCTTGAAGTCAAATCTCCCTCCACGAGATTGTTCCTGATGTTCAATCCTGTGGTTCTGATATTATTCTCATATTTAGAACCTAAGCGAAGCGCCAAACTGCTAGGGAAATTATAACGGAAATCCGTCTGCAAACTTCCTGTATTGGCATTCGAGGTTGATTGATTATACTCATCCGTATGCAAAGGCTCATAATCTTCATAAGATGCCACGAAACTATTGCCCTTATTGGCATGCTTATAATTATAGTTGCCTAATACCTTTAGATAACTGTCTTTCTCATCTATTTTCCAATTGTAAGAAAGCACCGCATTCAGATAATCCGTTTTATCATGGTCGTTCATATCAGAAACACCTTGATACGACATTTTATTGGCATCAGTAAACTTACAGTAATCACCCGCACTAACAGCATGCCCATTATTGATATTTCCATTCAGTTCAGCGCCAAAGAGATGATGATGCTTCTTATCAATGGCATAGATACTACCCACACGATAGAAATATAACTTTTGCCTAATATCATACGTTTGAGCAACAAGATGATGGGTATCTGTCTCCATAAAATGATGTCGCGTCTCACCATATAGGGCATTTCTTGCCCAGATATAATAAGTAGAGGCATAAACATTCCAACGCTCCGTTCCCAAGTTAAGATTCAATAATGGATAATAGGAATAAAACTTACTTGATTCTGGGCTTAGATTTCCCACATATCCCGTGATACTTCCATTAAAACCAGCCCGAATCCTTGTCCTGATATGAACAATGCCACCTTTAATGTCGGCATCATGCTCAGCACCATGCGTATCTTGTATCTCAATGCTTTGGATATCATCAGCCTTGATGCTTGAAAGGAAAGACTTCAGTTCCGTTCCTGCCAGTTTTCTGTCATTTACGAAAATGGTTGCCTCTGTATTATTCACCTTGATATTCACTCCTCCGGAAGCATCATCCTGCACCATCACCTTTGGAGCATACTTCAACACATCCGTGGCATTCATAGCCCCGATATTCTTCAGTTCACTCACATTGAAAACGGTCTTGTCTTCCTTGCGTTGAAACAAAGGCTTGTAGGCTTTCACCACCACCTTATTTAATGTATAGGCATCACGGAACAACCGGATGCTGCCCATCTTGCCCACATTCACCCGTTTATACAGGGTCTTGTAGCCAACATAGGAGAAACGGGCGATGACTTGCTTCTGATGAACAGGAATCACGAAGTCGCCCGAAAGATTGCTCACACCCCCATTCACATAGCTGGAATCCCTGACATCCAGAAGGGCGATGTTGACAAACTCCATCGGTGCGCCCTTATCATCCAACACCCTTCCTATCAGCTTCTGGGGTTCCTTCTGGACACACTCGAAATAGATCTCATCCTGGTCGAAGGTGGCACGGATGGGATAAAAGCCAATTACCTGGGTTACGATATCACGGACATCCTTGTTCTTGAAAGAAGTACTGACGGTGAAATCCTCCAACTCATCGTAGATAAAATTGATTTTATATTGGGGTTGAGCCTTGTCTAGCCAGACCAAGACCTTACTGAACGAAGCCTTGTCGAAAGTATGCGACAAGCGTTGTGCATAGCCTGCCATAAGCGCCATACACAGAAATATCATAAATATGATTCTCTTCATAGTTTCTCTCTTTTTCACAGTTCCTGTCGGATAGGAACAAATCATGCGTATTTACTCTACAATCAACATCTGATTAGCCTCATCAAAGGAAAGATGTACCTTATCAAAGTGATTGATCTTGTCGATGATATCCTGCAGGGAATCCTTGCTATCCCATTGCAGATAAAAACGGATATGTGCTGCTGCCTGGTTGCGGTACTCCACCTTTACCTGCATCTTATCGGCAATATACTCCAAGATGCCAGACAACTCAATATCCTCAAAGACAACAGGGGCTTTCTTGGTTGGTTCTATCTTCAGCCAAGCGTCATCTACCGCAACCTTTGCCTTCTGTTTTTGCGGTGTCTTCACGCTATCTGTCACCAAAGCCGTCTCGTTCTTTTCTGCACGGTTCACAATATGATAAGCCGCATACGAAATGCCCGAAAGCATCAGCAATCCCACAAAGGCGGCTGCTATCTTCATCCAGGAAGATTGCCCTATCGGATGATACGCTTTTTGGGAAATATCCCAAGCCTCATCCCCTTGCTTGGAATCAGTATCAGCAAGCTTTGCCTCAAACTCCTTCCAAGCTTTATCCACATCCACAGAATCTTTCGCCTTCTCATAGGCAAAAGCCCGCTTCAGCAGAACTAACTGATCGTCATTACTCTTGTTGGTCATAACTCTGAATCTTTAAATTGTTCTTTAATCATCTTCGTAATGTTGGAAAGATGTTTCCAGACTGCCACTCGGCTGATACCCAGTTTCTCTCCTATCTCTCCATACTTCATCCCTCCCAGGAATCGCATCTTGAAAATGCACTGCTGTTGTGGGGTGAGATGGGTCTTGGCAAAATGCAGCATCTGCTCCAACCGGAGTTCATCTTCTTCTGGAGATGCAGCCATCTGTTGTTCGCTGGCATAAAGCATAGCGATACGCTGCCGGTTCGTTTTTTGTGAAATGCGCTTGAGGCAACTGTTTCGAACACTCGTTAGCAGATAGTGCTCGACGGTATCTGGCAACAATACGGTATCAGATTCGAGCAATCGTTCAAAGATGTCGCTAACCACATCCTTGCTCTCTTGCTCATCGTAGAGGATGCTGACAGCCATCCCATACATCCGCCCGTAATACTGCCTGAACAGTGTTGATATTTCTTTCTTTTCCATCACGATTTTTACTAGCTATTACCCTCGAATAGAGAAAATGCTAACCTATGAATCCAACTTTTTTTGCAAAAGTACTCATTTTATCCTAAAAAAGAAAAGATAAGGAGGATATTTATTTTGCTGTTTCAAATATTGCACTTGATTATTTGCATATATCAAATAATAATTGTAAATTTGCAGTGGAAATATAAACTTCGAAGATTATGGCAAAGGAAAGAATCTATCCCGTTGGAGTGCAAACCTTCAGCGACATCATAGAGGAAGGTATGATCTATGTAGATAAAACCGCCCTCATTTACAATATGGCAAAGAAATACAAATATGTGTTTCTTAGCCGTCCACGCCGTTTTGGTAAGTCCCTGCTAAGCAGTACGCTGCGCTCTTACTTTGAAGGAAAGAAAGATCTTTTCAAAGGACTCGCTATCGAAACTTTGGAAAAAGAATGGATAGAATATCCTGTACTCCATTTCGATCTGTCAACCTTTAAGAACTGCGATTTATCTCTCTTTCCTGAAAAATTCGACATGCAATTACGCAGGTTCGAAAAGCAATTCGGAGTAGAAGATATGAGGAAAAGTGCCGGTAACCGCTTAACCCAGCTCATAGAACAGGCAGAATCGATGACCGGCAGAAAAGTCGTTATCATTATTGACGAATACGATGCTCCTCTACTTGATGTGTTGCATGATGAGACCAAACTGGAAGCAGTAAGAACTATCATGCAGGAGTTTTATGCGCCTATTAAAGCCAACAGTTCGCATATTCATTTTGCCTTTATCACGGGAATCACAAAATTCTCTCAACTCAGCATCTTTAGCACCATCAATAATCTTACCAACATCAGTATGGATCCGGAGTTTTCTACCATCTGCGGCATCACCAAGGATGAACTGAACACCGTTCTGAAAGAAGATATTGCTTTGCTGGCTAGCAAAAATCATGTATCATTCGAAAGAATGAGAGAATTGCTAAGAGAAAACTATGATGGTTACCACTTCAGCCGGGAAGGTGAAGATATCTTCAATCCATACAGTCTCATGAGAAGTTTTGCGTCAGGATTCATCGACAACTACTGGTATGCTTCGGGTACATCAACCTACCTGATTCATCAGATGCAACATTTCCATACAGATGTCACAACACTTGACGATATGTTTGCCTTCTCCTCATCCTTCGACCGTCCTACGGAGAAGATGAGCGATGCTTTGCCTTTGCTCTACCAAAGCGGCTATCTTACCATCAAAAAGTATGACCCGCTGAGCAATGGATATTATCTAGGCATTCCAAACAAAGAGGTAAGGGCAGGATTAATGGAGAATCTCCTTCCCATCTATTCCGGCAAGAGCGATAGCCAGTCCTTAGGTTTTGCAGCACTTTTCTATCGTGACCTGCTGACGGGTAACATAGACCAAGCCATGGAGCAGATGAAGGCTTACTTTGCTTCTATTCCATACCCAGAGGGTGGAAAGAGCGTATTGGAGAATATGCAAAAGAGCGAATATTATTATGAGACTATTCTCTACATCGTTCTTTCAATGATGAATGTGGCAACCTATACACAAGTAAAAAGTTGCAGGGGAAGAGCTGATGCAGTAATGTTTGCTCCTACAGCAATCTTTGTCTTTGAGATAAAGATCAACAAACCTGCCCAAGAGGCTTTGGCTCAAATAAACGAGAAAGGTTATATGATTCCCTACTCCGCAGATGAAAGAAAAATATATAAAATAGGTATCAGCTTCAGTACTCAAACCAGAACAGTAGAAGACTGGGAGTTTGAAGAGGTAAAATAACCCTTCAATACTCCTACAATAAATATAAATGGAAAAGAAAGAAACAAATACACTCAGTATATTTCAGCGCCCGGTATGGGTAAGCCTGTTCGCCCTTACGGCTGCTATCTCGTGGGGATGGGCTTACCCATTGATAAAAATGGGAATGGAGGAATATCAGATTACAGCAGACATGACCGGAAGCAAGATGCTTTTTGCCGGCATCCGCTTCTTCATCTCCGGCATCATCATCCTGGCCATCGCCAGAAGCTCGCATCGTGAATTCGGATTCAAGAAGAAAGCTGTTCAAGAGAATGTCTGGTTCCTTCTCCTCTATGCACTTCTCAACACCACCCTTCATTATGCTTTCTTCTATTTCGGACTCTCGCATAATGCAGGAGCACGTTCGGCGATACTCAATTCTATGAGCGTCTTCACGGTGGTTATCTTTGCCTGCATCTTCTTCAAGAGCGACAGGATGACGTGGCGAAAGGCTTTAGGCTGCATCATCGGCTTCCTGGGCATCCTTGCCTTGAACCTTGGCGGAAAGGAAAGCGGAAGTTTCACATTCCTGGGCGATGGTATGATAATCCTCAATGCCCTGTGTGGAGCCAGTGCTTCCCTGCTGACCCGAGGTTTGAGCAACAGGGTGGATGTTTTCGTAGGAACCGGTTATTCGCTGAGCATCGGTGGAGCCTTGCTGGTGATTCCTGCTTTGTTAATGGGTGGCTATCTGCCAGTCATCAGCCTCTGGGGCATCACTATCCTTCTGCTGCTCATCGCCATCTCAACCATCAGTTTCGCTCTCTACAACAAATTATTGAGCTGCAATCCCGTAGGAAAGGTAGCGATATACAATTCGCTCATCCCCGTAGTAGGAGCCATCACCTCCTGTCTCTGTCTGGGCGAAACCTTCTACTGGAAGTATCTGATAGCAGGCGCATTGGCTACTGCCGGAATTTATATCATCAATAAAGGGAAGAAATAAATTCCGGCTGTTGCCCATGCAACCCATATAGAAAGCAAAGCCAAATTTCCTAAAAGCGAAAAATATGGCTGACATGAGTCTGACATTTATCAATTAACGAATATTATATCTAGTTTTATACCATCTTTCATAGAATTTCTGTACTTTTGCATTTGAATCTTTAAAATAGTATATCATTTAAACAGAATAGATAATATGAAACTGAAAGCATATCATTCCATCCTCATCTTCGCCATCCTTGTGATGTCTGCGGCATTCTCCAGCGTAAGCAACTACCGCAAGGCACAGTATGCCATTGTACAAGATATGAACAAAGCTTTGGCTCTGACTCTTCAGGAAAATAAATATCAATGGATTACGCCTGATACCATCCAGAGCTACCGGTCACATCTCAGCATCGACCTGCTGAAATCGACCAGTAATCTCTGCTATGTGATGGAAGACAGAAGAAGAGGCAAGAACAATTCCCAGTTGGTAAATAGCGCCAACCTGCTCAGCAGCAAACAGATGCTCCTCAACGAGCATTCTATCCAAAGTTATGCTAACTGTTCGATGGCAGATGTTTTGAGTATGAGCAACCAGCGGACACCTTTGACGCTTACCCTTATGGCTATGATTTGGGCAATTGCATCGCTATACTATCATCGCAGAAAACAACCCTGGAATCATGAGGCCGATATGTTCGGCACCATGTGCTATTCTCAAGACGAGGATTCCTTCTACAATCAGGAAAACGGACAAGCTATCAAGTTTACTCCGATGCAGCACCAGCTGATGCAACTCTTCTTCAACAATACGCATCATCAACTCTCCAAACAGGAGATTTGTAATGCTCTTTGGCCCAAGAAACCGGATGCCAGCGAAACGCTCTATACCTTGATTCGCCGTATCAAACCGGTGATTGAGCAGAATAGCAACCTCATGATTGAATCGGAAAGAGGCAAGTCTTATCGACTGATTATCAGATAAGTTCAGAAATGTCAGCCAAATGTCATACTTATTATTTGGCTGTTTCCCATCTTCTTCATACCTTTGCAGCTAAAATACAAAAGAAGCAAAGATATGAAGAAGATTTTTTTGATAGCAGTTGTCTTGCTGATGATGATAAACTTCATCATCAACTATCACCATGAGGTTACGAAAGAGCAGCAAACACCGATGGCGGATTTCAAGACCAAGGTAGAGATGGCGCCCATGAAGGAATACAATGACCCGGACTTCGGCTACGTTGTCAAATATCCTTGCTTCTTCCAGCAGGAGGATACTTCGGTATCGGGATACCAGGGCTATGCCCGCTTCTCATTCACCAATCATGCCAACATCATCCTGGAGAGTTACGTTACCCCCAACTATAGCAACACCCTCCAGGCTTGTGCCGATTCTCTAGCCCAGAAGCTTCATTCGGAAAGGACGATGCAGGCATCGGATAAGGCATTCATCCTCTCCGGTCCTGTCTATGAAAACGGAGTAAGAGTAGATGGCTACAGTCATTACGATAAATTCATCAAGAGTGGCAGAATACTCTTCGCTTATTCCCTCACCTATCCCGACAGTTACAAGCCAGCCATGCCCCGACTGTTCAAACTCATAGACGACTGGAAGGTTTTAGGGGCATATTAATCTGCCTTGAAGTTATCCTCGTAAGCCTCTTGGAATTGTATAAAAACAGCTTTCAAAGAAGATAAAAGCACTTGATTATTTGCATATATCAAATATTAATTGTAAATTTGCGGTGGAAATATAAACATCGAAGATTATGGCACTTAAGTTATATCCATTAGGCATACAGACTTTCGAGCGAATCCGCAAGGAAAACAAGCTCTATATCGACAAGACGGAATACGTTTACCGCCTGACTCACACCAGCGGTACCTATTTCTTCTTGGGACGTCCACGCCGCTTTGGAAAATCCCTGTTTCTCACCACCCTCCAGAGTTACTTTGAAGGCAAGAAAGACTTATTCAATGGTCTTGCCATCGAAAAGCTGGAAAAGGAGTGGACAGAATATCCTGTGCTCCACTTTGATTTGAGCGGAGGCAAACACATGAATAAAGAACAGCTGGAGAGATATCTCGCATTCATACTGAAAACAGAAGAAAAGAAATGGGGTATCACACAGCCACAAATTGATGCCAATAACCGATTGACAGAACTGATCAATACTGCATACGAGAAATCCGGAAAACAGGTAGTCGTGCTTATTGATGAATATGATGCACCCATGCTGGATGTGGCTCACGAGCAAGAACAGTTAGATACCTTGCGCAATATCATGCGCAACTTTTTCAGTCCTTTGAAATACAGCGAAGCTAAACTACGCTTTGTCTTCCTGACAGGCATCACCAAGTTCTCGCAAATCAGCATCTTCAGCGAACTGAACAACATCACCAACATATCCATGAATGATGACTATGCTGGTATCTGTGGCATCACCAAAGAAGAACTTCTGATGCAGATGTCGGAAGATATTGACGAACTTGCCCGAAGAAGAAACATAACGAAAGAGCAAGTCATCGACAAGTTAAAAGAGAATTATGACGGCTATCATTTCACAAGATTCTCACCTGATATCTTCAATCCATATAGCCTGCTGAATTGTTTTGCTGAAAACAAGTTCGGATCCTATTGGTTTACTTCCGGCACTCCAACTTATCTCATCAATATGATGCGCAAATATCAGGTAGTTCCTACAGATGTCATCACCCGAGTGGAGGCTGATGCCAGCGAGTTTGATGTTCCTACGGAGAATATGCCAACCATCATGCCGCTGCTTTACCAAAGTGGATATATCACAATCAAGGAATATCATGAAGACTACAACTATTACGTTCTTGATGTTCCTAACAAGGAGGTGAAAATGGGACTGACCAAGGCACTGATTCCATCATACGTCACACAAAATACACTTGCAACAACCAATACAGCCCGTCGTATCGCACAGGCATTGGATAAGCAGAATATGGAGGAGGCATTAACCTTACTCCAGACATTTTTGGGAACTGTTCCTTACTGCAACAACGCTCATTATGAGGGACATTACCAGCAGATGCTCTTTATCATATTCTCTCTGCTTACAGACTATCAGGTGGACGTTGAAGTTCATACACCCAACGGCAGAGTTGACATCGTATTGCTCACCCATACAGACCTTTTCCTGTTGGAGATTAAGTTAGACAAGAGTGCGAAGTCTGCAATGCAGCAAATCAACCTGAAGAACTATCACAAACGATTTGTACTAAGCGGCAAGCCAATAACCAAGGTCGGCATCAACTTCGACAGTAAAACTGGGAATATCGAAAATTGGGTAATTGAAAAAGCATAAGATAAAAATGCTTTTACCTTATTTATCCCCTATAGTTTTAGAAGAAAAATTTGGTGATTAGAAAGAAAACTCGTATTTTTGCAACACATATATTAATATTGATAGATATGGAGAAGAAACAAATCATAGAAGCAATGCACAATAGATTGCATGAGATTGATCCTCATGCAAAAGCCATCTTGTTTGGTTCCCGCGCTAGAGGTACAGAACATGAAGGAAGTGATTGGGATGTATTGATTCTTCTAGACAAACCAAAAGTTACGCTTCAAGATTACGATAAGTATTCTTATCCACTAAGAGAATTAGGCTGGGATATTGATGAAATCATCAACCCTGTACTCTTCTCCCAAAAAGAATGGGAGGAGAACCATTATACCTTATTCAATCATAACGTAAATAAGGAAGGAATTGCAATATTATAAAAGGAACTACTTTCTGACACTGACAGAACCGAGATTGTAAAGTACAGAATAGAAAAAGCCTACCGTACTTACCAAGAAGCTGTCGGTTCTATAAAAAATGGTTATGTCGAAACAGCAGCCAATCGTTTATACTATGCAGCTTACTATGCAGTTTCTGCTTTACTCATTTCTTATAAGTATGAAGCTAGCACTCATAATGGCGTAATCCAAATGTTTGGAAAAGTCTTTTTGAAAAACAACATCATTGACAAAAAGTATGGCAAGACTTTCAATCAGCTTTTCTCCTTACGATTAACTGGCGACTATGAAGACCGTCATATTCTTGATATGGAAACAGAGGTACTTCCATTGGTTGAGCCAGCTAAGGAATTAATAGATTTAGTGTCAGAAATGGCTAAAAAGCAATTAATGTGATTGCAAAAACACCCTTCAGTTGTTCGTTGAGCAACCCGTATTACATATACCACTACTGAAGGGTGCTTAGGTTCTTTTATCGTTTCCGACGTATTGGTCTTTCCATCAGACCTTTTTCATAAAAATAGCTTAAGTCTATTCCAAATGGCACATAACTTGGAAAGCCATTCTTATCAAATACTACTTTTTCATTTACTTCACCTTTACTATCAGACGTACCATGTTTGAAAATATTGCATGCAAAAAAGTACAACAAAGGTTTAAACGCTGCTATAAATTTCTCTGCACTAAGCTTATCACAGAAAGAAAAAAGATAGACCATAGATTGGTCCGCTCCAAATTCTTTTATCTCCCATCTACTGCCTCCACTGATGCCGGGAACACCATTATAATATCCTGTCAATTCTAGATAATATTTTCTTTTCTCTGATTGTTTAGGACATGCTATCTCATTAAAGTATTTTTCTGCAAAATGAAGAAACCCGCTAATTTTTAGCAAAGAACCTTCGAGAGGCAAATACTTCTTTAACTTTTCATTTCTTGAACATGTCTCTTCTACACTCTTGGGATATTTACTTTGCACTTCTTTCCATGCTTCCACATAACATTTATTTTTTGAAGGAAACAACATGCAGTCTGCATTGTCAGCTAAACTACCGTCTAATCGAAACTTTACCCTTTCTTTATTATATACTCTCACAAAATACAGAAAACGTCCATCTATTCCATCGTAGCACAATTCACCAAAGACAGGACTATAAACAATAGCCCCCTTACATAAATCAACCTCTAATATTTCATCTATCAAAGGATTTTTATATGTCTCTTTATGTCCATTGTTATAAAAACTCAATTCCATCATTTATTTTCCTCCTTTTATTCTATTACAAGTACGACAAAGCATTTGACAATTCTCGGCAACAGTCGTTCCACCTTCACACCATGGAGTAATGTGGTCTGCTTCCATTTCTTCTAACTTAAAAGGTTTACCACAATGGGCACAGATTCCTTTTTGTCGCTCATAAGCCTCACGTTTCTGTTTCTTATCAAAAGTACGGAAACTTAAATCGCGCAAATCACCACTCAGCACATAATGATAGATGCCTGCTTTCTTCATTATTTCATCATCCTCCATCAGTCGATGAATTTCGGACTCTAGTTGCTCCGTATCATATATGTTGCTTCCAAACTCATCAAACATAGCACCCCAGTCTAAGCCTTTCATTTCTTTTCGGTATTTCTTGAAAGTTGTTTTCACCCAAGTGATCACCTGCATATAATAAGCCCAAAGCTGATTGGCGTTTGGATCGTTTTGATGAATCGCCATATACTTATCAATTGGGGCTGAATCTTGTATTCCATCATGACGAGCTGCCCATTTTAGTATTGTCTCAAGATACGCTTGTTCCTCCAGTTTGCCAGTCATATAATCACCACCGACCTTATAAGCCGCACAACCATTTTTACTGAAATAGCGACGAGCATCTGTTACAAAAGGACCAACATACACTGCATTACGCAACTCTTGGTCAAGCAAACGTTCTCCAGCTATATTAATCACACGAAACCAATCAAGTTTTTCCTTGTCTGTGCCAGTACAGAAATATACAGTCAATTCATAGTCAAGAAAATCCTTTTTCTCTTTTTCCGTAAGATTGTCAAAGTAAAGAACTGGACGGTCTTTATCAACGATATTGAAACCATGTAGATAATATTCGCAAATGGACAGAGTACGTTGCTGACCATCTATCATTTCATAACTTCCATCATCCACAACACTCCAATACATGATATTAAGAGGGTATCCTTTGAGGATTGTCTCTATCACAGCTTGCTGTTGTTTGAGTTCATAACGAAACTCACGCTGATAAGGTGGGCGAATATTCAACTTACCATGATAACCATAAACACCATGATTGGGATCATTCGTATAACCTGCTATAAGGTCACGAACTGCTATTTGTTTTGGTTTTATATCCATAATTGACTCTTATTTTTTCTTGATTAATATTCTGGCATAACAACCAACTAATTTTCCTGTTTCATTGCGATAGCACAACTTACCTTTGCGAAAACTTTTATCTTCACGAAATAAAACTGCACATTGTTCGACAGTAAGGTTAGCACTTACACCACACTCTACCCCCAATTCACCTCCATTACCTATGCCTATAATTTCGAACTGTTCAGGATTATACTTATCCATAAAAGTAATAGGCACTCCCATAACTCCATCATAATCATATGGTATCAGTTCTGTCTTTGACACCTCAATAGCATCATAATTGATGTATTTCGGGTAAGCGTTAGGCGAATATGTCTTATAGAGGATTAAATCTTCATGACGTTTTTGAATATCTAAATTTGTATACCAAATAGAAGGGACATTTATTATCTTTTCACCATGGATAATTTTTTCCGTTTTACCTTCATAATTAGCTTTAAACCACATTCCACCAGAAAAGCCCCTATACCCAGTCCATAGTTTATTTTCTTGGATCAATGGAAAAATCTCTTTATAAGTAAGAGCATTTTTATTCCCTATAATCAAGAATTTCTTATCATATTCCATCAATTGAGCCACATACTCACGAAACAAAGAAAAAGGGGGATTAGTTACTACAATATCTGCTTCTTTCAGAAGTTCAATACACTCTTTACTGCGGAAATCACCATCATCCTTTAATGGCTTCACTCCAATTTCTTCCGCATCAGGAATATGATTTCCATTTTTGTCACCTTCATAAACAAGATATACTGCTTGCTCACTTTTATTCATACTGAACAAATCCATATCTTGATTTTTATAGCAAGTAGTGATAAGTTTCTTCAAACCAAGAAACTCAAAGTTGTATGCGAAATAAGTAAAAAAGTTACTTACACGAGGATCATCACAATTGCATAATACTGTCTTACCACGAAAATGTTCACGGTAATGACGGAGTTCATTATTGATGTCTTCTAGCTGCGTGTAGAATTCATCTTTTTTAGCTGCCTTAGCTTTATCTATGGTTCTTTTTGCCATAATATTTTAATTGATAATTAATGAGTTACAAGCACTAACTATCAATCACGCCAAGACGCAAAAAGGGCGTGATGCTCTTATTGCGTTCAGCTATGAGGCAGCCTCGGAATGGAAACCTCAACTATTCAAATAAGAATGCACCACGCCTATAGCGCAGATGCATTGCTAATACACGAATAGTTAAGGCACCCCATACCGAATGCCTTATCACAATTATTCCTTGTTACGTTATTTCCAATAAGTTTCCGAGGCTTTTGGCTGAACGCGAAATAATAGCGAATGCTTTTGTTTACCAACGATGTCTTGGAAATGGCAGTAGCCAAATCCATTTGCAAAGATACAACAAATTATTGAAACGAGCACACCTTTCATCGAAAAACTTCTATTAAACCTTACCTTTTTCTTCTTTAGATACCAGCAAACAACTCTCACCACGCCTAAATACACCTTATTCTATTCTATCATAACATAAATAAGGAACTGAAATATGATAAAGGGGTTAGAAAGTTTACTGCACAACTGCCGCTTTACGAGCGCACAACACGTGGCAGACAACCGCACAACAGCTGATGTGCGATTGCATAACAGCTGTTGTGCGGCTGATGATACTATCTCTTACGACAACTATTCCTATCTTTTACGACAACTTATCCTATCTTTTCCAACAACTATTTCTGTCATTTCAAACCGCCAATCACAGTATTTCCAAATTCTATCGGTATTTCTTTCCTCTTTTCTTCTTGATTCTCAGAATAATTATTTATCTTTGCGACGTCAACCAGACAATAACGGGTGATAACAAGGACATTTTATTCTTGCTGACATAAAACTGAGAAAACTATGGCTATAAAATATGAAATACATTATCTTCCCAATGCTGGAGGAAATGAAGAGACACGCCGATTCGCCCATATCTTTGAGCAACCTGCGATGACAGACAAGCAGATGATAGAACGAATAGCCCAACATAGCTGTTTGGGAAAGGGAGAAGTGGCTACTGTCTTCATGCAACTGCGTGACATTATCGAAGAAGACCTGCAGGATGGAAAGCGTATCAACATCCCGGAAATCGGATACCTCTCACTCTCGGTAAATCTGGATATGGATGAACTGAAGCCTGACAGCAAGGTGAGAGCCGACTACGTTAGCGTAAGGGGCATCAAGTTCCGCCCCAATGAAGACCTGCTGAAACAGGTGAAGTATCATACTCATTTCGAGAAATCGCAATATACTTCCCGCTCCTACCCTTTCTCTGAAGATACCTTGAAGGAGAAAATAAGAGAGTATATGAAAAGCCATCGCTCCATCAACCGCAGAACCCTGGAAATGGAATTTCATATCCGCAAACAGACTGCACTCAACTGGTTGAAGCAACTGGAAAAATCCGGTTTCCTGATTAAAGAAGGTTCACGCAATGCTCCGGTTTATTTCCTGGCAGAAGAATAGGAACCTGCATTAGGATTATCGGCTATAGCCATAGGAAATAGCCAGAAATCAAGCTTTTCGTAATCTACAACCAAAAGTAAAATACTATGCCAAATAAAAAAGAAAAGAGAATAACAGAACAGAGCTCGCTCTACGAACATCTCGAAAAGATGAGCGTAGCTGAACTCACCGCTCATATCAATGCAGAAAACAAGAAGGTGGCGCTGGCGATAGAAGAAGCTTTGCCTGCCATCAACCAACTGATTTCCGCCATCGAAGGGCAGCTGAAGAAGGGTGGTAGACTCTTCTATGCCGGTTGCGGAACGGGCGGAAGACTGGCTACGCTCGATACCATCGAAGTGCAGAACACCTATGGCATTGACGGTTCGCAGATACAAGCCATCTTCCCCGGAGGCATCGGCTGCCTTACACAAACCAGGGAATCAAGAGAAGACGACCTGGAGAATGGCTGGCACCAGCTCTGCGATAAACATATCTCAAAGCATGATTTCGTGCTGGGCTTCTCTGCAAGCGGCACAACCCCATTCGTGCTTTCCATCTTGCAGCATTGCAAGGAGGCAGGTATTCCTACGGGATGCATCGTCAACAATCCCCACGCTCCCATCGCCCAGGCTGCCGATTATCCCGTAGAAGTCATCACGGGACCGGAGTTCGTGACGGGAAGTACCCGTATGAAAGCTGGATCATCGCAGAAGATGATTCTGGATATGATCAGTACTTCTCTTCAGATAAGACAAGGACGAGTGGAAGGCAACAAGATGGTGAACGCCAAGCTCATCAATCATAAACTCATCGACCGTGCCTGCCGCATCTTCATGGAACGCAATCCGCAATATACGGACTACGAAGAAGTGAAACAGCTGATTCTGGAATCAGGAAGCGTGAAGAAGGCAGAAGAGAAATTACATCTTCTCGGTGCCGTACATGTCGTTCCACCAACTGGCATCATCCTGTAACCACTTGGCAAACCAGGCGAAGATAGTATCTTGCCACTTGAGGCGCTTCTCGTAGTCTATGATGTGATGGTCCTGGTCTTTTACCAATACCATCGCTGTTGGACGGCCGAGGAGCTTCAATGCATTATAGAGCTGGATACTCTCGCCCACCGGTACATTGTTATCGGCAGTACCATGCACAAAGAGCAATGGTGTATGAATCTTATCAGCATTATAGAGCGGACTCTGATCTACAAAGAGATGCTTGTTGGTCCAAGGATACTCATTCGCCATGGAAACTTCGCTATAGCTGTAGCCCCAATAACCCTCGCCCCAATAGCTGGTATGATCGCTGATACCGGCATGAGAGATGGCTGCAGCAAAGAGGTCGGTCTTGGTCTGCAAATACTGGGTCATGAATCCACCATAACTTGCACCGATACATCCTATCTTCTTACTGTTCACGAAGTTATGTTCCTTACAGAAAGCCTGCGTGCTGGCAATGATATCTTCTGCCACGCCCTCGCCTGCCGTATCCACGTGGCGGGCAGAGAACTTCTGACCGAAACCGGTAGCACCGCTAGGATTAACCACCAGAACTACATATCCCATCGCTGCATATACATGATGAGGATAGCGACTCTGGAACATACGGGTGGTAGGACTGCAACCGCCGTAGTAATTCACAATCATAGGATATTTCTTCGCAGCATCGAAGTGAGGAGGCAGATAGTAACGGCAGCAGAGTGTATCGCCACGAGAGTTCACATAGTTCCATGCCTTGCATTCGCCCAGCTCGATGTCCTTCAGCAGTCGGGCACTGAGATCATCCACCAGCAGAGCCTTCTGTGCCTTGGTATTCATCTTGTAGAGACGGTCGGCATTGGAAGCACTCTGACCTGAGAACGCCATTTCCGGAGCAGCCGCTGCAATGGAGAAGCTCTTGATATTCTCTTCCGGAGTCTTCAGGAGAGTGAACTTTCCGGTCTTAGGATTGAGCTGGAAGAGATGCATGCAGTCTTTATCCTCGGCAGTAAAATAGATGTTTCCATCCGCCTTACTCCAATCCACGCTCTGCACATTAGGGTTGAAATCCCTGGTCATCGGTTTCACCTTCTTGTCAGCCAAAGTCATCAGATAGAGCTGTGTATCTATCATGCTTGGTGTCTGTCCCTCTTCTACATTCTTTCCGATGCCATTGAAAGCCTCAGGCGAACCGGTTATGAGGATGCTCTTGCCGTCTGGCGAGAACTGGGCACTATTGATGAATTCTCCCTTCTCTACCAAAGTCTCCACGCTCATATCGTTCAGATTGAGACGATAGAGGGAATTGACCGTTGTAGGACGCTTGGTAAGACGCTCCTCGCTCTTGCCGATGAGCAGATAGCGGGAGTCGGCAGAGATATCATTGAGATATACATTGTGATAGCCGAAAGTAAGCGGCTGGAGGATGCCCGATGCCAAATCATACTTGGCAAGATAGCTGCGGTTTCTCCATCCAGGCTGTCGGTCATCAGGTTCCTTTACATCAAACACCTGAGCATCCTGCTTTCTACCCTCCATATAAAGCGTATAGATAAGCGATTTCTCATCAGGAGTAAACTGGAACCAGCCTTCCGGAATATTAGCCGCCATCACCTCGCGCTCCATATTCAGCGGATTGATGGTGATAAGCTGCATGGCTCCGTCTGCCTTTCCTTCACCGGCGATGGCATTGTCGCCCGCCTTCTCGGTAAAGTACATCTTGTTGGTGCGAGGCATCCATCTTACGTTCTCCTCAAAGGAAGCAACGACCTTGTTGGTCTGGCTGTTTCTCAGCTCGTTGATGCTATGGTTCTTGCCCTGACGGTCCACCCAAGTCTTGCGCACAATCATAAACTTGCCATTTGGCGAAAGTGCTACACTTGAATAGTTTGGCATACAGATTACATCATATATATTAAAGGCGCGCTTGGTATTGGCAGAAGCCTCGCCCACGCTCAGCTGCTTGCCATCGGCAGCAGTAACGCTCACCTTGAAATCATTGGCAGCATCCTTGTCTGCAGTCTTATCGGAAGACGAATCAGATGCGGTGAGATATTTGATGACCACGGTATGGGTAGAAGGCAGCAAGACGGTCTCAGCCTTGTCACCATTCACCTTCACCTGCTCGCCATCTTCGAAGAGGCGGTATTGCTTCAAGCCCTTTACCTCTACAGTAGCCTTGGTACGGCTGGTGTTAGATACGGTGAAGGAAGCCAGATGGAGTGCATTCTGCTTGGCATTATCAGCCAAGAGCTGAGAAGCAGCCACTTCCTTGCCATTATTCAATAGGTTGAACGATAATGGAGAGTCCAATACCCCCTCCATTGCAAACTTTTCTCCCTTCACATTTACGCTGTCTGCCATCCAGGGTGTGGACACAGGGAATGGTCCCACATGCTTCAGTTTCTGCACCTCGATAGTATCGGCATTGGCAGAAAGCGAAGCACAGAGAGCTGCGCTGAAAGTGAGAGCCCAGAGGCTCTTTCTTGTTGTTTTCATCATGATTTATTTCAATTATATCAAATTTTCTGCGAAATTACAAATAAAAGTTGAGATAAGCGAAACTTTCGCTTACATTTTCTGCTTTTCGTCGGGTTAATTCTGTTTTTATGTTATCTGAACGTTAAGGAGAGGTTTCAGAAAGTTATAGTTGTGTTAAACCCCTATTCCGTTCATTGTCATTCCAAAAAAATCATATACCTTTGCATCGTCAAACAAAAAAAGAAAGGAGTATTAAAACTAAAAAAAGATTGTTATGAACAAGAAAAATATGATATTACTGAGTTCTTTGCTCGTATGTTCGCTCGAAAGTTTCGCACAGAACAAGGTTGAGGCTACCGATTCCATCTTGAAGGATATGGACCTGGATGCTGTAACCGTGGTTGCCTCCAAGCCTTTGGTTAAGATGGAGACCGACAAGATGACCTACAACGTAGAGCAGGATGCCGATGCCAAGGCTTCTACCGTACTCGATATGCTGCGCAAGGTTCCGATGGTTACCGTAGACGGACAGGACAACATCACCGTGAATGGTTCTTCCAGCTTCAAGGTATACGTAGACGGAAAGCCGAATCCCATGTTCTCTGCCAACCCATCGCAGATATTCAAGGCGATGCCTGCCAACATGGTGAAGAACATAGAAGTGATTACCAACCCTGGTGCCAAATATGATGCGGAAGGAACGGGCGGCGTGCTCAACATCGTACTCAACAAGCAGACCTTGGGCGGAGCTGGAAGCAGCGACCTCAGCAATGGATATAACGGCAACATCAGTGCCACTGCCGGCAATCAGGCGCAGAGCATCTCTGCCCTCATCAGCGGTCAGCAGGGCAAACTTACCTACAGTGCCAACGGTATGTACAACTACCAGAAGATGAACGGAACAACCATCTCCTTCGACCGTACGCAGAAAGACGGCAGCCTGATGAACTACTATCAGAAATCAGACATGAAGCAGCCGTTCTCGATGGGTAACATCAGTCTCAGCTATGAACTCGATTCGCTGAGCAACATCAGCGCCACGGCTGGCTTGACCACCTTCGGTCAGAAGCTGAACGGTCATCCGCTTACCCAGATGTCTGGCGGCATCTATGGCAAGGGCTTCGAATATGGCAACGAGATGAAGCAGAATCTGGACAACACTTCTTTCAATGGAAGCATCGACTATCAGAGATTCTTCAACAAGGAGCGCACCAACTACCTCATCCTCAGCTATCTCTTCAGCACCAACCCTACCCATATCGACAACTATACGTTCTACGATGACCTCAGTCAGGTAACGGGAATTCAGCTCCACGACCTGCTCTCCAAGAGCAAAACCCGTGGCACGGAGCATACCTTCCAGGCAGACTTCACCCACTCGCTCAGCGAGACACAGCGCTTGAACTTCGGCGCCAAATACATCGCCCGCACCAACAAGAGCGATTCCCGCTACTACGATGTGGCAGCAGATAAGACCGAAACGCTGAATCCAGCCAACAGCATGGAATACAAGAACACCCAGAATATTCTGGCTGCATACGCAGAATGGAAAGGAAACTTCGGAAAATGGGGAACGATGATGGGAACCCGATACGAGCAGACCTGGGAAAAGGTGAAGTTTGAACAGGGCAAGGGCGATGACTTCGACAAACAGTACGGCAATCTCGTACCTAGCGCCAGCCTTTCCTACAACATCGCTCCAGGCATGAACATCGGAATGAACTATCAGCTGCGCATCACCCGTCCTGGCATCACCTATCTGAATCCATACGTAGACCGCAGTAATCCTACTGCCATCTCCTATGGTAATACAGACCTCGACGTGGTGAAGTCGCATCAGCTGAACATGGTATTCAATTACTATAACCAGCGATTCATGTTGAGCACCACCCTGGGTTACGGATTCTGCGACAACAAGATAGAGCAGTATTCCTTCCTCGATGCCGACAACCTGCTCAACACCACCTACGGCAATGTTTCGAAGACCCGCAACGCCAGCATGAATGTATTCATCAATTGGCTGATGTTCAAGAAGACAAGACTGATGCTGAACGAGAGTTTGAGCTACAACGATTTGCGCAGCGATGCCCTGGGATGGAAGAACAACGGATGGAACAGCAGCACGATGATCAACCTGCAACAGACCCTGCCTTGGGAACTGCAATGGACCGTGGGTAGCATCATCCAGACTAAGCAGCATAATCTGCAGGGCTATCAGAGCGGTATGGCATTCTTCTATACCACCCTCTCCAAATCTATCGTGAAGGATAAGCTTGACCTGAGTCTGATGTTCCTCACTCCTACCGACGACAAGCTCAACATCAAGCAGAAGACCGTGGGTTCGGATTACGTACAGAACATGACCATAAAAGTGCCATTGCGCCAGATCAGTCTTACCCTGACATGGAAGTTCGGAAACACCAAGAAGCAATTCCAGCAGGCGAAGTCAAACATCAAGAATGACTTCCAGGAAGAGCAACAGGGAATCCAGACAGGAGGAATGGAGAAATAATAAAAACGGAAAAATCAGCAGGAAGACTCTTTTCTGCTGATTTTTCCGTTCTATACAACTGATTGTTTTTTATAATCTGATAGCTAAATCAATACCTGTCGGAGCTACCGAAAGACTGATATTGTCGTTAATATCTTTCTCTCCATCACTCTCCTTTCCTTTCTTCTTGTTCTTTCCCAGAATCCAATCGCCTATCAGATAGCCGGCTTCTGCTGAGGCTACACCGATGGCGGCACCCGCAACAACATCTTCCCAATGGTGACGATTGCGGCGCACTCTATCCACAGCCACTCCCGTAGCCACTGCATAGCCCGCCACACCAATCCAAGGTGAAACCTTGCGATATTCGTGCATCAATGTGGTGGCACCGCAGAAAGCCACAGAGGTATGTCCGGAAGGAAACGACTCGTTATCAGTCCCATCTGGTCTCATCTTGTGTATCGACTTCTTGAGCGAATAGGTTACAGCCGCATTGACGCCGAACGAGAGCACCGAAACAGCAATTCTTCGCTTCCAGGAACTCTCAGCCTCCACGCCCAGCATCTTCAATCCGAAGACAGATGCCGTTGGCACCAGGCGCAGGACATCATCGATTCCATCACCATGATAGCGCTTGTAATGGGTAGTCTGCTCTATAGAAACCGTTGTATTCTGCCCCATGGTCATCATCATATTCTGCGAAAAGACAGGGGCAGGAATCATCATGATTCCACCTATTAATATCTTTCTTATTCTTTTCATATTCATGTTAATATGCTCATTTTATCTATTGTCTTTAGGGCCTCTCCTATTCTTTTTCGTTTTTCTGTCCGAAGATGATTCCGAATCCATCAGCAGGAACTGCGCTTTCTTCTTCAGATAATCAGTCACTGAAAACTCAGCTGTCTGCTCATATTTCAAGAGTCTTTCCTTCAATTTCACATCTTCCGAAAAGACAGAGAAACGTTCCTCAAACTGTTTCCTTGCCACCTTATTGGTTGTATCAAGATTCGACTTCCTGATCAAATCACTCAGAACACCCATCTTATCATAGAAATACCGGGCTCCCTTGTGGATGCGGTCTTGCAGCTGGGCATCACTCACATCAGGATTCTCCTGAAGCATTCGGGTATACTGCAAACGAAACTTATCCGATACACCTATCAGGCTTTTCAGCACAACTTTCATCTTCTGATACTCACCTACTACTCGCGGAAATTTACCCATAAAGAACTCTACCAGGCAGCGCATCAGATGCTCGTAACTGGCATTAAGACTATAGAATTCGAAGAGTTCAACAATGCAACGCAATACATACTGCTGCTCCAGACATCGGATCTGTTCGGTAGAAGGCGAAGCCAAGTGACTGTTAAAGGAATCCACCGTCTGACTGCTGATGATGGCACTACGGGAAAGCGGCTGACTGAGCACCATTCCTTCCAGATTCTTGCATCGGCTCAGCGCCACGTAAGTCTGACCGTGAGTAAAACTGCGAGAAGCATCTATGACGGCATGCTCAAAGGTAAGTCCCTGGCTCTTGTGAATGGTTATCGCCCAAGCCAACCGTAAAGGATACTGTCGGAATTTTCCCTCTACAGTTTCCTCTATCTCCTTGGTTTCCTCATTAAGCGTATATTTCGAATTGGTCCACTCCATCTTCTCCAGCTCAAAATCCTCATCGGTGTCTTTACTGTGAACCAGAATTCGCTCTCCTTCCTCATCAAATCTGAATCCGGTAACCTCACCTATCATACCATTGTAGAAGCGATGCTGTGGGTCATTCTTGATAAACATCACCTGCGCTCCCGTTTTCAAAACAAGTTTGAAATCAGCCGGATAAGAAGATTCCGGAAAGTCATCCTCCACCTCTGCCGTAAATGAATACGCCTTCGATGACAAGGCTGCAAGCTGCTGCTCATTGATATGCTGCGCAGGAGCATTATGCGTAGTCAAACGGATATAATTGCTGTTTTTGGGTGGTTCGAAGTCAGGAATATATCTCTGGTTCAGAGCCTGCAGCGTAGCATCAGAAGCCTTGTTCTCGCGTATCTGATTCAAGAGAGAGATAAAACGTTCATCTTGCTGGCGATATACTTTTTTCAGTTCTACAGTAAGATAACCCGCCTGTTTCAAGGCATTGCTGCTGAAGAAATATGGCGTATCGTAATACTGCCCCAGCAACTGCTCTTCCTGGGATGTAACCACTGGAGCCAACTGATGCAGGTCGCCTATCATCAGGAGTTGCACACCACCGAAAGGCAAATCATGCCGCTTGCGATACTGGCGCAATACGGAGTCTATGGCATCGAGCAAATCGCTGCGCACCATACTGATTTCATCGATTACCAACAAGTCAATACTGCGGATGATATTACGCTTGAGTTTACTGAACTGAAAGCGTTTCTGTTCGCCCCCACCGAAAGTTGTACCCGGAATGTAAGGCGAGAATGGAAGCTGGAAGAACGAATGAATGGTCATTCCTCCGGCATTGATGGCAGCGATGCCTGTAGGAGCCAGCACTACCATTCGTTTAGGCGACAGTTCTTTCAACTGCTTGAGAAAGGTCGTCTTACCCGTACCCGCCTTTCCCGTCAGGAAGAGGTTGGCACTCGTTTTTTCTATGATATTCCATGCCAGGATGGATTCTTCATTCATTTCCATTTTGCTTCCATTTTTATCCTAGATTTCTTCTACTATCTCGCTCATGTCCTTGCGTTTCTTCTCGGCATGAGGACAATCTTCTGCAATATGCCCGATAGGAATAATAACAACTGCCTCATAGCCCTCACGAGGGAAGAGCTGCTGCATCTTATCGGTATCGTAATTGCATACCCAGCAGGTTCCAAGTCCACGCTCGGTGGCCGACAGACAAAGATGCTCAGTAGCGATGGCTACATCAATATCTCCATGAGGCTTCTCATCATATCTGCGAACCCAGTTTTCATTCACGTTTCTCATGCCCACGATATACATCGGTGCTGTTTTAAACCACTCCCGATCGTAGCATTCCTGCAATTTCTCCTTAGCCTCTGCAGAACGGACGATAAGCCAGAGCCAAGGCTGTCTGTTCACAGCAGACGGTGCCAACTGCACACACTGCATGATATAATCCAAATCCTCCTGGCTTACAGCCTCAGAGGTAAACTTACGAGCCGAGAATCTCGACTGGCTCAATGATAACATATCTTTCATATCGTTCTGATTTTACGATTGTTTAAACCTGATTATGGGCACAAAGATAAGAAAAATTTACGGAACGACAAAAAAACAAAGAGAAAAGATAATAGGTTTCGGATTATTTTTCGTAATTTTGCAGATTGTACAAGAAATCGTTGTTAATATTAAAGGAAATGATAGGATTGGCAGATTGCAACAACTTCTACTGTTCGTGCGAACGAGTGTTTCGCCCCGATCTGGTTGGGAAGCCCGTGGTTGTCTTGAGTAACAACGACGGGTGCATTATCGCACGCTCTGAAGAAGCCAAGGCGCTGGGCTATAAGATGGGCGACCCGTTCTATCAGGTAAAGGAAAAACTGGAGGCTGAAGGCGTGGCCATTTTCTCCAGCAACTATACGCTCTATGGTTCTCTATCCAACCGCGTGATGTCGATGCTATCTCACTATTCTCCCCATATCGACCAATATTCCATCGATGAGAGTTTCTTCGAAGTGGACAGTTCTATGGCAGAGTCATTCTTCAGGGAATATCTGAAGAAAACTTCTACTTCTCCTGATTATGAATCTTCTGATCACGAATCTCTCCTCCACCGATATGGAGCCAGGATTTCGGCTGATGTATTACGAGCCGTGGGCATCCCTATATCCATCGGAATCGCAGAGACGAAGACTCTGGCAAAAATCGGTTCTAAATTCGCCAAGAAATACAAGGGATATCAGGGCTGCTGCCTCATTGATACGGAAGAGCGGAGACACAAGGCTCTGGCTCTGTTCCCGATAGAAGACGTATGGGGAATAGGTAGGCAGATAGCCCGGAAGCTCGACTATATGGGAATCCGAACTGCAGCCCAGTTTGCGGAAAAGAAAGAAAGTTGGGTGCGCAGCCATTTCAATATCACCACCGTCAGGACCTGGAAGGAACTGAACGGAGAGAGTTGCATCAGCATCGAGGAATTGCCGCAGAAGAAGAGCATCTGTACCTGCAGGAGTTTTGCCGATGAGGGCATTACAGACAAGAACGTGATAGAAGAAGCCGTGGCTAATTTCGCAGTACGCTGTACTGAAAAATTAAGGAGACAAGGTAGCGTATGCCAGGGCATTACGGTGTTCGCATGGACCTCCAGATTCAATGAGAACGTGCCCGAATATACCATTCACGACTCCCTCACCCTACCCATCGCCACCAATGCGCAGGACGAGATTGTGGGCGCCGCTCTCAGTATTCTCCGCGCCAAATATCCGAAACCAATGACAGACAGCAGAGCTGACCGTCCCGGAATGTCGTTTTACTTCAAGAAAGCAGGCGTTATTCTGTGGCAAATCTCCCCCGACAATCCTCGCCAGCAGGACCTCTTCGACCCTATCGACCGAAGCAAGCAAAAGGCACTGATGAAAGCCATCGATGCCATCAACCGGAAGAACGGCTATGGAACCATCCGTCAAGCCGTACAGGGAAACGGTTGCCGATTCGACTTGAAGCGGGAATATATGTCGAAACGGTTCACTACAGACATCAATGAAATTCTGAAAGTAAAGAGCAAATAAACGAAATGGAGAATAAAGACAAGATAAAACTGACGATTCATCCTGCGGAATTCGGAGCCAAAATGCCGATTCCGCTGGCTGAACAAAGCGTAAAAGCCGGCTTCCCTTCGCCGGCACAAGACTATATGGAGGGAGAAATAGACCTCAACGATATTCTGGTTCGCCATCGTGAGGCAACTTTCTACGTGCGTGTTTCGGGCGACAGCATGAAGGATGCAGGCATTTTTGACGGTGACCTCGCTGTGGTTGACCGGCAGATAGAACCCTCTAACGGCAACTTTGTGATAGCTTTCGTAGATGGCGAATTCACCATTAAACAGTTCAAAATGGACGAAAGCGGAACCTTTGGCTGGCTCATCCCATGGAACAGTGAATTCTCTCCTATCCGGGTGGATGAAACCAACCGCTTCATGATCTGGGGCGTGGTTACCTATGTGATTCATCAGATTGCAGAATAATTTCTAATAATAAAAACTCGGAATATTCCGAGTATGAAACATTCCGAGTTTTATTGATTCTAAACTTTATGCCTCCTGCTTCTTGTAACCCACAAGTCCGTACCAAAGGATGACGAACTCGCAGATGAGAGGAACGAGCCAGGTGAACTGCCATGAACCGATATAATCGGCAAGCAAACCCTGAAGCACAGGGAAGACTGCACCACCGAAAACTCCCATCATAAACACACCCGAAGCCTTGGAAGTATATTCCTTCAAGCCATCCACTGCCAAGGTGAAGATGCAACTCCACATCACACTATGGAACAATCCCACAGCAGCCATCAACCAGAGATTTTCGGTAAGCATGGAAATGACCATCAATACGATTGCCGCCACCGTAACGGTGATGAGCATAGGGCGAGGTGCCACGTTCTTCAAACCAGCAGAAACCATTCTACCTATCATGAATCCTCCCCAATAGAGTGTGGCAAGAAGGGCTGGAGAAAGATCGTAACCATGTCCCATCAAATCCATCGCATGAAGATTCATATTGTTGCCGATTCCCACCTCGGTTCCCACATAGAAGAAGATGGTAATCACACCATATTTCAAATGACGGAACGACCAGATGCTGCGTTTCTTCGCATTCCTGGAATCATCAGAAGGAGTTATCTTTCCTTCAGATTCCACATCTTGAGTTTCCTCTCTCGTGCCCTCAATGTCAGGAAGATTCGCCTTGGAAGTGCTCCATGTTGTAAAGGCAATAATGAGCATCATCACCAGAAAAGGAATGGTGAGCTGATCGGCTGAAACACGATCCAGGGAAACGCCGGCAAACATCACGCCCGTTACGAAGAAAGGAGCGATGGTAGTACCGAAAGAATTCACCGCACAAGTGAAGTTCATGCGCTGCACCGGTTGAGTGCCCGGCAAAGGATAGGCAGCTATGTATGGATTGATAACCACCTGAAGCATTGCCGCAGACGTACCCATCAGATAGGAACCGAAAAGGAAAATGAAATATCCGAATGGTACGAAATCCTGAGAAATATGCACACCTGCCCCACCCCAATATTCAGCAATCAACGCCGAAGCAAGATAGAAGGCAAGTCCCAGCACCATGACCAGCATCGAACGGATGAGCGTCTTCTTATAGCCCACCTTGTTGAGCAAACGTCCCGTCTTTGCACTATTGAGCAGATAGCCCAGGAAGAAGGCGAAGGAGATAAGCGTTGCCAGGGAGTTTTTGGTAGTAGTAACCTCCGAGAGGAAGGCTATCTTCAAGGGACCCTGACACTGACCGTTGACGGTAGTAAGGAAGCCCACTATAAAATAGATGAATGTAAGGAGCAGGAAGGGTCCTGCACTCTTGAGTGTTATCGATTGTTTCATGTTTATCTAGGCTTAAATTAGAGAAAGTAACGCTATCGTCAGGTGTTTCGACGAATTAAACAATCCATAAAAACACCTGACTTTTATTCCCAAAAACTATTCTCTAAATTACAAGATTTCATCTTCCAAAACCTTCATGGCACCCTTTGCCTTGATGTCTTCCACCATCTTCAGATAAAGCTCTACGAAATGAGGAGCAGCCTTGAGATCGGTGCTTGTAAAGGCTGAAATGCCAAGGAAATCGAGCGCATCATCGCTGTCGATGGCTTTATGGTCATCAACGGTGAGCCATGGATCTGCCACTTCGAATGCATCACCATTGTCATCTACCTGATACTTCAGATAATGGCGGTAAGCAGCAAAGAGATAAGCCACACGCTTGAACTCCACATCCTGGCGCTTGCCCGAAGCATCATCTGCAATCATCTTCTCCAGGTTCGGCATCACGTAAACAGGGAACTTGCTGGCACCATCGAAGCAGAGACGAGCCACCTGGTCGCTCACCATGCGGTTGCCGAAACGCTCTACCAGGCACTGCTTGTATGCCTCGAGATCAGTATCCTGTGGAGCTGGCACGTAAGGAGTGATGTCTTCGTCCATAAAGGCACGTACAAACTTACGGATTCTCTCATCGTGCATAGCTGCATCTACCTTGCGGTAACCGCCGAGGAAAGATGGATAAGAGAGCAATGTATGAGAAGCATTCAAGAGAGAAAGCTTCATATTCTCGAAGGCTGTCACATCGTTGGTCATCTGAGCACCCACGGTTTCCCAAGCAGGGCGACCGGCTGCAAAGTTATCTTCTACTACCCACTGGATGAAGTCCTCGCAATAAACAGGAGCCTCATCGCAGGTTCCGTTCTGAGCATTCAGTCGCTCGATGTCGGCAGGACGGGTAGCTGGAGTAATGCGGTCAACCATTGAGTTAGGGAAGGTAACGTTCTCCTCCATCCAGGCAGCGAGTTCCTTGTCCTGAGCTTCCACGAAAGTCATGAACGCCTTGCGGGCTGTATTGCCATTGTGCTGCAGATTATCGCAGGAAAGGATGGTGACAGGACCATTGCCAGCGGCCTTACGGCGACGCAATCCCTCGGCAACATATCCGAAGGCAGTAACTGGCTTGGCAGGATTCTCGATATCGTGAGCCACCTGCGCATTATCGAGCATGAATTCGCCACTCTGACGAGAGATGTTGTATCCGCCCTCGGTGATAGTGAGGGTGATGATCTTAATATCCTTAGACGCAATCTTGTTCAGAATCTGCTCCTGCTCCTCAATACCCCAATAGAGTTCAACTAGCGCACCCAACTGATAAACCTGGATGCTGTCGTCGCGTCCACATACGGTAAGGGTGTATTCGCCGTCCTGCTTCTTCAGGGCGTGGTAGAGGCGCTCATCACCTGGGAGAATCATTGCTCCACAGATACCCCAGTTATGCTGGGTATTGTTCTCGAGGAGCTTATTGGTCATAAACTCCAGATGAGCACGATGGAAGTTACCTACTCCGAAGTGCAGGATACCTGCCTTTACCAAACTGCGGTTATAAGCATAACCTTTCACTACCTGAGTTGCATTTGCTGCGTTTGCATTTACTAAATTTGCCATAATTTTTTATTGTTAGCTGTTATTATTTAATTGTTTACTCTTTCCGAAAGCAAGCCACCAGGATGAGTCTCTCCAGCAAGCCTGTCTTTCGTTTTCGATGGCAAAGATAGTTCGTTTTTTCGAGATAAAAAGATATTTTTTTCGAAAAAACCTTGCAAACGTTCCCGCAAACGTTCCCAATTTCTGCAAACGTTTTAAATACTTTCCGGTGAACTCCGGGAGCCATGTAGTTTGATTATTCTCCCGTAGATTCCCTACATTGCATCGTGGTCTTCAGCACCACCTGTCTGTCCTCCATCTCCGGATTGTTGATTTTCTCCATCACCAGTTCTGCCGCCTTTCTGCCCATCTCCTCCAGCGGAGGCTCCATGGTAGTAATCTGCGGAGAAACGATGGTTGATAGTTCCGTGCCCGAAAAACCTGCCACGAAAATCTCTTCCGGAACCCGCTTACCTAAAACGCGAAGACGATTCTGCGCACCTATCGCCAAAGTATCAGTAAAGGCGAAGACGGCATCAAATTCCACCTTATTACATATAAGGCGGTCGATGGCATCAGCTCCATCCTTAAAGGTCATTCCCGTTTTCTCGATCAGCGAAGGATCAAAAAGATGGAATTTCTCCATCGCCTCACGATAACCCAAGCCTCGCTGATAGGCATTGTAAATGTCGTCGGGTCCCTGCAGATAGACGATGCGCTTCCTGCCCAGGCGAATCAGATGCTCCACCATGAAATAAGAATCTACATTATCATCCACCACAACCTGCGGCATCTTCAAGCCATACGGAATGCGGTCGAAGAAGACAATCGCCATGCCATCTGCCGCCAACTGCCGATACATTTCGATGTTCTTGCGATAGCTGCAGAGGCTCACTATCAGCCCATCCACCATAAACTGCTCCATCATCTTCAGGTTCTCCAACTCCCGCTCCGGCTTCTCATCGCTCTCGGCAATCATCACCTTCTGGTTCTTCTTATAGAGCACTTCCTGTATTCCGTTAATCACCTGCGAAGCATAAGGGGTGTGCATCTCCGGCACGATGACACCAATGGTGTTCGTGCGCCCCATCTTCAGGTTCATCGCCACCGGATTGCGCTTGTAGCCGAGTCGCCTTGCCTCTTCCACCACCATCTCGCGCGTCTCCTTGCGAATGTTCTTGTCATCCGTCAACGCTCTGGAAACGGTGGAGACCGAAATGCAGAGCGAACGGGCTATATCCTTGATTGTTACATGTTTCATTATTATGTTTTTATAAGATAAACGTTCGAATATTGAAGTTGTCGATGCAAAAATACAACTTTTCCTTTAAAATCGAAAATATTTCGCAGATAAAGATGGAAGAACTCCTCAAAATGCTATCTGTATATTACATTTTATAACATCAGTTACCCGTTTCTAAAATGGAAACGATTGCAACAGTCTTCTACCCTGTTTTTCTACACTTCTTTCTTTGCCGTCTCAATTAAAAGCTGTACCTTTGCAAGCGAATTTCAGCGATGACTAGGCTAAATGCCTATAATATGAAAAATCAGTAGCAAATATATGTAATTAATTATACAAAAAACAGCAGTAGTTATGAGTATTAATATCAAGAGAAATCAGTTGAAGAGAGTTGTGATTGTAGGTGGTGGACTCGGTGGTCTTCGTTTGGCAGAAGACCTCTGCAAGGCAAACCTGCAGGTGGTGTTGATTGACAAGAACAACTTCCATCAGTTCCCTCCGCTTATCTATCAGATTGCCTCGGCAGGTATCGATCCAAGTTCCATCTCCTTCCCGTTCCGCCAGATTTTCCGCAAGCGCAAGAACTTCTACTTCCGCATGGCAGAAGCGAGAGCCGTATTCCCAGACAAGAAGATTCTGCAGACTTCCATCGGTAAGATTGAGTACGATTACCTGGTGTTCGCAGCAGGAACCACCACCAATTTCTATGGCAATGCCAACATCGAGAAATGGGCGATTCCGATGAAGACCGTTTCTGAGGCAATGGGATTGCGCAACGCTGTGCTGAGTAACCTGGAGCGTGCATTGACCTGTGCCACAGAAGAGGAGCGACAGGAACTGCTGAACGTAGTGATTGTAGGTGGTGGTGCCACAGGTGTAGAGATTGCCGGAGCCCTCTCTGAAATGAAGCGCTACGTGATTCCTTATGATTATCCTGATATGGACTCATCTCTGATGCACATCTATCTCCTGGAAGCGGGCGACAGACTGCTCGCCGGAATGTCACAGGACTCTTCTAAGAAAGCATACGATTTCCTTACCAGTATGGGTGTGGATGTACAGTTTGGTAAAATGGTAACCGACTACAAAGATCACAAGGTTCTGATGAAGGATGGTCAGGAAATTTCTACCCGTACCTTCCTCTGGGTATCAGGTGTAAAGGCACAGCCTATCACAGGTATTGATGGCGACCATCTGGGCCGTGGTTTCCGAATCGTAGTAGATGAATTCAACCGCATCCCTGGCATGGACGGTCTCTTTGCCATCGGCGACCAGTGTATCCAGACCACAGACCCAGCTTATCCTGGCGGTCATCCACAGTTGGCACAGGTAGCCATTCAGCAGGCTGCACTCCTGGCTAAGAATATCCAGAAGATTGCCGAGGGAGCCGCTGATTCCCAGCTCAAGCCTTTCCGCTACAAGAACCTGGGTTCTATGGCTACCATCGGAAGACACAAGGCTGTAGTAGAGCTTGGCAAGTTCCACAGCCAGGGCTTCTTTGCCTGGGTATTGTGGCTGGTAGTTCACCTCCGCTCTATCCTTGGCGTAAAGAACAAGGTAATGGTAATGCTCAACTGGCTCTGGAAGTACGTGAGCTATAACGATTCTATCCGAATGATTACCTACGCCACCAAACCTAAGGAGGTGCGCGACCGTTTAAAGCGTGAACAGATCACTCACCTCGGCACCGACTTGCTGGAGAATGAAGAAGAGGAAGAGGAAGCTTAAGATAAGGCGATAGATTAAGTTTAAAAGCTTAAGATAAAGAGATAGAAAACGGGTGTATCATTCAATAATATAGATGATATACCCGTTTCTTTTATGCAGATTCCTAAAGCCGATACCTTCATTAAGTAGATTCCCTTATCACAGTTTCACCTCTCAATGCAATTTCCTCTATCCTTCTATAACCATCGGCAATATGCTCCAGCAGCAGTCGGCAACTTTCCTGCGCCATTTTCTCAATAGGCTGCTCCACTACCGTCAACTGAGGATGAACCAAGGTAGCCAAGGCTGTGCCCGACATGCAGCAAAGTGCCACATCCTCCGGAATGCGCAAGCCACGCTTCTGGATAGCACTCTTGGCTCCCAACACAGCAGTCTCCGTAAAGCCAAAGACCGCATCAAAGGGCACATTCTTCTCCAGAAAACGCTCCATCACCCAACTACCCTCTTCAGCCGACAAGGCTGGCGACAAGACATCCTGTGCCTGATACTCTATATGAAACTTTTCCAGCGCATCCCGATAGCCCCTCAATCGTTCATAGCTGTTTCGGATATAAGCAGGTCCCGGGATATGAATAATATGCTTATACCCCTTGCGCAACAAAGCCTCCACCATGAAAAACGACATGATGTAATCGTCCATGTGCACCTGTGAAGCCTTTACCTTCTCCACCGTTCTATCGAAAAACACGATGGGAATGCCCCTTTCTATCACCTTATTATATAGGTCCACATTATGCTCCTTATCGCATGCACTCATCAGGATGCCATCCACACGCAGCTGTTCCATCATCAGAATGTTCTCTCTCTCCTGCTCAGGATTCTCGTTAGAGATGGCAATCATCACCTTATACCCCTGCTTGCGCAAGATGGCTTGAGCTTCATTGATAAAGGTCATATAGAACGTTGTTACGATTTCGGGAATGATGATGCCGATGTTATGAGTACTCTGCTGGCGAAAGTTCACAGCCAGTTCGTTGCGATGATAGCCCATCCGCTCGGCAGTTGCCAATATCTTCTGCAAGGTTTCAGCCTTCACATTACCCGTATCTCCCGAAAGAGCACGAGAAACGGTGGACTTGGAAATCCCCAGTTCCCTTGCAATATCCATGATGGTTACATATTTTGCCATATCTCTTTTTGGTTTCTTGTTATATGTGCTTGCAAAGATACTTATTTTCCATGAAAGCAACAACAAAAAACAGAGAAATCTTTTTGGGAACGGTTGCGAAAAATGGGAACGGTTGCGGGAACGGTTGCGAAAAAAGAGTCGATTTTTTTCTTGTTTTTCCAGCAAAATCGTTCTATCTTTGCAGCGTGAAAAGGAAAAACGATTTCTCAAATCGCTCTATTTCTTCACAAGACAAAGAATAAACAACATTAAGTATCACAATCAAACCTAAGAAAAGAAATATGGAACAAGATTCTAAATTTCAAGCGAACAGTTCGCAAGCTGACAATATGCAAGCGAATGTTTCACAAATGAGCAACTCGCAAGAGAATCATTCACAGGGAAAGGTTCCCTTCATCAGTAAGCTCGCCTATGGCATGGGCGATGTGGGCTGCAACTTCAGTTGGATGTTCGTGGGCAACTTCCTCATGATTTTCTACACCGATGTGTTCGGAATCAGCATGGGTGCCGTAGCAACCCTGATGCTTGTGTCCCGATTCTGGGACGCCATCAACGACCCCATCATCGGCACACTTACCGACAAGACCCACACCCGATGGGGACGATTCCGCCCATGGCTGCTCTTCGGAGCTCCTATCACGGCACTGGTACTTATACTCACCTTCTGGGCTCATCCGGAATGGAGCCAGACCGCCAAGATTATCTATATGGCAGTAACCTACTGCATCCTGGTGCTGGGATATACCTGCGTGAACCTGCCTTACGGCACACTCTGCGGAGCCATGACACAAGACATCGATGAGAGAGCCAAGCTCAATACCAGCCGTTCGGTGAGCGCCATGATGGCCATCGGAGTAATCAACATCGTAACCGTTCCGCTCATCAGCTGGTTTGGCGCAGGCGATACCAAATATGGTTATCTGGCTGTGGCTGTACTCTACGGCATCATCTTCGCCGCCTGCCATCTGTTCTGCTTCCACAAGACCAAGGAAGTGGTAGAAGTTCCTGTGGGACAGAAGCTCCCTCTAAAGGTGCAGCTTCGCTCCGTGATGAAGAACAAGCCCTATCTGCTCGCCCTCTTAGGACAGTTGCTCTTCGGTTTCATCCACTACGGACGCAACGCCGACATGCTCTACTATTTCACTTATGTAGAAGGTTCGGCAACGCTCTTCTCCTACTATTCCATGGCCATCATCGTGCCAAGCATCATAGGTGCAGCCTGCTTCCCTCTGGTATTCAGAAAAACGGGCAACAAGGGTTACACGGCAGCCATCTTCGCTTTCCTCACCGGTATTACGATGATAGGTCTGTACTTCTTCAGCCCTAACGGCAGCGCCATCATGTTCTATCTGTTCTCGGCTTTGTCGTGGTTCTTCTTCTCAGGCTTCAATACAGCCATCTATGCCATCATCCCCGACTGTGTCGAGTATGGCGAGTGGAAGACGGGCATAAGAAACGACGGATTCCAGTACGCCTTCATCTCGCTGGGCAACAAGATAGGAATGGCACTCGGCACATCGCTCCTCGCCATTGCCCTGGGCAGCGCAGGATACGTAAGCAATGCCATGCAGAATCCGGAAGTATTAAGCATCATGCACCACGCCTTCAGCACCATTCCTGGAGTTTTGTGGATTGTCACCGCAGGATGCCTCTGCTTCTACAAGCTCAACAAGAAGCAATACAAGCAGATTATGGCAGATCTGGAAAACAAAAAGAAATAAAAAAAATAAAGATAAACCGGGATCTTTTATCCCACCAACATAACAATAACATTTTTAAAACATTATAATTATGAGACAGGCAATATTGGTAGAACCAAAGCATATCGAGTTCAAGGAAGTAGCAGAACCAAAGGCAGCAGACTTAACTGCTCATCAGGTTCTCGTCAACATCAAGCGCATCGGCATCTGCGGTAGCGAGATACACTCTTACCACGGCCTTCACCCAGCCACCTTCTACCCAGTGGTTCAGGGACATGAGTACTCAGGAGTGGTTATGGCTGTAGGCAGCGAAGTTACCGTCTGCAAGCCTGGCGACCACATCACCGCTCGCCCACAGTTGGTTTGCGGCAAGTGCAACCCTTGCAAGCGCGGACAGTATAATGTTTGTGAGCACCTGCGTGTTCAGGCTTTCCAGGCAGATGGTGCAGCACAGGATTTCTTTGTAGTAGATGACGACCGCGTGGCTAAGTTGCCAGAGGGCATGAGCCTTGACTATGGTGCTATGATTGAGCCTTCAGCCGTTGGTGCCCATGCCAGCAACCGCACCGATGTAAAGGGCAAGAATGTTGTAGTAAGCGGCGCAGGAACCATCGGCAACCTCATAGCCCAGTTCTGCATTGCCCGTGGCGCCAAGAATGTACTCATTACCGATGTAAGCGACCTCCGCCTGGCTAAGGCTCGCGAATGCGGCATCAAGCACACCCTCAACATCACCAAGAAGACCTTGAAGGAAGCTGCCCAGGAACTTTTCGGTGAGGAAGGCTATCAGGTAGGTTTCGAGGTAGCAGGTGTAGAAGTTTCCATCCGTTCGCTGATGGAAACCATCGAAAAAGGTAGCGACATCGTAGTTGTGGCAGTCTTTGCCAAGGACCCAGCCCTCAGCATGTTCTATCTGGGCGAGCATGAGTTGAGACTCATCGGTTCAATGATGTATCGCCACGAAGATTATCTCACAGCCATCGATTACGTAAGCAAGGGCATCGTCAACCTCAAGCCACTCGTAAGCAACCGTTTCGCCTTCGAAGAATACGATGATGCCTACAAGTTTATCGACACTCATCGCGAAACCAGCATGAAGGTTCTCATCGATTTCGAACAGAAACCTGGAGAGAAGAAGTAAAGGATAGAAGAGAAGAAACATACTGCAAACGATTGCAGAAATTGGAAACGATTGCGGGAACGTTTGCAGAAAGTTTAGATGATTTTTCTTTGCGAAGGTAGCTGAAAAAGGCTACCTTTGCAACAGAAATCAAGTAACATCTCTAACATTCTTAAAGTAAAAATGACAATGGAAAAGAAACAATCAGTGATAGGTATCGGTGAGGCACTCTTCGATGTGCTTCCAGAAGGAAAGAAGCTAGGTGGCGCTCCAGCCAACTTTGCTTACCACGTTTCACAATTCGGACTCAATAGCTGTGCGGTCAGCGCAATGGGCGATGATGAGCTGGGCAAGGAACTGGAGAAGGAACTCAACGATCACCATCTCAACTATCAGATAGACAAGGTAGCCTACCCTACAGGCACCGTCCAGGTTTCACTCGATGCCAACGGCATTCCTTGCTACGACATCAAGGAGGGAGCAGCCTGGGACAACATCCCCTACACGCCAGTCCTGGAGAAGTTGGCAAAGAATTGCACCGCAGCCTGCTTCGGTTCGCTGGCTCAGCGCAACGAGGTTTCCCGCAACACCATCTACCGCTTCCTCGATAACATGCCGAAGGAAGAAGGAATCCTCAAAATCTTCGACATCAATCTCCGTCAAGGATTCTATACCAAGGAGATTATCACCGAGAGCATCAAGCGATGTAACATCCTCAAGATCAACGATGAGGAACTGATCACCGTAAGCCGCATCTTCGGCTATCCGGGCATCGACTTGGAGAACAAATGCTGGCTCCTCTTGGGCAAGTACAATCTGAAGATGCTCATCCTTACCTGCGGTGTAAACGGCAGCTACGTATTCACCCCTGGCGAAGTTTCGTTTATAGAGACACCAAAGGTGGAAGTGGCTGATACGGTGGGGGCAGGCGATTCATTCACAGGTGCATTCGTGGCAAGCATCCTGAAGGGCAAGAGCGTCAGAGAGGCACATGAATTGGCTGTAAAGGTTTCAGCATTCGTCTGTACACAGAATGGAGCCATGCCTGTTTTGCCTGATGAATTTACCAAGTAAAGCCTCATTTGCCCAAAGTTATTGCGAAGATTATTTTCATACAAATATACGTTTCATTAATTTTGATTTTTAGTTAAGGTTTATAAGGTTCAAAAAGTTATTAGTTTGTTTTAGTTAGTTTTAGTTAGGTTCAAAAATTGTTTTATAGTTCAACCATGAAAAGAATTGTAGTTATTGTTTTGATGATGGCTGCTTGCCTGGGAAACGCCCAGGCACAGCTCCATCTGAAAGCCAACGTGCAGAACAATCATCTGTGGCGTGGCATGGAAGTTTCCGACGGCATCGTCCTCCTCACCGACCTGAGCTATACGATGGTCAACGACCATGTTACCGTGGGACTTTGGGGTGGCTGCAACTCGGAAGGCTCCTACAAGGAGTTTAACCATTATCTGAATCTGAAGGCTGGCGGTTGGGGGTTCGCCCTGTGGGACACCTACAACTTCTCCCCTGGTGCCACCTATAATAATAAGGAATACTGGAACTACTCTGCCCATACCACGGGCCGATTCCTAGATGCTACATTAAGCTACCGGTTTCAGGACGAGAAGTTTCCACTGCTCCTGAGCTGGTCAACGGTAGTCTTCGGACGTGACCGCAACAGCGACAATACCGAGCAGAAATATTCCACCTTCGCCTATGCGGAATACCCTATCTACCAGAAGGATGGATGGAAGGTAGATGCAGGAGTAGGTGGAGCCTTCGCCCTGAACAGAGCTGGCGAGGATGCTCACTTCTTCGGAACCACGGCAGGCATCGTTCACGTATCGCTGCAAGCCACCCACGACCTCAAGCTCGGCAACTACACCGTTCCGGTTTACGCCAAGGGCATGTGGAATCCGCAGAGCAACGAGAGTTATTTCCAGATTGGAGCAGAAATCATCCGCTTCTAAATCTTCAAAAAAACACAGAAAGTTTTATCATAACAATCATCTAAACACAAATTCATTATGAAGATTAAAGATTTTACAACAGGCGTGCAGCACATCGGCATTCCTACCAACGACATCAACAAGACCATTGAATTTTATCATGCCCTGGGCTTCGAGACAGCCCTCCGCACAGTAAACGGCACCGAGGAAGTAGCCTTCCTCCAGCTCCACAATCTCATCATCGAAACCTATCAGAATCATCAGGCAAAGATGGAATATGGAGCCATCGACCACATCGCCATCGATGTAAAGAACATAGAGAATCTCTTCCTGGTAGTGAAGGAAGCTGGCACCTTCAAGATGCTGGATCAGCAGGTAAATGGTCTTCCTTTCTGGGAGAACGGCGTAAAGTTCTTCACCATTGAAGGTCCAAACAAGGAGAAAATCGAGTTCTGCGAGAAACTATAATCAGCAGCTGGCTTTTAGATAAAAACAGATTACTATAACAATATAAGAGAGAGAGATAAGAATGACGAAAGTCCAGCTTGGAGCCTTTCTATAAGAGAGGCATCCGAGTTGGACTTTCTATTTTTTCATTTTCCTCAGGAGGAACATGATGTGTTTTTCCCTGATACTCCAGGGATATTAATGATGCTCAGGCACAATGGCGAGGTACACCAGATCATGGTCGGTGAGATTCTCCATATAATGAGCGTGGTTCATCGGGCAGTAATGTACCTGTCCCTGTCGAACCTCCTCCACGGTATCATCATAATGGAAAGTAGCAGTGCCGCTTACCACATAGATAATCTCGCAGTTGCCCTCATGAGTATGAAGACCAGTTGATGCACCCGGACGCAAGGTAGAATACATAATCTTCACCTTGTCATCCACATAGTTACGAGTATCGAGCTTACCCTGTCCACCCTTGAAGCCCTCCAAGTGAGCCTCAGCAATCTTTTCGAAATCTATTACCATCTTTATAATGTTTATTGTTTAATGTCTAATATTTACTTGGCTTTTATAAATGAACCCCTGCAGCTTACTTTGCTTTCGCAAAATACTTCCATAGCGGAGCCGCCATCAGGCTTTGCCAGATTTCACCCTTCTCCAGCATATCCATCACTTCTTCTCTTGAGAAGAGGCGAACCTCGATATCCTCAGCCTGGTCAAGATGCTGCACATCCATGCGCTCCACATCCGTAGCCAGATAGCAATGGGTAAGATTGGTATGCGTACTCGGATTAGCCGAAATCGTCATCCACTTCTGCCAGTTTCCGCCTCCGAATCCCGTCTCTTCCATCAGCTCTCGCTTGGCAGCCGCCATCGGGTCCTCGCCCTTCTCTATCACTCCGGCACAGAGTTCATTCACCGTCTTACCTATCGCATAGCGATACTGGCGAACGAATACGAACATTCCGTCCTTCGTGATGGCGATGGTATTTACCCAGTCAGGATATTCCAGCACATAATATTCATCGATGATGGCACCCGTAGGCAATTCCACCTTATCCACTCGTGCCGTGAGCCAAGGCTTCTCTATCAGATACTTCTGCGAGAGCGTCTTCCATTTCATATCTTTATCAGCCATTTTCTTACTTCATTTAAAAAACTGTATTTTCTTTATTTTAATTGATGGTGCAAAAGTACGAAAAAAGATTGAAAGGATAGAAATATTTCTATGAAAATGACAGTTTTTCATTTTTTTTTTTGCCGTACTGGATATTGACAGCGAACACCTCAGCACCTTCGATGATATTGATAAGAATTGGCTGGAGAAGGTAGCAGAACTGTTCACCTGATTCCTTAATATTCATTTCCCTCCTGCTTGATCACACTCGGACCATCGATGAGTTCAGGCTGAGGAGCATTTCGGTTCACATCACCATACGCCCTTCCCAGATCGCTCATCGTAATACTGATGTTGCGGTTAACGGGTCTGTCTTTATCTGAAAGACTGTGCGAAAAGAGCCACTGATAGGTTTTCTTCAGATAAAACACGCGGGCAGGGGTACCGTGATTGGCACCCTTCCACCAGTCGTATATCAATCGGGTATCCTTGCCATCCTTCACAAGTTTATCTACCACCACCTTCGATTGCTTGACCGGTACTGCCCTATCTGCTGTGCCATGGATAATCCAGAAAGGCAAATCGCCCAATCCGCTCACATCCTTATACGAACAGCCGCCACACAGCGCCATGCCGGCAGCTATTCTGTCGGGATAAGTGGCGCAGACATCCATGGTACCATAACCACCCAAGCTCATGCCCAGGACATAAACTCGGGTAGAATCGCATGGATAATTCTTCTTCACCCAATCGAGCATATCCATGATTTTCTTCGGATTCCAAGCCCCGCCCGGATTCTGCGGAACGATGGTCAGCGCATCGATATCGCGCCCCTTGACGATGGCATCAAGCGGTCCGTACCTTCTCACCTTATCCAGATTCCTGCCGCAAAGACTGGCACCATGCAGAAAGATGATGACCGGTGTCTGCTCTTGCGAATAAAAATAATCTACTGGCGTATAAACCCAGAAGTTGTAGCCTCCCGGAATCTCATCTTTCACGGCTCGCAGAAAGTCGTAAGCCGACATGCTGCATACGGAAAGACAGAATAATATGAACAAAAATATCTTCTTCATTTTTCTACTTTATTTTTTCTTTATCACAATTGTTTTAAAACAGTCTCTTAATACTCCCGCATATTGATTTTGTGAATCAGAAAGCAGGATAAGTACTTGAGAACCATCTTCCAATTTGGGGCCCAGACACATTCCCTCATAATTTGCAAAAGAACGGCTTGCAAATGACAGACCAGTCTTCCATTCTGTGAGCAATTGCTTTTTGATAAAGGGCGAATCTTGATTGAGAGGATCTAAAGCAGAAATTCTCTTCTCATTTGAAGGATTCACTAAAAAAAGCTTGCACTTGCAAAATGCGCCCAGTTTAACTTTCGGAATGAAAGCCTCACGCTCTAATACCAGCAGTTGCCCATCTGGCAAAACGCAAAGTTCACTTACTCCCATCACATATGTCTCGGCTTTTCTACGAGTAGAAGGTGCATCCATCTGATAAGCGTACATTGCCATGCCAGATCCGATAGAATCTTGTAAACCATGAGACCAGGAATAAGCCATTAACCGCAACTTATTAGCTAATCCATTCTCCGGGGTAGCCGGTACACCATCCTTCCGAAGCGTACTCTCAGGAATTGTCCAAAGCAGATGGCGGATAGAATCGAAAGCCAGTGACTCGAAATTATAATTAGGATAAAAATCATCTGGCGGCCAAACATTCTCCCAACCCTTCAGATATAATTTCGCTGGATAATCCTTGTTTAGATATTCCTTCAATCTACATTTCCCTTCGCTGGCTATTACCACAGTTGAATCCGACACCTTAGTTATAGCCTCATGATCAAAACCTCTTTCCGTTCCATGCCATGATTTACCATCAAAACGACTACCATCCACCATAAAAGTATATCCCAGGTTCTCCACCTGTTCCAAATCGCCCGTCACAGGATTCACTTGAATGCGAAAATTAAAGTACAGGGCACTATCCGACTTATCACTCACCACCGCATATATATCATCATGCAAATGGGTAATGCCACTATAGTTGCCAGCAGGTACTGTCTTGTGAAAAGACTTTTGAGCATTCTCTCTCACCACCTGCCACTCTTGAGCATAGCCCATGAAACTAAAAAAAAGAAGAGTACTCAGCAGCACTCCTCTCCCCATTATTTTTTTCATAAAACTTTCATTTTGTAGGAATTTACATAGCTGCATAAGTTAAGACAAACTCCATGGTCAGTTCAAAGTCAACATGCGCTACCTTCTTATTTTTCAAGTTCTCTACATCACAAGCCCAATCAGACATCGTATCAAAAGGCTTCACGCGCATATCCTCAAACTTCAAGTTTTCTTCAGAAAACAATTTGTAAACCGTTTCCTTGGCACACCAATGTACCAACTTGGAATCCAAATCAGAAGCATTCTCATCCTTTCTTAAGAATTTAGAAGAAATACGTTCCACCCTATCGCTGAAATATTCTATGTCTACAGCAACTTCCTGATTTCTGGAAAGAATAAGCGCGGCATAACCCTTGGTATGGCTCACACTGATGTGATAACCACGAAACAAAGGTTTGCCCGCCTCATTATGAGTGATATCGCCAGCATGAGAAAGCAAGCCCTTGGATGCACCATTCGCCTTCAACATCTCATACATTAATGCACGAATGGCAAGAAACTCCAGTTTCCTGCCATCATTCTTATATTTTGCCTCCAATGATGATCTATAGGCTTGAAGATGAGGATACTGTTCGAACAACTGCTCTACCTCCTCATCCATCTGCCATAAGCCTAAACTCACACCTGGATAAACTTCACGTATATTGACTACTGCCATGTCATGTTATTTTTTTTCTTCTTCTTGATGTCTGACAGGATGCACCGTAACCTTAATCTTACTGATACGGCGTTCCTCTACATTCATCACCTCGAAAGTATAATTCTTATAATCTATCTTCTCGTGAATACTAGGGAAATCTCCCTTTATCTCAAGCAACAGACCTGCCAAAGTATCAGCATCACCCTCTACCTCTTCAAACTCCTCATCATCTACATTCAAGATACGACAAAGGTCTGTAAGCAGGGTTTTTCCTTCGAAAATAAATGTGTTGTAATTCAATTTCGAATAGAACTTCTCTTCCTCATCATATTCATCATTGATTTCGCCAACGATTTCCTCTAGTATATCTTCAAGAGTGACAATGCCGCTTGTACCACCAAATTCATCTACCACAATGGCGATATGCACCTTATTTTCCTGAAATTCACGCAACAAATCATCAATCTTTTTTGTTTCAGGAACGAAATAAGGAGGACGAATCAAACTCTGCCAACGAAAATTGGAACTCTTCGTAAGATGAGGCAGTAAGTCCTTGATATACAGAATGCCACGAATATTATCCGTATTATCCTGATAAACGGGAATACGGCTATAATTATTATCTTCAATGCACTTCAATACATCTGCATAATTACTTCGGATATCCAAATCTACAATATTCTGTCTACTGGTCATTACCTCTTTGGCTGTTTCATCTCCAAAACGGATAATACCCTTCAACATATTCTGCTCGTCCTTGATATCATTTTTATCCGTGAGTTCCAATGCCTGTTCCAGATCATCAACACTTAGAACATGATTCTCTTTCTGTATGATTTTTTCTGCCATCATTCCGCTCTTGAGCAAAATATTTTCAATAGGCCAAAAAAGTTTACGGACAAACATAATTCCTCCTACACAACGACGACAAAACTTCAACGGATCCTGACGGGCATAAACCTTTGGCATAATTTCACCAAAAAGCAAGAGTAAGAAGGTGAGAATTACTGTAGTAAAAAGAAACTGAAGTAAAAGTGCTCTTTCACCGAACGAAATAACGCCAGCAATCACATAATTCAAGAGCATGATAATAGTAACATTGACAAAATTATTTGCAATAAGAATTGTTGCCAATGTACGCTCAGAATCATCACGAAGATTCTGAATTTTCTTGTCTGCATCAAACTTTCCGTCTTCCAGCTCAGCGACGTCAGAGGGTGACAAACTAAAGAATGCAATCTCTGAGCCGCTGGCAAAAGCAGACATAAGTAACAATACAGCAGCCAGAATGGTTGCTATAATCACTCCGGTAGAAGGCTGTTGTAAAGCCACATCTCCGAAAGCTTCTGTTATGGTTGAAATATCCAATTTCTGATCTTAAAATTTAATAACAACAAAATAGCATAAGCTAGAATGGGAGCCCATCTTCGTTTTGTGATACTTCGGATGAATCATTTGCTCCCTGTGTAGCAGGCTGTGGTGTTGTGGTAGCAGGCTGAGATACTTGAGATGCTGACGATGACATAGATTTCGGCGTAAGCATCTCCATATTATCAACATAAATCTCAGTTATATACCTGCGCTTTCCTTGCTTGTCATCATACGAGCGATAACGTATCTTTCCTTCCACATAGAGTTTATCACCCTTATGAACATATCTCTCCACTATTTTTGCTAAAGCCCGGTAAAAAACCAGATTATGCCAATCTGTATGGTCAGGCACCTGAGTTCCATTAGTCAGAGTATACCCCTTCTCTGTCGTTGCCAATACCACTTGAGCTACAGCTTGGTCGGCATCATAATAATGAACATCAGGCTCTTTACCCACATTGCCTATTAACATGACTTTATTCATAGCCTACCTCCTCAAATTTGAAACTTATCTACATTACTTTATTTCCACATACCCAAATAACGGTATGCAAAATTCTTACCCTTTGCCGACGGGAACTGGCTACGGGAATCTACTCGCTGACGCAAATACTCAACGATACGATTATAGCAGTCCAAAGCAGAGAGCGCCTTGACATTAGCAACGAAATGGGTATCACGATATTCGAACTTACCAGTGGCAGGAATCATAACGACACGCTTAAAATCAAGCGCACCTTCATACCAACCCGGCTGCTGCTGGTTCAATCGAACAACAGAAGGGCTCACATTTTCACGATGTTCCTCAGAAGGAGTTGAACGCAACGCCTTCTTGTCTTTGAAGTCACGCATGCTAGCTGCAGTGGTTTTTATAATGATGAAATAGACACGGGGGCGAACCTTATAACGCTTAGGATAACAAACATCACTAGCAGCATAATCGCGTACATCAGCCTCTAATGATTCGTCCATACCAATTTCAGGAATACTCTTCAAAAAATCTATTGCTTGATCCACATTTGTTGCAAATGCTTCCTGATCAAAATATCTTAAATATAAATTCATAAATTAGGTATGTTTCTCTATTTAAACAAATAAAAATAGAGCGGAAAACGGGACTCGGACCCGCGACCCCAACCTTGGCAAGGTTGTGCTCTACCAACTGAGCTATTTCCGCTTATTTCCTACTCTTCATAGGAGCGTTCCTCTGAATGCGAGTGCAAAGGTACTACTTTTTTCCGAATTACCAAACTTTTCTTGAACTTTTTTTGAAAAAAAGATGCATTTTGCCCATTTTTCAGGCAAAAACGCACCTTTTTCCGTAGTTATTGTACCTTTTTACTGGTTTTCTTCATTCTTTTATCCCGTTTTTAATCCATACGCGATAGATAATCCTCATATCCAAATTCGCGTAAGATTTCCAAATTTCCATCCAAATGAACGATACCTATAGCCGGATGGGAGATTCCGTTAAAGGTATTTGTCTTCACCGTAGTGTAGTGAAGCATATCTTCAAAGATGATATTTTCACCCACTTCCAGTTCATGGTCAAATTTCCAGAAGCCCATAAAGTCGCCACTAAGACAACTGTTTCCACCTATTCTATATATATACTCTCCCTCGGGAGCCTTCATCGGATCGTCCACTTCTAATGTTTCTGCATTTCTGACAGCTGGCATATATGGCATTTCAAGGCAGTCGGGCATATGGCAAGTAAAACTAGCATTGATAATAGCCGTCTTGATTCCCTTATCTTCTACCACATCTACAACTTGTGTAACCAGCGGACCTGTTTGCCATCCAAAAGCACTACCCGGCTCCATGATTACCTTCAGATATGGATAACGGGCATGAAAATCCTTCAATATATTAATAAGGTGTTCCACATCATAGTCTTTACGGGTCATAAGATGGCCTCCACCAAAGTTTATCCATTTCAACTGCGGAAACCATTTGGCAAATTTTTCTTCAATATGCTTCAAAGTACGCTCAAATACATCAGCCCCACTCTCGCAATGACAGTGACAATGGAATCCTTCTATGTCAGAAGGCAATTTTTCCGGCAATTTATCTGCAGAAACACCAAATCGCGTACCCGGTGCGCAAGGATTATATAATAAGGTGGAAACCTCAGAATATTCAGGATTCACCCGCAACCCATATTTGATAGAAGGATTTGCTCGTCGGGCACGTTCATGATATCGCTCATACTGAGAAAGCGAATTGAACGAAAGATGACTGGAACACCGAGCTATCTCGTCAATTTCATAATCAGTATAAGCAGGCGAGAACGTATGAGCAGGACTCCCGAACTTTTCAAAAGCCAATTTTGCCTCACTCAAGGAACTAGCCGTTGTGGAATTGATATACTCTCTAAAGATAGGAAAAGTCTTCCACAAAGCATATGCTTTAAAAGCAAGAATAATTTCCACATCGGCACGCTCAGCCACACTTTTGATGAGCGATAAATTACGGCGCAGAAGTTCCTCCTCCAAAACGTAAATTGGTATGTGAACTTCGCAAAAAGATGATAAATTTACTCTCATTTCTTGATAAATATTAATTTTATGGTGCAAAGATAGCTTTTTATCCCGATATAATTGCATGTTTGCGAAATTTTTAATACTTTTGCAGTATAAAATGCATTTTGACGATGAAATTAGCAATAATGACAAAGTCCACATTCTTTGTGGAAGAAGACAAGATACTCACCTCGTTGTTCGACGAGGGCATGGACAACCTGCACCTTTTCAAGCCAGGTTCCTCACCCATGTATTCAGAGCGATTGCTCACTTTATTGCCAGAAGACTACCGTAGCAAGGTTACGGTTCACGACCATTATTACCTCAAGCAGGAATACGACTTGGCGGCAATACATATCGATGATCCACTTGCATCTGTACCAGATGGCTATAAGGGTAAGTACAGCCGTACCTGTACAGACCTCTCCATGTTGAAGGAGATGAAAAAGAAATCAAACTACGTTTTTCTGAAGAATATCTTCGACTGTATTGAGTTTAAGGATGAAAAATCATCTTTCTCCATGCAGCAGTTGGAGATGGCTGCAAAGGCTGGACTCATTGACAAGAAGGTATACGCTTTGGGAGGAATGAGTTTGGAAAACATCAAGGTAGCCAAAGAACTTGGTTTCGGTGGTGTTGTTATCTGTGGAGACTTGTGGAACCGATTCGACATCCACAATGAGAAAGACTTCAAAGAGCTGATTCTCCATTTTGAAAGATTGAGAAAAGCAAGCAGCTAAGGTTCTTTCTCCATAAAAGTACATTTGTAGTAAATAACTATTAATACACATAAACACTAAGTAGAAATGAGTGACAAGAACTCTTTTTTGGTATTCTCTGGTACTAATTCGAGATACCTTGCAGAGAAAATCTGCGCTAGTTTAGGTTGCCCACTGGGTAATTTGGTAGTAACCAAGTTCTCTGATGGTGAGTTTGGAGTTTCTTTCGAGGAATCTATCCGCGGCCGCGACGTATTCCTTGTGCAGAGCACCTTCCCTAATTCAGACAACTTGATGGAGTTGCTCCTGATGATTGATGCTGCCAAGCGTGCATCTGCTCGTAACATTATCGCTGTTGTGCCTTACTTCGGTTGGGCTCGCCAGGACCGTAAGGACAAGCCACGTGTCAGCATCGGTGCAAAATTGGTTGCCGACTTGCTCAGCGTAGCAGGTATCGACCGCCTCATCACCATGGACCTCCATGCCGATCAGATTCAGGGCTTCTTCGATGTTCCAGTAGATCACCTCTATGCATCTGGTGTCATCCTGCCTTACTTGCAGAGCTTGCGTCTCAAGGATATGGTAATTGCTTCTCCAGACGTAGGTGGTTCTAAGCGTGCCAATACTTATGCTAAGTACTTCGGTTGCCCTCTCGTTCTTTGCAACAAGACTCGTGCTCGCGCTAACGTGGTTGCCAGCATGCAGATCATTGGTGATGTAAAGGACAAGAATGTTGTCATCATCGATGACATGGTTGACACTGCAGGTACTATTACCAAGGCTGCCGACATCATGAAGCAGGCTGGTGCCAAGACTGTTCGTGCTTGTGCTTCTCACTGTGTAATGAGTGGTCCAGCTTCAGAACGCGTACAGAATTCTGCTCTCGAGGAGATTGTTTTCACTGATTCAATCCCTTACACCAAGCGTTGCGACAAGGTTAAGCAGCTCACTATCGCTGATATGTTTGCTGAGACTATCCGCCGCGTAGAAGACAACGAGAGTATTTCTTCTCAGTATCTCGTATAATACATATATAAAAGGACAGGATTTCTAAGTTGTTGAAATCCTGTCCTTTTATGATATAACCAATCCCCCATTATGAAAACATTATTAAAACTCTTTATCGGATTTTTCTTTATTCTTTATGCCCTTTTAGGTTTAATATTTTGCTTTGATTCTCCTGACACTCTTACCAATATCGAACTCTTAGTTGGCTATATTGTCATATTGTGTGGAATTTATTACATTATCAAAAAAAGTAAGAAATAAAAAATCCCACACCTCCTTGCGAGATGTGGGATTAAATATATGATGCGAATAGAAATCCGCTATCCTATTAGTTCAACCACTTCACGTAGCAGAAGTCCTGACGGTGTGGCAACTTATCATTCTTAGGATACATACGTACGCCTGTCTTGAATGAACCAGCATTGATTGGCTCAATCTCTGCCTCGAATGTAAAGTTGTTACCCTCATGACCAACCATCTTGAATGGATAAACAGCATAAATCTGCTTGCCATCCTCTGGCTGATCCTTCAATACAACAAGCTCCAAGCCAACTGCATCGTTCAAGCCCTGCTCATCGATAACGTACTGAACCTTGATCTTCTGACCAGTCTCGGCAGCCATCAACATGCAATCATCCTTTGATACTACGTGAATGCCATCCCAACGCTCAGCAACGCTCTCCTTCCAGAGTGCAATCTCCTTAGCCAAAGCATTGTCGTTAGCGCTCAACTTCTTGAAGCGGGCAGCTTCTTTATTGTAGAACTTATCATAGTAGTCATCCAACTGGCGCTTCATTGTGTAGTGAGGAGCGATAGTAGCGATAGAGTTCTTTACAACCTGAATCCACTCCTTGCTGAAGCCTTCCTTGTTCTTGTTGTAGTACATTGGGATGATGTCGTTCTCCAAGAGGTTGTAGATAGTAGCAGCATCAAGCTGATCCTGATAACCCTGGTTCTGGTATGTACGCTTCTCAGGAAGAGCCCAACCAGCACCCTCGCGGTAACCTTCTACCCACCAACCATCAAGTACAGAGAGGTTGACAACACCATTCATCTCAGCCTTCTCGCCAGATGTACCAGAAGCCTCCAATGGACGTGTAGGAGTATTCATCCAGATATCAACACCTGAAACCAGACGACGAGCCAAAGTCATATCGTAATCCTCGAGGAAGATGATCTTGCCGAGGAACTCTGGACGCTGACTGATCTCGAAGATCTTCTTGATCAAGCCCTGACCAGCACCATCAGCAGGGTGAGCCTTACCAGAGAAGAAGAACAATACTGGGTGCTCTGGATCGTTAACTATCTTAGACAAGCGATCCAAGTCTGTGAAGAGCAAGTGAGCACGCTTGTATGTAGCGAAACGACGGCAGAAACCAATCATCAAAGCGTTAGGGTTGATACGCTCGAGCAAAGATACTACACGAGCAGGATCACCCTGGTTCTTCAACCAAGTCTGTGTAAACTTCTCACGAATATAAGCTACGAGCTTCTTCTTCAATGTCATACGGGTATTCCAGATTTCAGCGTCTGAAACATTGTAGATGGCATGCCAGATTTCCTCGTTGCTCTGATCGTTCATGAAGTTCTTGTCGAAATATTTATCGTAGAGCTTACGCCATTCTGTTGCTGTCCAGGTTGGGAAGTGAACACCATTAGTTACATAACCTACGTGGTTCTCCTCTGGGAAGTAACCCTTCCAGATGTTAGAGAACATCTGCTGGCTTACCCAACCATGGAGCTTACTTACACCGTTAACCTCCTGGCAAGTATTGCAAGCGAAGGTAGAGAGACAGAAGCGCTCGTTGTGATCGTCTGCATTCTCACGGCCCATACCGATGAACTCATCCCAAGAAATACCGAGGCGCTGTGGATAGCCACCCATGTACTTACCGAAGAGAGCCTCGTCGAAGTAGTCGTGACCAGCTGGCACTGGAGTATGAACAGTATAGAGAGAAGAAGCGCGAACCAACTCAAGAGCCTGATTGAAGTTCAAGCCATCCTCCTCGATGTAGTCGCAGAGACGCTGCAAGTTGCAGAGAGCTGCATGACCCTCATTGCAGTGATAGATATCCTTCTTGATACCCATCTTCTTCAATGCGAGCATACCACCGATACCGAGCAAGATTTCCTGCTTCAAGCGGTTCTCCCAGTCACCACCATAGAGTGAGTGAGTGATAGGACGGTCGAACTCAGAGTTCATATCATTATCTGTATCCAGGAGATACAACTTGATACGACCAACGTTCATCTGCCATACGTATGCATGTACCTGATAGTTTGTGTAAGGAACATCAACTACCATTGGGTTACCATTCTCATCATATACTCGCTCGATAGGGAGAGAGTTGAAGTTCTGAGCGTCATAGTTAGCAATCTGCTGACCATCCATACTCAAAGACTGCTTGAAGTAACCAAATCTGTAGAGGAAACCAACGGCACACATATCCACGTTGCTGTCAGATGCCTCCTTCAAGTAGTCACCAGCAAGCATACCAAGACCACCAGAGTAGATTTTAACCACCTGGTTAATACCATACTCCATACAGAAGTAAGCTACAGAAGGGCGCTTTGAGTTTGGCTTAACATCCATGTACTCGCGGAACATCTTATAGACGTTCTTAACCTTAGCCATTGTCTCCTTATCCTTAACAATAGCCTCCTTGCGGTCGTAGCTCAAACGCTCCAAAAGCAATACAGGGTTAGCATTGCACTTCTCGTACAAATCAGCATCAAGGCTCTTGAACAAGTCGCGACCCTCATAGTTCCATGCCCACCACATGTTGTGAGCAATCTCGTCCAAGCACTTCAACTCCTTAGGAAGGCTAGACTTAATAGTAGTCTCCTTCCATTGAGGAGCATTAGCATAGTCTGCTTTAATTTTCATTGTGTTTCGATTTATATTAAAGTATTTATATTCTCTATAACTATATTGTGATTTCTCACTACCGAGAGAGAGATTTCTTTATTTTCCCATGCGGGCTTCAGCCTTTCTCAAAGCGAAATCGTAAGCATCATAATAGTACTCGATAAAGTGCTTCCACAAAGCCTTCTCTGAGAGTTTTTCTGCATTCTTACGACACTTGTTCACCTGAGTTTTAGTAAATCCAGAGTACTTAGCAACAGTATCCTTGATGGCATCAGCCACCTCTGAATAATTGTAGTCAGTACGCTTGATTACCTTCACACCATCCTCAATCTCGCTATAACTTCCCTTCTCCGAGTTAGCCCAGAGACCGAAACCAGCCAAATCGGTGGTGATACATGGCACCTTGAATGCAACAGCCTCCAAAGGCGTGTAGCCCCAAGGCTCATAATATGAAGGATAGATGCAGAGGTCGTTACCCAACACTACATCATAGTAACTCTTGTTGATGATACCATCATCGCCTGTCAGGTAGCAAGGCAAGAAGATCAGTTTCACCTTGTCTTCTTTATTATTATACATATTGAAGTACTTCAACATACCCAATACATTGTCATGGCTCATATTATGCAGCCAATGAGTAATTTCTGGAACCTCCAATGGAGTGTCAAACTTCTTGCCACTATTCAGACGGTCCAACAAATCCTGACGTGGATCGCCTACCCAACCAGGTACATCGATGAATGCCAGGACATTCTTCTTCAAGTTGCTATCACGAAGCAAACGATTCATTGCCTCGATATAGACATCGATACCCTTATTACGGAACTCATAGCGGCCACTAGTAGAAACGATAAGTGTATCATCGTCCAAGTCTGTACCCATCAAAGCATTAGCAACATCGAGCAAACGCTTTCTTGCCTCCTTACGCTTCTTGGTAAAAGCAGTAGTCTTTGGAACAAAACTATTGTCAAAACCATTAGGCAAAACGAAGTCAACTGGTTTGTCCAGCAGCTCTTTGCACTCATTGGCAGTAATGTCGCTCACTGTTGTAAAACAGTCCACATACTTAGCAGTCTGTTTCTCAATTGAATGCTTGCTCTGCATATTAAGCTCCTGCGCCATCTGATCGCCATTATAGGCAAAGAGATAGTCATAAAGAGGCTTATTGTTGCCAGCAATACTTCTACCGATACTAGTTGCATGAGTAGTAAACACTGTAGCCACCTCAGGAAGATGCTTGTTAACATAAAGCACGCCAAGACCGGTCATCCATTCATTGCCATGATAGATAACCTTCTTCCCCTTTCCTACAACATGTTTATAGAAACTTTCTACCACTAAAGCGGCAGCATAAGAGAACATAGACGCTTCGTCATAATCACCATATGCATGAAGACTATCTACCTGATAGTCATTCCAAAGCTGTCCATAGATTTGGTCTTTAATTTCATAATAAGGTTCGAAATCAACCAATACAGCCACAGGCTCACCTGGTATGTTCCATCTACCTACTTTTACTTTCAAACCCTCTTTCTGAGCTTCTTTTTTCCACTCCGCATAAAGCGTATCATCCTCAGAGAAATAAGGATTAACCTTGTCTCCCCAACAATCAGGTCCAATGAATATCAGTTGGTCCTGCAATTTTTCTTTAAGAGTAAGAGCTCGTGTTGATAATACTGTGTAGATTCCACCTACTTTATTACACACTTCCCAGCTCGACTCAAATATATAATCTGGAAATAATCTGTTCTTTCCCATAATAAATATCAATAAAACACCGCAAAGATAACTAAATATTTGCAAAAAAAAGAATTTATCTTATTAAAATCCTGTAAAATATGCTTTTTTCTTGATATAAATGAATAACTTTGTCGCAGTAAATTGAAAATAGTAATATGAAGAGAAGGATTTTTGCAACATTCTTGTGCCTAATCAGTATATCCTGTATGGCACAAACAGACAGTACCTTGTTCAAAGGCAAGATTACAAACAAAGAATTCGATGTATATCTCTATATTGACTTCTACCACAAGAACTTGAAAGTTCCTGGGCAGGAACTCTTTGGAGAGATGCCTGGATATTTTGGTGACAGGCGTGATAGCCGTAAATGGCTCATTACAGATGCCATCATTGAGGGAAAAACAGCTCACCTATCCATCATTAATGACTATGGAAGCGAAGATTTAACTGCCGACTTGGTACTGATGCCTGATGGCAGCTATGAGCTTCAGCAGAAGGATGGAAGCACGATGAAAATTGCCCGCAACAGAAAATGGGTAAAACTACCTAAAAATGTGAAATTTATCAAGGAATAAGCCTACGGCTCATATTTCTCTTTTTTCTACCACTTTTAAGCATGGTTGGAAATACGGGAAATATGAGCCGCTTTATTATGGTAAATAGCCATCAAAACAAAGAGAAACAAAAAAGCCCCGACTACTTTCGTAATCGAGGCTCTTGATGAAAGAAGGCGGCTACCTACTCTCCCGCATTGCATTGCAGTACCATCGGCGCAAGTGAGCTTAACTTCTCTGTTCGGAATGGGAAGAGGTGGGACCTCACCGCAATAACCACCTGATAATGGGGTATGACGTATTTGCACACAAGCAAACTGTATTTGATAGTAAAGAACCACCGTCCCTCTCGATTTTATCGAGAGTCAACAGCTGAAACTATGAACTTTCTAAAGAAAGTGTTCGGGCAATTAGTAATGCTCGGCTTTGACATCGCTGTCTTTACACCTGCATCCTATCAACGTCATCGTCTTTGACGACCCTCAATGGAGTTCTCATCTTGCGGCTGGCTTCGCACTTAGATGCTTTCAGCGCTTATCCAATCCAGACTCAGATACCCAGCGGTGCGCCTGGCGGCACAACTGGTAAACCGGAGGTCTGTCCATCACGGTCCTCTCGTACTAGTGACGGCACCACTCAAAACTCCCACGCCCACGATAGATAGAGACCGAACTGTCTCACGACGTTCTGAACCCAGCTCGC
>OLWS01000074.1_pt1 | contig 60667 bp, 36 predicted proteins | sample 1673601 | NCBI WGS metagenome assembly OLWS01 (sample SAMEA103958116, study PRJEB25191) | human gut metagenome | biome: human-associated habitat [ENVO:00009003]; feature: intestine environment [ENVO:2100002]; material: feces | place: Germany | collected 2013/2015 | reverse complement strand
GTTTCATTGTCACTTCTGTTTGTTCCTAAGTGACAACCTTTTTCAGGGAAGTACACCCATCTTATTCATAATTATTGATTGCCTCCACATACTCCCACAGTTTCTTGTAGAAAGGATGTTTCGTCATCGTGTCCTTGTTGCCCAGGATGATGAGTTTCATTCGGGCTCTCGTCATCGCCACGTTCATGCGGCGAAGGTCTTTCAGGAATCCTATCTGGCCTTCATCGTTGGAACGTACCAGGGAGATGAGGATCACGTCTCTTTCCTGCCCCTGGAAACCATCCACCGTATTCACGCTTATCAGGCGGCGGTAAGGCTTGAAGAACTCATACTTCTTGATGAGCTTCTTCAGATACTGCACCTGGGCACGATAAGGCGAAATAATGCCCACGTCGATGCTCTCGCTCAATACCCGCTGCTTGCCTATCTTGGTGAAGTATTCCGCCAGGGTGAGCAGGGTAAGCTCGGCTTCCGCCTTATTGATACGCCCGAAACTCTCGCCCACAAACTGCTCCTTGAAGTTCAAATCAGAATTCTGATTGGCTGCAGATACAGAAGATGATGTGGAAGCAGAATCCTCAGGAGCATCTTCTCCTTCTATCGTTATCTGATTCTCCTCGTTCGAAGTATCAATCCACGTTATCGGATGGTCGTAATCCAATACGCTTCGGTATTTGATCTGAGGCGCACTCTCCACCTTGCCTCCGTAGAACCAGTCGCTGGAGAATCGCATGATTTCATCGTTCATGCGGTACTGAATCTTCAGCAGGGTTACTACCTCCGGCTTGTTTTCGGCGATGCGCTCCATCAGGGTCTTGCCAAGTCCGGCTCTCAATGCCGCAATACTCTTTACGGTAGGTGGCAGCTGGCAATGGTCGCCCGCCAAAATCACCCGGCTGGCTCTTCGCATAGGAATCCAGCAGGCAGCTTCCAAAGCCTGCGCAGCCTCGTCGATAAAGAGGGTGCCGAACTTCATTCCTTCCAGCAACCGGTGGGCTGAACCCACCAGGGTGCAGGCGATGACACGCGCCTCGCCAAAGAGTTCAGAATTGATGCGGATTTCTATTTCGGCGGCACGACTCTTCAGCCTCTCCATCTTCTGATGATAGTTCTCGCTGCCTTTCTTCCTGTTTTTTCTTAATTCTCTGATTGCCTTGCGGATAGCCCAGAGCTGCGGATAGTCGGGATGACTCTCGAAACGGCGCTCGTAGGTGAAGCCCAGCATCTTGTCGTTCACGCGGGTTGGGTTTCCGATACGGAGCACATTCACACCTCTATCCACCAGTTTTTCAGAAATCCAGTCCACCGCCATATTGCTCTGTGCACACACCAGCACCTGACTCTCACGCATCAGGGTTTCGTTGATGGCTTCCACCAGGGTTGTGGTCTTTCCGGTTCCCGGAGGTCCGTGAACAATAGCCACATCCTTTGCCCAAAGTACTTCGTTCACAGCTCTTTCCTGGGTAGGATTGAGCCAAGGGAACTTCATCGGTTCGAAGGAGAATCTTCCTGCCTTTTGATGAGAATAGAATAAGTCGCGGAGATAAGCCAGACGGTTGTTCTTCGCCTTCATCACACGGTCCAAGGCTTCAAACATCAGCTTGTAGCTGGTTTCATCAAAGGATAGCTGTACGCCGATAGGCTCCGCAGATTGCTGCAAGTCGAGCAATGGGGCAGAATCAGGCACGGTAATCACCATTCTGTCGCCATCCACATAGCTCACGGTTCCGGTAAAGGAAAAGTATTTTATACTTTGAACTTTTTGATTACTTTGAACTTTATGATTAGCGTCTGAAGGGTTTTCTGACTGTTGGAGGGCTGTGTTGCCCTGGTTCTCATTCTTGCCCATCTTCTTGACCATAAAGAACATGACGGGGCGACCGAACTCAAAATTGTGCTCGATATCCTGATCAGAGGTACGGAAAACCTCAATGGCTGTTTGGTTCAGCGAATTATAAAAGCTTTTTCCCACACGGAGCGGGAACCAGGCATCACCTCGTTTCACCTTTCGCTGCATTCCCATCTGTTCGGTGAGCTTGCGGAAGGCTTCTTTCTCGGTATAATACTCCAGCTGGAGCAGGGTGCGTTGTTGCAATAATGCCTGAATTGGTGAAATCTGTTCCATAATTGGATGCAAAGTTACACCAATTCAGGCAAAAATAAGAAGATAATAGGATAAATTATCTAAAATTTATTTCATGACGCGTTCTACGTCCTGGATGGTGCGGTTGAACGGACCGTTGTGCTCCAGCTTGATGGTGCACATGGCAGCCGCAAACTTGCCAGCCTCGGTAGGGGTGGCACCCTGCAGTCGCTTGTAGAGATAACCGGCAGAATAGGTGTCGCCGCATCCGGTAGCATCCACCACCTCATGAGGAGCATAGGCTGGAATCTCGTAGAACGTGTCGTCTACATAAACCAGCGAACCCTCGCTTCCCAGGGTGATGATTACCTCGGTAACTCCCCACGAATGAATCAGCTTGGCGGCCTCGCGTGGCTCCTTCAGCCCCGTGATGGTCTCCATCTCCGTCTCGTTCACCTTCAGATAATAGGTGTTCTTGAGTACATCGAGCTTATCCTTCCAGTCGATGGCGTAAACTTTCTCGTCTCTTACCTCGCGCAGATAGCCCTGCACATCGATGGAAACCTTACCCTTGCTGGCAAGATAAGCCACAACTTCTGGCGAGAAATCATCGCTCAGCAGACTGCCCAGATGATAAACCTTGGCCTCTACATGCTCCAGCTGCCTGATGGTGAACGGATCAGCCTTGGCAAGTACACGCTGCTTGCGCTTGTTCTGGTCTTCTTCGTAGATGTTTTCGAAGAAAACCGTGTTGCGGGAAGCGTTCAACGTTACGTCGATTCCGGCTTCGAGCATCTTCTCAACAGGTTCTTTCTCTGTTGGGTCCATTGCCGTGATGAGTGAGAAACTCACATCCTTGGGCAACTGGTTGATGGCGTAGGCGAAGTAAAAGGAAGTTCCGCCTGCCATGTATACAGTACGATTCGGGGTCACAATCTTGTCTTTGGTAATGTGACCGATACAACAAATATCTTTCATTTTTTCTATTTAAAACGACTGCAAAGTTACAAAAAAACTTTGAGTATTTCAGAGTTTTTTCTTTTAATTCTGCTTTTATGGCAAATATTTAGAAGAAAAAGCCGGATTTCTTTTGGTGGTATTCGTATTTTAATGTACCTTTGCACCGGATTTAAATAATTTGAACATTATCTAGAGAATAGATTAGACTATATTATGTGGTTTGATAATTTAATCAACGTGCATTCGGCGGTGCAGGGCATCGTCATTCTTTCATTGATTTGTACTTTGGGTCTTGCCCTGGGCAAGATTCATGTCAAGGGAATCTCCCTCGGCATAGCCTTCGTATTTTTCGTGGGTATCGTGGCGGGTCATCTCGGACTCACCATCGATGAGAACATGCTGGAGTTTGCAGAAAGCTTCGGACTCACCATGTTCGTGTATGTTTTGGGACTTTATGTGGGACCTAACTTCTTCGGTTCAATGCGCCACGAGGGAATCTCGCTCAATCTTTGGAGTCTGGCTGTCATTGCCGTGGGAACTTTGTTCTCGCTCGGTTTGTGCCTGGTGTTGCCTGTCAGTCTGCCTGATATGGTGGGCATTCTCTGTGGTGCTACTACCAATACGCCGGCTCTGGGTGCTGCCCAGCAGGCCTTGCAGCAGTTGGGATTGCCTAGTGGTGGAGCTGCCCTGGGCTGTGCCGTCACCTATCCGCTGGGTGTGGTGGGCGTCATCCTGGCGATGATGTTCCTGCGCAAGCTCTTCGTCAAGCCGGCTGACCTGGAAATCCGACGTGCCGATGAAGACGACCATACAGCCATCGGACAGTACGTCATCGTGAACCCGGCACTCAATGGCAATACCATCGCCGAAATCTCGATGATGACCCATCGCAAGTTCATCATCTCACGTGTATGGAGAGGAGAGCAGGTGATTGTGCCTCAGGCTGATACGGTTCTTCATACCAATGATAATGTGCTTGTGGTTACCAATAAGGATGAGGTTTCGGCGATGCAGATTCTCTTCGGAAAAAAGGTGAACAAGGAGTGGAATAATGATAAGGTAGACTGGAATGCGATTGACGCAAAGGTGGAAAGCCGCATCATCGTGATGACCCGTCCGGGACTGAACGGCAAGCGACTGGGCAGCCTGCAGATGAGAAATTCCTATGGCGTCAACGTGAGCCGAGTGCTGCGTGGTGATATCCGTCTGCTGGCTACCGATGACCTCCGTCTGCAGTACGGCGACCGTCTGACCGTGGTGGGCGACCCTACGAGTATCGACCATGTAGAGCAGTTCCTGGGTAATGCGGTAAAGACCTTGAACGAGCCTAACCTGGGCGCCATCTTCCTCGGAATCATCCTCGGACTTGCCGTAGGAACCATTCCTTTGAATATTCCGGGAATGACGGCTCCGGTGCGTCTGGGTATTGCAGGTGGTCCTATCGTGATGGGTATTCTGATTGGTGCGCTCGGACCTCGTGTGCATTTCATCTCTTATATGACCCGTAGTGCGGGCCTGATGCTGAGAGAACTGGGTCTTGCCCTCTATCTCGGTTGTCTGGGCTTGTCGGCAGGTGGACAGTTCTTCGAGACGGTGGTTCGTCCTGAAGGCTTGATGTGGGTAGGCATCGGCTTCCTCATCACGGTAGTGCCTGTAGTTATTGTTGGCCTTATCATCCTGAAGACCAAGAAGTACGACTTCGGAAGTATCTGCGGTATTCTCTGTGGAAGTATGGCGAATCCGATGGCTTTGACTTATGCCAACGAGACGCTGGATGGCGATACGCCTAGCATCAGTTATGCTACGGTTTATCCGCTCGGCATGTTCATCAGAGTGGTGATAGCCCAGGTCATCGTGATGTTCTTCGTATAAGCTTTGGCAGTTTCTGCGGATTTTTATACGTTAAAGATATAAAGAAAGGCTGATTTCGGTTAGAAATCAGCCTTTCTTGTTATGGTTATTTTCTTTCCAGTCAATGGATGTTCGAAGGTTATCTCTTCTGCATGGAGATGCAGTCGGGCAGCCTTCTCGTTGCCGTAGAGCGGATCGCCGAGGATGGGCGCATTCAGTCCTTCCTGATGGGCACAATGCACTCTGAGCTGGTGGGTTCTGCCGGTTTTCGGATAGAGAGCTATTCGGAGATGGGAATCGTCGACATGCTCCAGTACTTCATACTCCGTAATCGCCTCCTTGCCCTGAGTATGATTCACTATCTGGCGGGGACGGTCTAGATAATCGGGCATCAACGGAAGAGAAATCTTCTGCTTTTTTGCGGCATTAGAAGACGCTCTTCGTTCTTTCAATTCGTCTCTCATATCTTTTTTCTGCTTCTTTGCTTTTTTCCAAATCTTATCGCAGGCATCCTGGTCCTTACATCCAATGATGGCGATGTATTTCTTCTGAACCTGATGGTGCAGAAACTCGTTCTGCAGACGATGATAGGCAAATTCCGTTTTGGCGATAATCATCAGACCGCTTGTTGCCATATCGAGACGGTGGACTATCAACGGACTGCTTGCCGCCGGATATTTCTTCCGCATGATGGAATAGACGGATGGCTGGGATGAATCTTTGCCTGGCACAGACAGCAATCCCGATGGCTTGCAGATAACTGCCAGCTGGTCGTCTTCGTATAAGATTTCCAAAATATGCTTTTCGGCAATTTGAGAATGAAAGACTGAATCGGGCAGCATCCAATGCAGTATCGGCTTGCATTTGCCATTGCAGGCTGGATAGAACTGCAGGTGATGGCGAATCTCTTCCTTCGGACTTTCGCCCCACCAGAACATGGCCATTTGCAGAGGCTTGTAACCATGCTGGTAAGCATATTGCAGCAGTTTCGGTTCGCAGCATTCGCCACTTCCGGCAGGCGGCACCATCTTCAGAGCTGCTATTCTGCTCGTTGCAATAGTGGCTTGCGGATAATCCCTGAGGGCTGTATCTCTGAAAATCTCCAGCAGGTCTTTGCTCTCACCTTCATGATTCTGCATGTGGAACTGCGAAAACAGCCATTGCTGCAAGGTATCAGATAATGTCTTGCGCAGTTGCTTCAGGCTAAGAATATCCGCCTGATAGGCTTCGTATTCCGTTTCAAGGCTGGTCTTTTCGGAAAGCGATTTCTTGAGTCGGCGCAGTTCTGCCTTCATAAACTGGCTTTCCTTCACCATTTCAGCCTCTTCCTCCGGATTGAGATTTCCTGCTTCCCGTCGGGCATCACGTTTTGCCTTCGCCTCCTTTATCTTTTCCTGATAGGCAGCGATGGTATGCTTCCGCTCTTCCTGCAGTTGCAGGATGAGACCTTTGGCTTCCTTCATGTGGGTGTTGGCTTCCAATTTCCTGATGCTCTGGTTAATGCCGGATATTTCAGCCTCGTGGGTCTTGAAATATCCGTCGGGCTGCAGATAGTCGAAAACGGCAGGCACAAAGTCGTCCCAGTCGCTTCTTCCGCCTATCTGTCCGCTATAGGCGGCAAGATAACCTATTTTGGAGGCACCTGATGCAGGTTGGGCATTCTCAACGATGAGTACGCCAAACATTTTTCCTTTTTCGATTTCCTCTCGCCAGTCCTCACGCTTTGAGAGATAGGCTTGCAGCTCCTTGCATACAGCGATGCAAAGAGGATGAGGCTGATAATCGAGCGGATTGTTCATGCGCTCGGGAATGTCAATGCCTGATAGCAGGGCTTGGTCTATGGAATGAAATATCATGCTGCAAAAATACAAAAAAAATAGATAGAACTCTTGGTTTATCCACAGAAAAATCTTAATTTTGCAAAATAAAAATGAAAATTTATGATGAATACTCAAAATAGCAACATATTCTATCATCTCATCGCCTTCCTGACGGTGGCAATATGGGGAACAACATTCGTATCTACCAAGGTATTGATGCTGAACGGGCTGTCGCCTGCCCAGATTTTTACCCTGCGCTTCAGCATCGCCTACATACTGATGCTGGCTTTCAACCATCGCCGGTTCTTTGCCGACTCCTGGCAGGATGAGCTGAAGATGGCGTTACTGGGCATTACGGGCGGTTCGCTCTATTTCTGCAGCGAGAACGAGGCGATGAACTTCACCACTACCACCAATACTTCGCTGATAGTATGTTCCTGTCCGCTCTTTGCCACCCTGCTGGTTCGTTTGGTCTATAAGGATTCCAACCGCATTCATATCGTCCAGCTGCTGGGTTCTCTTCTGGCTTTTGTGGGAATGATCATCGTGGTGCTGAACGGCAGGTTTGTGCTCCATCTCTCTCCGGTAGGTGATGCTCTGGCGTTTACGGCTTGCATGTGCTGGGCTATCTATTCGCTCCTGATGAAGTCGGTAACGGGAGATTATAGTGCAGCTTTCATTACGAGAAAGGTTTTCTTCTATGGCGTACTCACCATCTTGCCTTATTATCTCATCATCCCGGGCTTTCCTCCTCTGGAAGTCTTCACCCGCCCGCAGGTTATCGGCAATCTGCTCTTCCTGGGCTGTCTGGCTTCCATGATCTGCTTCCTGACGTGGAACTGGTGTATCTCCAAACTCGGAACGGTAAAGGCAACCAACTGGGTTTACTTCAATCCTATCACCACCATGATATTCGCTTCATGGGTACTTGATGAGCAAATCACCCCTTATTTCCTGGTGGGTGCTGCCTGCATCCTGGTGGGTATGTATATTGCCGATAAGAAAACGAGGGGAGAATAAAAATGAAAAATCAGCCAATTGGCAACGGAATATTGCTGGATGGCTGATTTTCTTATTTAGTATGATAGATTTCTAGTTTCAGACTTTCCTGTCATGGAAATCTGTTGGATTTCTGATGCAAATATAGTCAAAAACTCCGAAATATCAAAATGCGTTTTTACTTAATAGAGGCTATGATGCGGGGAGATGGGATTATGCGGTTTGATACAGAGAATAAGCGGTAGGAAATTGCACTATGAAAAAGTAGAAGATAATTCTACTCTCATCTTTTCTACATCAAAGCTGATGCCATCCCGGTCGATGAATCTGGATAACGAGCCGTCTGCTGCAAGCTCTTTGGGGGTGCCGATGGAGAGATGGTTTTCTTCCATCAGCCAGAGCTGATCGGCAATCTGTAGGGCCAGTTCCACATCATGAGTTGACAATAAGATAGACTTATGCTGCTCGTTGGCAAGGCGACGGAGCATCTGGAGGGTTTCCACCTTGCTCGGAAAGTCGAGGAAGGCGGTAGGCTCATCCAGGATGATGAGGTTGGTTTGCTGAGCCAGCGCTTTGGCAATCATCACCTTCTGGCGCTCGCCATCGCTTAACTCTGTGATAGAACGGGAGGCTAAGTGCTGGATGCCTGTCTGCCGGATGGCTTCATCTACTATCTTTTGATCTGCCGAGGATAAGGTTCCCCAGAAGCCGGTATAGGGAGAACGGCCGATGCCGATGATTTCCTGAACAGAAAGTTGGGGAGTATCCATACGGTTAGTGAGAACTACACCTATTTCCTGGGCGAGTTCGCGGGCTGAATAATCGGATAGGGGCTTGTCTTGAATCAGGATTTCTCCATCAAGGAGTGGCTGGAATCCGGATAAGGTGTGGAGCAAGGTAGATTTGCCCACTCCGTTGGCTCCGATGAGACAGGTCAGTTTGTCTTCTTGGAGTGAGGCATGAATAGATGAGGCTACCGCTCTAAGCTGATGCTTCGAGCGATAGCCTATCGTTAGATTCTTGAATGTGATTGTAGTTCCCATCAAAATCTTCTTCCTTCGAAATGTTAATACTGTCGAAGCGGAGATTTACTTGGCAGCCAAAACCTCAACCTCTACGAGTGCGCCCTTAGGCAACTTCTCTACGGCTACGGCTGAACGAGCTGGGTATGGCTGGCTGAAGAACTCGGCATAAACCTCGTTCATGGCTGCGAAATCGTCCATGCTGTTCAGATATACAGTAGTCTTCACTACGTGAGAAAGGTCGGTACCGGCTGCCTTCAGGATGTTCTGGGCATTGGTAAGACTCTGACGGGTCTGTTCCTTGATGCCACCCTCAACGAAATTGCCTGTTGCAGGGTCGATAGGAATCTGACCTGATGCAAATACAAAACCGTTTACTTCGATAGCCTGGCTATATGGACCGATAGCTGCAGGCGCATTGTCTGTGTGAATTGCGTTCATGATAATCTTTATTTATTTATAATTAATAATTTGTAGTTTACGATTTATAGCTTATCGCTATACAATCCAGAGATGAAAGCCTTTCTGTTCCAAGGCTTCCTTGATTTCCTTGACATGTGCAGAATCGCGGGTCTCCATGGTGAGTCGGAGTACGCAGGCATTCACCTTGTTGCGATTGGCAGAACGGTCGTGATGAACTCCCGTGATGTTTCCGCCAAGGCTTGCGATGACGGATGCTACCTCAACCAATTCGCCTGGCTTATCGTCCAACTCCATCTCGATGGTACAGAGACGTCCGCTCTTCACCAATCCACGGTTGATGACGCGGTTCAGGATGGTTACATCGATGTTACCGCCGCTCACCACGCAGATGGTTTTCTTTCCCTTGACTGGTACCTTGTTGTACATCACGGCTGCCACGCTAGCTGCACCAGCGCCTTCGGCTACCATCTTCTCACTCTCTATGAGTTTCAGGATGGCTGCACAGATCTCATCCTCGCTCACGGTAACAATTTCGTCCACGTAGTTGGAGCAGGTCTCGAAGGTGAGTTTTCCCGGTTCCTTTACGGCAATGCCATCGGCTACGGTAGCTACGGATGGTAATCTTTCCTGCTTGTGGTCGTGGAGACTCTGAACCATACTGGCTGCTCCCTCTGCCTGAACACCATAAACCTTGACATTAGGATTTAATGACTTGATGGCAAAGGCGATACCAGAAATCAAACCGCCACCACCAACTGGTACAACTACAGCATCTACATCAGGTAACTGGTCGAGAAGTTCCAGTCCGATGGTTCCCTGACCGGCAATCACATGTTCATCATCGAACGGATGAACGAAGGTGTAGCCACATTCATCTTTCAGTTCCAATGCCTTCTGGTATGCGTCATCATAGACTCCAGGCACTAGGCAAACCTCGGCACCCAGTCGCTTGGTAGCTTCTACCTTAGAGATAGGAGCACCTTCTGGCAGACAGATGAGGCTCTTTACTCCCATAGCGGTAGCCCCGAGTGCCACACCTTGCGCATGGTTGCCAGCCGAACAAGCTATCACTCCCTTCGCCTTCTCTTCTTCGGTGAGTTGTGAAATCTTATAGTAGGCACCACGTATTTTAAACGAACCCGTCTTCTGAAGGCATTCCGGCTTCAGATAGACATCACTCTCTGGGTTGATTCTTGGGGTACGAACCAGCTCAGTTTTTCTGATCACTTGGCTCAGCACGAAGCGAGCCTTATAGAAATTATCTAGTTGTAACATAACTGCTGATATGCTTTTGTGTCTGTTGTTACAACAGGATTTGTCATCCTGTCTGATTATTTCTGCAAAGATACTTTAATTTGAAGAAATCACAAAATAAATTGATTTAATTTTTGTTTATTCGATAATAATGTGTAATTTTGTCGCCATGATAAAGAAAACCATTATAACCACATTTGTAACGTTGTTTTGCTTGTTGACAGCTATTTATTGCTTGGATCCTGGCAGAAAAGCTACTCTTGCGTTGTTGAAGGAAAAAGGTAAGACAGCGACGAAAGATTATATGCTTTCATCGCAGAGCGTTACGTCTATTGCAAGAGATAGACGAGAGCTGGTGTGGATTGGTACGTCGGCTGGTATCAATGTTTACGACGGTAAAGACTATGTGCAGTTCAGTTATGATATCAAGGATACTACTGCGCTTCCCGATGACTATATCAATGTGCTTCATCTGGACCGGAAAGGCAGAATGTGGGTGGGTACTCAGAATGGTCTAGCACGATATATGGGAGGTTATCGTTTCCATCGCATTCCGCTTCCTAGTGAGAATGATAACATTGTAGCCATAGAGGATAGCCCGGAGAAACACGACTCTTTGGCTATATTGGTAAGTGATGGCAATAAGACTTTTCATATCAGTGGGGATGAGAAGATAACCCCATCGGCTCGACACATAGAGCCTAATAATCTGAAAGCTCCACTTCCTGAAGACCATTCTATCTTGCGCAAGCCGGCAGAGGTGGTGAGTGCTACCTTCAAGGACTTGGGCGGTAATCTCTGGGTGGGTTATCGCAACGCCGGTATCCAGGTTATTTCTCAGAACCGTATTGCCTACAAGAAAGCCAATGATAATCTACTGGTTGAAAATACGAAGGGAATCGCAATCCTTTCCATGACTACTGTGGGAAAACATATTCTGGCAAGTACAGCTCTTCGTATCTTTATTTATGATGAGCAAAATCAGAAGATTGGTCAGACTCTATTGAAAAACATCTTCGATTCGCTTCCTGCACCTCGGAAAATCAACCTTAAAAATATGGTGAAGTATGATGATCAGCATGCCTGGTTACTGAGTGATCATCAGGTGCTGAGTTGCCGTATCAGCAACGAGCGTGTAGAAGTGCTCCATAAGTCGCCTGTGATTCTTCCTATGCTGGGTAACGGCTTGGCGGTAGACGGTCATCTTTATGTGAGTAGCCGTGATGGAAAACTTCTGCGCTTCAGGTTTGATAATCTTCAGCCTGATTCCCTCCGGATTTCCTGTCCCCATTATACGGATGATACGGAAATGGCAAAGCTCAGCAATGGCGATATCATGCTGTTTATGTCAGGTATGCATCTGGCAATCTTCTCTCCCAAGACCGGTAAGCTGAAGGAGCTGAAGGTGGCGGGAATGCCTCATAATGGCAATATGGACCCTGCTTTTGTAAGGCAGGATTCGTATGGCTATCTGTGGTTGGGCACGATGCGGGATGGACTTTATTTCATGGATATGAAGAAGCAGTATATGCGCCGTGTGAATGTATTGTTGAGCGATGAGCATATAGAAGCGATGGTAGAAGATGCCAACCGGCAGGTCTGGGTTACCACGATGAGAAATGCCTTCTTCTTGACGCATGCCAACAAAACCTTCCTGATGAGCAGTCTTCTATCGGCTAGCCAGGATCAGGATGACTGGCAGTTCTATGCCAATTCTGTTTGTCTTTCTCCTGACGGTAGTGTTGTGTTTGGCAGTTCTGACGGTTGTAAGTTCATGCCTCCTCAGACTATGAATACAGATTTTCTGCGAACCTATGTTGGTACCCATGCCAGCAAGATGCTCAATATCTTTGGTTTGGAGGTGAAGAATCAAGAAGGTAAGGTGCTTGCCGTTACAGATGAAGTATCGCGTCTGAGCCGTTATACTTTTACTTATGATGAGAACGACTTGAAGTTTAGTTTCTATTATCCTTCCTTCAGTCGTCGATCGGCATTGATGTGTCAGTATCGGTTAGAGGGCTATGATAAGGATTGGCAGGCACCTACTTACGAACGTGTGGCTCATTATTCCAATCTGGCACCAGGTAAATACACCTTCCATCTGCGATTGATTTCTTCCATGAACCGTCCTGCATTGGCAGAGCGTAAGATAGAGATTATCATCAAGCCGGCTCCTTGGTGGTCGTCAGCGGCATGGTTGCTCTATTTCGGTATCATCGCTTTCGTGCTCTATACTTTCAACAGGCTCTATCTGAAGGCCCGTACCAATCATCTTCGTCTTCTGGAAGAACAGCGTGAAACAGAGCGCGAGAAACGTGCCAAGGAGATGAATATGAAATTCTTTGCCAATATCTCCCACGAATTCCGTAATCCGCTTACCATCATTGCCGGTCCGTTGATGATGCTGAATGCCGACAAGGCTTTGCCCGATTCGGTGCATCGCATCCTGAATCATGTCTGTATAAGTGTAAATAGAATGCTGAGGCTCATCGACCAGATGCTCGACTTTAACCAGCTGGAGACCGATGAGCTGCGCCTTAGGGTTGTGGAGGTTGATGCTGCGAAAGAGTTGCGTCAGCAGGTAGCTTCCTTTGAAGAATCTGCCAGGGTGAAAGGCATTAAACTGGAACTGGTCATCAAGCAAGGTAACTACCTGATGTGGCTGGATAGTGATAAGGTGGAGAAAATCATGGGCAATCTTTTTACCAATGCCTTGAAGCATACTTCGCCTGGCGGTGTAATCAGAATAAGTGCCCATGTTGACGATGATATTCTGGAGGTATCTGTCTTCAATAGTGGCAAATTGATGGCTGAGGATAGAATGCAGGATGTTTTCAAGCGCTATTACCAGCTGGCTGATTCGCAGGATTCTGATCTGTATGGTTGGGGTACGGGTATCGGACTCTATTATGTAAAGCGTCTGGTAGAACTTCATCATGGTTCTGTTAGGGTGAAGAATGTCAAAGTGGTGAGCGAGACTTCGGAAGAGGCTTCGCTCAGGAATGGTGTGGAATTCAGTTTCGCCCTTCCTGCTGATAAGTCTATATATAATAAGGTGGAAATCGCTGATCGCGGGAAACGCATAATGCAGATACCGCTGGAAGTGACGAATGAAGAGGAAAGAGCTTTGGAAGTGAAGAGTGAAGAGGGAAGAGTGAAGAATTCTCTTGCTGAAAAGGATGATTCTACCCGAAATACTTCTCCTTCCGGTAAGAATCTGCCTAGAATCCTGATTGTAGATGATGATGTGGATGTAGCTCAATACCTTCATCATATCTTTGCATCAGCCTATGAAGTGGTGAATCGCTATTCTGCCGAAGAGGCTTTGGCAGATTTGGAAGAGGTGAAGCCGGACCTTATTCTCAGCGATGTGATTATGGGACAGATGTCGGGATTTGAATTCTGCAAGTTTTTGAAGAGTAATCTTTCTTTCAGTCATATCCCTGTGATATTGATTACAGCCATGTCTACGATGAGTGAGCAGATTGATGGTTTGCAGCTGGGAGCTGTGGCTTATGTCACCAAGCCGTTCGACCCGGTTTATCTTAAGGCACTTGTCAAGTCGCAGTTGCATAATATGCAGATGCTTCGTCAGCACTTGAGTGAGAGTACAGAGACAGGTTCGTTGTCTGCGAAAGTGGCAGATACCCTTTCGTTGCAAGACCGGAAGTTTATGGATGAATTATACGGATGGATGGAAAAACGTTCTGCGGAGCAGGATTTGAATGTGGCTACCGTGTGTCGCGACATGCTGATCAGTCCGGCGAAGTTTAATTACAAGATTAAGGAACTCACTGGCGAGACACCTGGTATCTTCTTCCGTAAGTATAAGCTCAACAAAGCAGCAGCTTGGCTGCGTGAAGGCAAGTACAGTATTTCTGAAATAGCCGTGTTGACTGGTTTTAGTACTGCGGCCCATTTCTCTGTAGCTTTTAAGAAGCAGTTCGGTGTTTCGCCGAGTGAATACCTATAGGCTCAATTGCTTGAGTATGTCTCGCCAAGCGAGTTCCAGCGTTTTCGCATCTTTTTTTGGATTGCCTATGTTTTGTTTGTGTCATTGATATTTATTTTTGGCACTCAAATTCATCTTATGCAGAACATATATTCTGCATGCTAAAATGATTTGACCTAGCAAAGGTAGGGCTTTTCCATTGGGATGTGTTTCGATTTTATATAATTGTTTTTCGAAAATCTATAAAAATGCTGGATAATAGCGGAAAAATACCTAATAGTAACGAATTTTCCGATAGAGAATAACAAAAAATCCCCCAAAGTAGGGGGATTTCTTGAAATATGAATGATTTGAATGATTCGAACTTTATGAGTGAAGAAGTGGTAGAATTTACATGTTGAAGTGTTCGAGAGCAGCTGCCACACCGTCTTCTTCATTCGATAAAGTTACGTAGTCGGCTTCGGCTCTAACCTCTGGTGCAGCATTCTCCATAGCCACTCCCATGCCTGCAAGCTTCAGCATGCTGAGGTCGTTGTAGCCATCGCCAAAGGCAATCATATCGGCAGGGGTGAGGTTGATTTTCGTTAAGAGACGACTCAGCGACTTAGCCTTGTCGATACCCTTAGGTACCAGTTCCAGGAAGAAAGGAGCTGAGCGGAAGATATCCATTCTGTCTCCCAGCTTTTCCACTAATTCCTCCTCTGCCTTGAGCATATCCGATGGATCTCCGGTCATGAGGAGTTTGGTTGGATGAGGCTCCAGGGCTTCAAATAGGTTCTCTACCTTTCGAATGTTCATCTTGTTGATGCGTGATTCTTCCTTGACATACTGGTCATCCGGCATCTCGGTGATGATTTCGTTGCCGGCATATCCCAGCAGGGCATGACCGTTCTCCTCGGCATACGCATATAATTCTGGTATCACTTCATCTGGCAGGAACTGCGAGAAGAGTTTTTCGCCAGTTTTGGCATTCACGATATTGCCGCCATTATAGGAAAGAATGTATCCTCCCTGCTTGTTCAGCTCCAGGCATTCAGCCACCGGTTCGATGCCGTAGGTAGGTCGACCGGAAGCAAGGATGATTACTGCTCCCTTGGCTGATGCCTGAAGGAGAGCTTCACGAGTCTTTGGGGTGACCACCTTCTCGTGGTTTGTCAAGGTGCCATCCAAGTCTAAGGCGATGGCACGGTAAGGAATCTGTTTTGTTTTTTCCATTGTCTTATTTTGCTATTATGCTGCAAAGTTAATATAAAAAACTGACCGCACCAAAGTTTTCTCAAAAGGATTGTCTGTATTGTAACTTAAACTTTATGATTTGTGCCAAAATGATGAATTATATACTTTTTCTATCGATTTGAGGACATGATAATCGTTTAAATTCTGTATCTTTGCAATCACAAAAATATAATCATAACTAAACTATACGCAATCGGAAATGAAGAAAAACGTTTTAGCAGTAGCGCTGGCATTGATGGCTGGCATCGGCGCCTATGCCGAAAAGAATACCATCACTTCTCCTGATGGTAAGTTGAATGTCGTGGTGGAAGACCGCGATGGCAAACTCTATTATTCCATCGACTATGCAGGCAAGCGAATGATGGAGGAATCGCAGCTCGGACTCCTTGCCAATGTGGGCGATTTCTGTCAGGGCTTGACCTATCAGAATAAGAAAGAAGCAAAGGTGGAGAAGAGCTATGATCTCCGTACCGCCAAGGTTTCGCATGTAGATTATCATGCCAACCAGCTCAACGTGACTTATCTGAACGGCAAGAAGCAGCCGATGACGATTACCTTCAACGTGAGCAACAACGATGTGGCTTTCCGTTATACTTTTGATCAGCTGAAGGCTCAGCATCTCATCGTGAATGAAGAGAAGACTGCCTTCAATCTTCCAAAGGCAACCACCACTTACCTTTGTCCACAGTCGGATCCGCTCATCGGTTTTGCCCGAACCAAACCAAGCTATGAGGAGGATTACAAGGTAGATCAGCCTTTAACGGCAAAATCCGGCTATGGTCATGGCTATACCTTCCCATGCCTCTTCAAGGTAGGCGGCGATGGCTGGGTATTGGTCAGCGAAACGGGTACTCACGGCAACTATCCGGGTTGTCATATCAGCGATTACGATGCAGCAACGGGTTATCAGATAGCCTTCCCGATGGAGAAAGAGGCAGATGGCATAGGTTCTACATCGGGCGCCTTCATCCTTCCGGGGTCCACTCCTTGGCGAACCATCACCGTGGGTTCTGATTTGAAGCCATTGGTAGAGACCACCATTCCATACGATGTAGTGGAGCCAAGATTCGAGGCTTCCCAGAAATACGGAACAGGCAAGTATGCCTGGAGCTGGCTCATCTGGCAGGATGGTTCCTGCAACTATAACGACCAGAAGCAGTTCATCGACCTGGCTGCTACCATGGGATTTGAATATGTGCTGGTTGATGCACTCTGGGATACTCAAATTGGAAGAGACAAGATTGCCGAATTGAGCAAGTATGCGCAGAGCAAGAATGTAAGTCTGATGCTCTGGTATAATTCCAATGGTGTGGCAAACGATGCACCTCAGGGACCTCGTGGCATCATGGATAACATCGTGACCCGCAAGAAGGAAATGGCTTGGATGAAGAGCATCGGCATCAAGGGTATCAAGGTGGATTTCTTTGGTGGTGACAAGCAGCATACCATGCAGCAGTATGAAGACATCCTCAGCGATGCCAACGATTATGGCATTCAGGTTATCTTCCATGGCTGTACTTTGCCAAGAGGTTGGGAGCGCATGTATCCGAACTATGTATCGAGCGAGGCTGTACTGGCTTCAGAGAATGTATTCTTCTCTGATTATCATGCCAAGCAGGAGGCTTTCGAACTCACCATGCATCCATTCTGCCGTAATGCCGTGGGAGCGATGGATTGGGGTGGTACCATCATGAACAAGTATCTCTCCAAGGATAACAAGAGTCGTCATCGCCGTTATACCACCGATGTTTTCGAGATGGCTTCGGCTATCATGAACCAGGCAGCTATCCTGTGCATCGCCATCTATCCGAACAATCTTTCTGAGCTTCCTCAGCACGAGATTGATTTCCTGAAGAGTGTTCCTACTACCTGGGATGAGACGAAGTTCATCGCCGGTTATCCTGGAAAATATGCGGTTGTGGCACGTCGCCATGGTGATAAATGGTATGTGGCAGGTTTGAACGGCACAGACCAGGTGATGAAACTCACCCTGAATCTGCCAATGCTCGCCGGCAAGAGTGTTACCTATTATCATGAAACAGCCAGCAAGGACAAGAAGGCACTCTGGCCAGTATCGCAGATGAAGAACGTGAAGGTGGATAAGAAGGGAAACCTGAAGGTGGAAATGCAGCCTAAGGGTGGATTGATCGTTAAAAAGTAAAAAGGTAAAAAAGTAAAAAGAACCTTTCCCCCTTTGTACCTCAGTTCCCAGCGATTCCATCGCTGGTCCCATGCCTTAATGTTTAAAATTAATAAAGAAACTATGGAGATTTTCTGGTTTAAGGGTGAAAAAACTGCCTTTTGAACGATAATTATACTTTTTCTCAGAAATTGTATTCCTCTGTTCGTATAGAATGATGTATCTTTGCAGGTAAATCGTGAAGACTAACATTTAAAACAAGATAATGATGAACAGAAAACTGACAATCGTTGGAATGATGGCAGCAGCCTTGCTGATGGCTGCTCCTGTGATGGCACAGAAACCAACCGTGCCTAACCCTTCATACACGGGTAAGGGAAATCCGATTCTTCCGGATTTTCATGCGGATCCGGAAATCCTGTATTCCAACAAGACAAAGAAGTATTATATCTATTCCACCACGGATGGAACTCCTGGATGGGGTGGATGGCAATATTATTGCTATTCATCCAAGAATCTCAAGAAATGGAAGAACGAGGGTGTGGTGCTTGATGCCAAGAGCGACCAGATTTCCTGGGCCAATGGCAATCTCTGGGCTCCGGCAGCCGTAGAGGTGAAGCAGAAGAACGGCAGCTACAAGTACTATCTCTATTTCAGTGCCAATCCTAATGATAACGGCAGAAAACAGATGGGTGTAGCGGTTGCGGATTCTCCTACAGGTCCATTCGTTGACCTGGGCCATCCTCTCTTGGCGAAGAACCATCCGGGTTGCAACGGTCAGCTCATCGATGTGGATGTCTTCATCGACCCGGTATCGAAGAAGCCTTACCTCTATTGGGGCAACAGCTTCATGGCTGGTGCCGAGCTGGAACCAAGCATGACTCAAGTTAAGGATGAAACCGTAACCGTGATGACTCCAAAGGGTGGAAGCCTGCGAGACTATGCTTACCGCGAGGCTCCATACGTGTTCTATCGCAACGGACTCTACTACTTCATGTGGTCGGTGGATGATACCGGTGCAGCAAACTATCATGTGGCTTATGGAACATCCAAGTCTCCGCTCGGTCCTATCGAGGTGGCCAAGGATCCTATCGTCCTAATCCAGGACCCACAGCATGAGATTTATGGCACAGCTCATAATTCCGTGATTCAGAAGCCAGGTACAGATGAGTGGTATATCGTATATCATCGCATCAACAAGGCTTACATTCATCATCAGCCAGGGGTTCATCGTGAGGTCTGTATCGACAAGATGGAATTCAATGCCGATGGCACCATCAAGCGAGTGATTCCTACCCATAAAGGGATATAAAGTGCTGAAATAGGTATATAAATAAGGTAAAAGATAGGTGCTAAATGTTATTTTGAACGATTAGTACCTATCTTTTGTTGTTTATTTCACACTTTATTCGATAAGTTTTATTATCTTTGCAACCGCAAAACAATAATAATTTATTTAAACCTATCAACAATGAAGAGATTAATTTCAGCAGTATTGCTTTCTGCTGCCGTGGCAATGCCAACAATGGCGCAGAAGCAGAAGACATTGGGCAATGGCTATCCATTCACTCAAGTACCATTCACCAGTGTGAAGATTTCACAGAATACTTTCTGGGGTGCCCGTCTGAAGGCTGCCCGAGAGGTAACCGTGCCATTGGCTTTCAGCAAGTGTGAGAGCGAGCACCGTTACAAGAACTTCGAGATGGCTGCCTATACCCTGCGGCATCCTAACCACCCGGGCTTGGATACCAAGGAGTGGGATGTGAGCAAGTTCATGGGCTTCTCTTTCGATGATACCGATGTTTATAAGACCATCGAAGGTGCCAGCTACATCCTCCAGACTTATCCGAACAAGAAGTTGAAGGCTTACATCGACAGTGTGCTCGATGTAGTAGCTGCTGCTCAGGAGCCAGATGGCTATCTCTATACCGCCCGTACCATCAACCCAAAGCATCCACACGGATGGTCGGGAAATAAGCGTTGGGTCAAGGACGAGGAGGCGAGCCACGAGCTTTACAACCTCGGTCACATGGTAGATGCAGCCTGTGCTCACTATCAGGCTACGGGTAGCACCAAGTTCCTGAACATCGCCAAGCGCTATGCCGATTGTGTGGTAAAGGAAGTTGGCCCTAATCCAGGACAAGCTACCATCGTTCCGGGACATCAGATTGCAGAGATGGCTTTGGCTCGTCTCTATACCCTGACCGGTGAGAAGAAGTATCTGGATGAGGCTAAGTATCTGCTCGACTATCGTGGCAAGACTCATATCCGCAACCCATATTCTCAGAGCCAGGCTCCTATCCTGGAGCAGAAGGAGGCGGTAGGTCATGCGGTGCGTGCTGGCTATATGTATGCCGGTATTGCCGATGTGGCTGCCCTGACCAAGGATTCTGCCTATATGAAGGTGATCGACCGCATCTTTGAAAACATCGTTGGCAAGAAATACTATCTTACAGGTGGTGTAGGTGCCCGCCATGCCGGTGAGGCATTCGGTGATAACTATGAGTTGCCAAACATGACTGCCTATAACGAGACCTGTGCAGCCATCTCTATGGTTTATCTCTTTGAGCGTATGTTCCTGCTTCACGGCGAGAGCAAGTATATCGACTGCATGGAGCGTACCTTATATAATGGTGTCATCTCGGGTATGAGCATGGATGGTGGCAGATTCTTCTATCCAAACCCATTGTCAAGCGATGGCAAGTATAAGTTTAATGCCGATGGCAACACCACCCGTCAGCCTTGGTTTGGATGTGCCTGCTGCCCGAGTAACTTGTGCCGCTTCATCCCTTCTGTTCCAGGTTATCTCTATGGCGTGAAGGACAACAATATCTATGTGAATCTCTTTGCCGGCAATACATCTACCATCAAGGTAAATGGTAAGGATGTGGTTTTGGAGGAGACTACCGAGTATCCTTGGAACGGCGATATCAAGATTGCTGTGAAGAAGAGCGGTGTGAAGAATGCCAACCTCCTGGTCCGTATTCCTGGATGGGTTCGCAACCAGGTAGTACCTAGCGACCTTTACAAGTATAGCGATGCAGAGAAGCCTGCTTACACAGTAACCGTAAACGGCAAGGCTGTAGAGGCTGATCTCGATGCCAACAAGGGTTATCTCCCTGTCAAGAACATCAAGAAGGGCGATGTCATCCGCATCCACTTCGATATGCCGGTTCGTACAGTAGTTGCTAATGGCAAGGTAGCAGATGATAAGGGTAAGGTTGCCGTAGAGCGTGGACCATTGGTATATTGCGCTGAGGCTGTGGATAATCAGAACGAGCCAGTGCTCCGTGCCGTAATGGCCAAGAAGCCTGCATTCTCACTGGTAGATAACTACAGCATCGAGAACACAGAGACCAAGGGTGCTCCAGCCTTCTCGGTAAAGGCTATCCAGACCTCTTCTCAGGTGCTCGACCAGGCTGCTGATGGCACCGTTTCTGTCAAGAACCAGAAGCTCACCCTGATTCCTTACTATGCCTGGAATCATCGTGGTGCCAACCAAATGAATGTCTGGTTCTATCAGAACTTGAATGCTTTGGATAAATAATTTGCAGTTTTATAAAATAAGAAAGCCTGGCAACCGTTATTGCCAGGCTTTCTTGTTAATATAGGTTAATCCCATTAAGAAAAACACTTCTTTTCCGTTTATGTTGTAGTTTTGAACAAATAAAACAAAAGAGAGCAAATGACAGAGAATGAATTCATCCATATCGTTCCGCAGTTGCGGCAGATAACCTTGCAGATCAGTCAAGGTTATGGTGTTGGCTGCGATGAGGCTGAGGATATCGCACAGGATGCGATGCTCAAGCTCTGGGCTATCAAGGATGATATTCAGTCTGCTGCTCATGCTAAAGGTTCGATGGGTTGCATCGCCAAGCATCTTTGCATCGACTTCTTTCGCAAGCGGAAGATGATTTCGATAGATGCCCAGCCTTTCGATAAGTCGCCTAGCCACTATGCGCCGCCCGATGTGGAAGTGGAAAACTCGGAGAACGAACAGTGGCTCCAAAAACGCCTCAAGGCGCTGCCCTCCAACCAATATCAGGTGCTTTATCTGCGACAAGTAGAGAAGAAAAGCTTTGAGGAAATAGCGCAAATCGTGGGCATCACTACAGAATCTGTATCTGTGTTGCTCTCGAGGGCAAGAAAGCAGATGTTGCAGGAAATCAGAAAAAGATGTCGATAGCTCTTATGTATAATCAATAAAGGAGGAAATAGGATATGAACGAAAAAGAAAAAGACATACGTTTGTTGCTTGACCGGTTTATGGCTGGTGAGACTTCCCTGGAAGAGGAGGTTCTGCTAGGGGAGTGGTTTCGTCAGCATCCCGATGTGAGCGATGACTTGAAGGAATATCAGCTGATGTTTGGATATTTCGACGAGGGTATGCCTCTTGACCATGAGGCGGAGGAGCATGTAGAAAATGCTCATCCAAAGGCTAAGGCACGAATGCGCCGCCTATGGTTGCCGCTTAGTTTGGCTGCATCCATCGCCTTGCTGATAGGGTTTGCTATTCCTTGGGTAGGGCGACAGACAGGACTTCAGAAGAATCCGAAGATGGCTCAACTCGATGGCAGAACGACTCCGGAGGATACAGATTCTGCTGTTGTCCACGAGGAGAAATCGACAGATGCCGATCTCTCCATGCCTGAAAAGATAAAAAAGTCGGGTGATTCCGTATCTCCCAAGACAAGGAAGCACAAGCAGAGGAAATATCGTCAGCATCTGTTTGCTCCTGCTCCTCCAAAGCTTTGGATAGCTCAGAATATTGCTACCGATTCTTTGTTGGCAGAGCCGGAAAAGCTTGCCGATGAGCATCTCCGGGAGATGGAGGCACAGCAGAACGAAATGTTCTTCAAACTCTATCTCGTCGATGCTCTTCAGACCCAGTTGCTCAATGCCGATATTGCCAGTGCCTCGTTCGAAAGCGAGGAGAATGTGCATGATGAGGACCATGTGAGTGATGACCAGGAGGTTTATTAACAAGAAACAATTAAAAAGAAGAAGAATATGAAAACAACTTTTAAATTAGCATTTGTGGCTTGCCTGATGATGCTCTCTTCGGCTTGCCATGCCCAGAAGCCTATACCGAACATCGACCAGGCTTTTGATAAATTCGTACAGGATTTGTCGCAAGACGACCTCGTTACTTCTTCCACGATGAATACCTACAATATAGGTATGATGAAGGGATTTGAGTTCGCCGTTCCCGGAAAGAAGCAGAAAATGGTGGATACCTTTCATAAGGCTTTGTTGAGCAATAGTCGTCTCGCTTATAGCAGTTTTACCAAGAAAGCGGGTTCTGCCAGCATTGAGACGAATCGGGTGGGATATGGCAATAACAATTCCACGACCTACTTGTTTGGTGCTCACAAGGACCGCAACTATAACCTGCAGTATTTCCGTGACCGCAAGGATTCTACCATGCGATATGTTTATGCCTTGGTGTGGTATCCAGGAAAGAATGATATGGTATTGGGCAGTGTGTATAAGTTCTACTCCAAGGATCCGCAAGCCTATAAAGAGTCATCAACTTATAAGATGAAAGCAGATCAGGGTTTGGATTCTCTTGTTTCTCTGGGCAACATCAGGTATAACAAAAATCTGGTTCGCAGTTATGGCTTGGATATGACTCCTCCAAAGGATGCGGCAGAGTTTATCATGCAACTCAACACGCTCCGTGCTGCCTTTAAGAATGCCAGAGACCAATACCCTTATTTGGGAAATCAGGTAACTCGACGTACCCTCCAGACGGGTGTTGCCAATAAGATAGTCAAGCTCTGTAAGGGCTATGCTAAGTTGCTGAATGCTGACGAGAAGAAATTCTGCGCCACTTCGCTGAATGTGATGAAGAAGGATACAGACGATGAATATCTGCAGAGCCTTCTGGGACTGACAGCCAATTCTTTGAGTAAGTAGTCTGTTCTGGGTGGATAAACAGAGGAAAATGTGAAACTCTCTCTCTTAAAATACCGCTTTAAAGCGATATTTTCTCTAAAATTATCTTTTTCTAGACTTCGGTCTTGTTATTATTTCGTAACTTTGTACGCAAAAAGTAAACGATATGACTAAGAAATTGATAATGATATTAGGCTTGGTGCTTTCATCCATGTTGATGAAAGCCCAGGCTTTTTTTGTGCCTTTCCCGAAGGCTGGTGACAAGTATTGGCAGAAGCAGGTGCCGGTGGCGATGCGCAACGACTATATCCGGTTGGGCAATCTCTATCAGAAGAAGCCTTGGAATGCCATCCCTGCTGAAACTTTTGCCGAGTTCCGAACCAATGGTAACCGTACCCGATACGAGGAAGCTAGCTTTGGTATCAGAAAACAGTTTGTCTGTCTGGTGATGGCTGAAATCATGCAGGGCAGGGGACGGTTTCTGCCTTCCATCCGCAAAGGCTTACATTATTTTATAGAGAAAGAACCTTGGTGGGGAATCCCGGCTCATTATCCGAAAGACCATCCTGAAAAGGATATCCAGCCGGTTGATCTCTTCAATGCAGAGACGGCAGGCATGCTTGCATGGACCCTCTATATGCTGGAAGATGAAATCAACAGGAAGGAAAAGGGACTCTGCGATCAGGTGAGAAACGAGATAGAACGCCGATTCCTGCAACCGGTATTGAACCAGCCGCAGGGCTGGAAGAACAATGCCAACAACTGGAATACCTGGATTACGAGCAACTGGTTGGAAACTGTTTTGATTTGCGAATCAGATGCCAAGCAGCGAGATGCTGCCTTCAAGGGAGTGCAGCAATGTTTGCGAACCTTCTTGAAGGGGTATCCGGATGATGGCGGTTGCGAGGAAGGCGTAAGTTATTGGGATTGTGCCGGAGCCTCGTTCTTCGAGTCGCTCTATTTCATGCAGTTTGCTCCTAAGCAGGCTGTCCTGACATTGAATGAAGCTCAGAAAAAGAAGGTGGAGAACATGGGTAGGTTCATCACTACGATGTATATCAACGACCTTACTTTTGTGAATTTCTCGGATGCCCAGGCTCAGAATATCCCGAATATCAATATCCTCTTCCCATACGGTGAGTATCTCCTGAATGGGCAGATGATGCAGTTGGCGGCTTATGTGGGCAAGAAATACCAATATACCCTCAAGCCTACAACGCTCTTCCTGAAATCGGGCAACTATCCGAAACTGGGTAGGGAACTGATGCTCCTCTCCATGCTGCCGAAGTATCAGGAAACTGCAGCCGTGGAGCCAAAGACGGAAGATGCCTATCTGGAGAATTCGCAGATTATGGTGGCGAGCAACAAGAACTGGTTTGTGGCTGCAAAAGGCGGCAATAATGCCGAAAGCCATAACCATAATGATATCGGAAACTTTATTGTTTATCACAACAATCAGCCGGTGGTTATCGACCTGGGACGTGATACCTATACCTCGAAGTCGTTCAGCAATCAGCGCTTTGAACTGATGAACTGCCGTTCGGCTTATCACAACGTTCCTATCATCAATGGTCTGGAGCAGAAGGATGGCAGGAGGTATCGTGCCGAGAAGGTGAATCATGTTTTTGCAGATGGTGTTTCTTCCCTGTCGTTGAATCTCGAAAAGGCTTATACCGAAGGAGCGCATGTGGAGAAATGGCAGCGTAGCATTGCCCTGGACAGGGAATATAACTGGGTAGAAGTAACCGAACAGTACAAGCTCGATTCCCTGCAGATAGAGAAGGACCGACTGAATGGTCAGGTCTTTGATAATCAGATTATCCTGATGTCGTATGGCAAGCCGGTGGTTCCGAAGACTGGCAGAATCCTCCTTCAGGGCGGTATGGTTCGTCTAGAATATGATGCGCAGTATCTTTCGGCATCCGTAGAAAAGGTGCAGATGACGGATGGCATCATGAAGACGCAGTGGAAGGATAACGTCTATCGCATCATTCTGCGACTGAACGATAACTATCCGATGGCAAAAGTGAAATACCGGTTCGTAGGAACGAGGTAAAGTTTATTCTATGGATTTCGCGCAGAATAGTGGCAGGGAGATAGTATTTATTTGATATCTTTCAGTTGCTCAGCATACTCCTTCGGGAAGATGCCGAACTCCTTCTTGAAGCACTTAGAGAAATACTTCGGGGTGTTGAAGCCCACTTGTATTGCCACATCGCTGATCAGGATGTTTGGGTTCGACCGGATGATGCGCTGAGCCTCCTTCAGGCGGATGCTGGTGATGAAGGCAATGACCGTTTGCCCCGTTGTGGCTTTCACCTTATTATATAGGGTGGATTCACCCATCGCCATATCCTTGGCAAAAGACTCGCGGTTGTAATCGCCATCTGCAAGATGTTGCATCACTACCTCTGTGGCACGAGTGATGAATGCCTGGTCTGGGTTGCTCAAATGTAATGCAGCCTGTGCTTCGTCCTCAGCGCTTGTCTGGAGCGAAATTTCAGCCTGAATCTTTTCTATCATCTTCTTGCGGTTGGCAAGCAGGGCATTGATGCGGACTTCCAGTTCGTCAAACTTGAACGGCTTGGTGATATAGGCGTCTGCTCCTACGGCATAAGCCTCGGTCTTGTCCTCTTCCTTGTTCTTGGCGGTGAGCAGGATGATAGGCAGCTGCCAGAAGCTCTTGTCAGACTTGAGCTGCTTGGTCAGTTCGATACCGTCCATAATCGGCATCATCACGTCGCTCACCACGAGGTCGAGTTTCTCCTTCATGATGATGCTCATTGCCTGCTTTCCGTTCTTTGCCGTAAACACATGATAGTTCTTGCTCAATACCTGCAGCATCAGGGCGAGCAGCTCCTCGTTGTCCTCAACCACCAGGATCTTGCTCGCATTCTTGCGGATGAAGATGCTCTGGCGGACTGGTGCCAGCTTAGGCTTGTCATCGGAAGCAGGTTGGGAATCCTGCTTCGTTTCCTGGCTTGCCTGTCTGATGGCTTCCTGATTTACTGCATTTGGTTTGTCAGAGTTGTCTATTTCATTTGGTGCATACGCACTCTTCCTGATAGGCAGGGTAAGGGTGAAGGTAGTGCCTTCGCCTTCCTGGCTTTCACATTGGATGCTGCCATGATGCAGTTTCACCAGGTCGTGGGTCAGCGATAGTCCGATACCGGTTCCCGGCATGTTCTGCTTGCGGTAGTCGCCATCGAAGAATCGGGTGTAGAGATGCTGCATCTTCTCCTTAGACATGCCGATGCCATTATCCGCGATGGTGATGACCACCTGGTCCTTGCCGAGGCTGAGCGATACATCTATCTTGCCTCCCACCTTATTATATTTAATGGCGTTGGAGAGCAGATTGTAGATAATCTTATCTATCTTGTCTGCATCAAACCATGCCGTTCCTTCTGCCTTTGGCTTCTCCAGTGATAGCGTAACCTTCTGATGTTCAGCCATCGGACGGATATTCTCGCAGGCTTCTTCGATGAACGAAATCAGGTTGCCGCGGCTCACGAGCAGATGCAGCTGTCCTGCCTGCGACTTTCTTACTTCTAGAATCTGTCGCAGGAGTCGGGTGGTACGGTTGATGTTGTTGTCCATCACCAGATAATCTTCCTCATATTGTGGCGCTCTTTCCTTGAGCTTGTAGATGGTGGCAGAGATGACGGTGAGCGGGGTGAGCAGCTCGTGGGTGATGTTGGTGAGGATGACTCCCATCTGCAGGCTGTTTCTGGTCTTCACCCGCTCCTTATACCATCTGGCAGTAGCAAAGATGCCGCCTATCAGCATCAGGATATAGAACATGAAGGCTATTCTGGAGGCATACCATGGCGGCAGCACCTTGATGGTGATGGTGTAGGGCAGTTCTTGCCAATGACCATAACCGTCCGTAGCCTTTATCCTCAGTTGATAGGTTCCGGAAGGAAGATTCTGGAAGGAAGCCCTATGGACACCTTTGGCGCAGTATTGCCAGTCTTCGTCATAACCTTCCAGCTGGTAGGCGTATACGTTTTTCTCTGTATTGCCGTAGGTGAGAAGAGAGAACTCCACGTTGAATTTCTTCACCCTTGCCGGTATCGTGATTTTGCGGGTATAGTCTGGCATCTCTTTCGAAATCTCTTCCTTGTCGATAGAATCGAGTTGAGCGAATGGCAGGTCATCAATGATGACGTCTGTTATCACCAGCTTGGGACTTCTATTGCCTTTTAGCCTAGTCTTCATGGACGGCATGAACGAGAAGAAGCTGGTTCGGCTTCCGAAGAAGAGCTCCTTTCCATACTTGCATGCCGTATTTGGCGAGAAGAGAACATTTCCTATGCCGTCCTCGCTGGTAAAGTAGGTGATGTCCTTCGGTTTTTCGCTGTCATTACCCCAGATGATGTTCACGAGGGCATAGTCGGTGGTGAGCCAGAGATTGCCCTTTTCATCTTCCTTGATGGTGAGCACACGGTCGCCCGGCAGATGATATTCGTGGTTCTTTGGTTCGAAACGGTCTTCCACCTTATTATATAGGAAGAGTCCGCCACTGTTGGAGATAGCCCAGAGTCTTCCTCTCGAGTCTTCAAGGCAGGCAGTGGCATCATCGATGGCGAAATTGTGATGGTCTGGGTTATACTGCTTGTATTTCAACGACTTTGGATTCCTGGCGTTACCCGATATGCGGATGATACCTTCGTTATCGGTAGCCAGCCAGATGTTCCCTTTCTTATCTTGCGAGATATGGCGGATGTCGCATGAACTCAAGTCTTTCTTTCCCTCCTTCATGGTGATAGAAATACCTTGATTGTTGGAATATACGATGCCCAGACCGTTGCGTTGTCCTATCCACATGGTCTTGTCGGTCGATTCGAAGATGGTATTTACGAAATTATCGTGTACGATGGATGGATGGGTTTCGTGATTGATCAGATAGGCTGGCTTACCCAAAGGTTTGACGATGACGCCATAGTTGTTGTTGGCAATCCAGATTTCTCCATTGCTTCTCTGGACAATATCCGATATACTTGTGGTCAAGTCTCTAGATGGGATGTTGTCGAATCCCGGAATTTCCTGGTTGAAGAGCGTTTTGCCAGTCTTGCGGTTGTGCAGGGCTATGCCGTATGGATTCAGTCCCAGCCAGAAATTCTCGCCATCGGTAGTGAGCACGGAATATACGTAGTTGATGGTGAGATGGGTATGACTGGTATCAAGATTCCAGAGCTTGAACAGCGAAGGCTGGGTGTTGACTTGCAGAATGCCGTTGTTCTGCGTACAGAGCCAGATGTTGCCCTTGCCATCGGTAGCGATGTCGTTGTTGAAGTTGAGTGGGTTGTTGCCGATAGAGCTGTACTCCTTCCACTCTGCGTTAGGGATGTCTTCTTCCAGATAGCACACGCCTTCTCGGGTGCATGCCCAGAGTGTTTTCGTCACAGGGTCGTTTGCTATCTTGTAGAAGGTATCAAAATGGTTGGTGCTGTATGGGTATTGGTGCATTTCCGGCTGTCGTACATTCCCCGGATTGTCAAGACGCACAACGCCATATCCCCAGGTTCCCACCCAGAGACGTTGGTGCTTGTCGAGGAAGAGGGAGTAGGCGGAATTGGTGGCGTTGAGTCGTGGATAGCGATAGAAGGTGTTGCCTCCACGGTGGAAGCGCATGAGTCCTGACGACCAGGTGCCGATGAGCAGGTCGCCATTTCTGTCTTCAATGATGGCTTTCACGCTATAGCCGGGCATTTTCTTTCTGCTGCCATCCTCATCAATGAGCCATGCTTTCTTTTTATTATAGGTATAGAACGTCTCGGTCTTGGAATTGAAGTAGGAGAGACCTTCATCTGTTCCAATCCATAAAGTTCCATCTTTCGATACGAAGAGGGTATAGATGATGCGCTGAGATTCATCTGGCAGGAAGAAAGTCTTGAACTTTCCGGTGCGCCTGTTCATCCTTACCAGACCATTGCGTGTTCCCAGCCAGAGATTATCCTGATGGTCTTCGGCTATGGAGCGGATGGTATTGTTGGGCAGGATGCCTGGCTGGTAAGCATTCGTCTTGTAGGTTCTCGCATGATAGCCGTCGTATGATTTCACTCCGGCATTGGTTCCCACCCACATCATGCCTTCCTTGTCGAAGAACATGCAGTTTGCCTCTTCGGTAGGTGCGATGGTGATAGGAGAGAGATAACGATATGGAAAATCCTGTGCTTTGATCTGGGTAGCAAAGCATATCAGACAGACAAGGATGTGAAGGATAGTCGTTTTCATGTCTTTTACCTGTTATTTCTAGATTCTTAATTTTTGCTGCAAAGTTATAAAGAATTTAGTAAAAAGGGCAAAAATAAGTAGTTTTTAACGATATGTTCCCTAATAATAGCGAAATTTCCTCCTTATATTAACAAAAAAGAACGAATTTTGCAACCGGAACAACAACCTTTCCATGTACGGGAGATGTTGAATCCGCAACTATCGAGAATAAACAAAAAGTATATAACTAACAAATTAGTACAACTAATGGAAAATGTAAATCTTAACATTTCATCAAGACGATTGATGGCGTTAGCTGCTATAGCCTCAGGCTTGGCTCTCTCTCCTCAGTCTGTTATGGCTGCTTCTTCTGTACAGATTGTACAGCAGACAGGTAAGGTACAAGGTACAGTTGTTGATGGTAACGGTGATGCCGTTATCGGTGCTACCGTAAAAGTGGGGGGGGCAAAAAGGAGGTACGGTTACCGATATTGATGGTAACTTTACTCTGAACGCAGCTCCTGGTTCTACTTTGGAAATCTCCTATATCGGTTTTAAAACTCAGACCATTAAGGTAGGTAAAGGACCTGTAAAGGTAACGTTGCAGGACGACAACCAGACTTTAAGTGAGGTGGTTGTCGTAGGTTACGGTACGATGCGTAAGAAGGACTTGACAGGTTCTGTTGTACAGATTGATGCCAAGAAGCTCGCCGACCAGAACCCTGGTTCTGTTCAGGATTTGCTGCGTGGTACTCCTGGTCTTCAGATTGGTTTCGATTCATCTGCCAAGGGTGCCGGTGCTTCCATTCAGTTGCGTGGTCAGAACTCACTCTATACAGAAGGCAATCACAACTCTCCATTGATTATTCTCGATGGTATGCAGTTTGCCGGTGAACTTTCAGAAATTAACCCTGATGATATTGCTCAGATTGACGTGTTGAAGGATGCTTCTTCAGCAGCTATCTATGGTGCCAAGGCTGCCAGCGGTGTCATCATCATTTCTACCAAGAAGGGTAAGACTGGCAAGCCAACCATCAACGTCAGTGCCAACCTGGCTGCCAACACCAAGGCGCAGTATCGCAAGGTGTTCAGTGCATCAGAGTATATGACCTACCGTGAGGATTGGTTCAAGGCTACCACTTATGGTTATGACGAGAATGGCAAGTGGGGATATTATGGCGTAGACAGCAAGATTCCTGCAGGCTATTATGATAATGTGGATAATGCACAGCGATTGTATGGTCTCACTTCAGACCAGTGGTCAACTATGGGTCCTAAGACGCTGGGTGCTGACGAGAGTCTTCTCTCGCTCTATGCCCGCCGTATGGGCTTCGATGCTGATGCCAGCACTGTGATGAACAACTTCCTGGCTGGTAAGACATACAACTGGGAGGATGCAACCTTCCGTACTGGTTTCAACCAGGACTACAATGCCAGCATTTCGGGTGCTACCGACAAGGTGAACTATTATCTGAGCTTCGGCTATCTGAACAATCAGGGTGCCATCCAGGGTGATGACTACCATGCATTCCGTTCTAACATGAAGATCAATGCCCAGATTACCGATTGGCTGGAAGTAGGTGCCAACGTAAACTTCCAGGACCGTTCTGATGAGTCTAGCCCAGTGCCACTGGGAGGTAACTATTGGGATAACAACCAGTTGCGTGAGTCTCCATATGCTTCCCGTTATGACGAGAATGGCAATGAGGTGCAGTATCCACGTAGCGGCAACCCAACCAATGGTGGTTACAACTATCACTTCGACCAGCAGTATATCGACCTGGAGAAGGGTCAGACCATTCTGAATACCATCTTTAATGCCAAGGTATCCCTGCCATTCGGTTTCAGCTATTCGTTCAATATTGCTCCACGCTTCAAGTGGCATTTCGACCGCTACTTCTTGTCTGCTGAGCTTCCAAACAGCGACCCTGCTACCCGTGGAGCCAACCGCAAGTCGGCAAAGAACTTCGATTACTCTCTGAACAATACCCTTACCTGGGATAAGACATTCAACAAGGAACATCACTTCACCGTGACCCTGGTTCAGGAGGCAGAGGAATACCGCTACTGGAGCGACAATATCGAGGCTCGCAATATCACCCCTACAGATGTATTGGGATTCCACTATCTTTCGGGTGCCAACAAGTCGCAGAGTAATTTCTGGGCCAGCGATACCCATTCTACGGCAGCAGCTTATTTGGGCCGTCTGTTCTATGGATACAAGGACCGCTATATGTTCACTGGTACCGTGCGTCGTGACGGTTACTCAGCCTTCGGTTCCAACAATCCTTGGGCCACATTCTGGTCTTTGGGTGGCAGCTGGGTATTCTCAGAGGAGAGTTTCCTGAAGCAGCCATGGCTCGACTATGGTAAGCTGAGAGTTTCTTACGGTACCAATGGTAACCGTTCGCTGTCTGATACCTATCTGGCTCTGTCCAACTTGGCTGATGGTGGCAAGATGGCTTACTATAAGTATGGCTCTTCAAGTCAGACTATCCTGAATGCGCTCTCTATCAGCCGATTGGCTAATCCTAACCTGGAGTGGGAGAAGACATCAGCCCTCAACGTAGGTCTCGATTTCTCTGTTCTCGGTCAGCGCCTCTCAGGTAGCATCGAGTGGTATCATAAGATTACCAAGGATATGATTATGTATCAGCGTCTGCCTAACTTCACCGGTTTCAGCAGCATCGCTACCAACCTGGGTGAGATTACCAACTCAGGTATTGAGATTACCCTGAATTCAAAGAACATCGATACTCCAGATTTCAAGTGGAATACAACTGTAGGTTTCTCTTACAACAAGAACCGTATCAAGCACTTGTATTACGACTATGATGAGAACGGCAATGAGCGCAGCGATACCTCTAACGGATGGTTCATCGGCAAGCCTGTAGGCGAAATCTGGAACTACAAGGTGACAGGTATCTGGCAGGCAGACGAGGCTGCAGAGGCTGCCAAGGTAAACCAGAAACCTGGTGACCCTAAGGTGGCTAACGTCTATACAGCTGACGACAAGGTCAACGAGGACGGCACCCGCACTCCAGTATATAATGATAATGATAAGGTGTACCTGGGTACAACCAATCCTCCTATCTATTGGAACATGCGAAACGACTTCACCTTCCTGAAGAACTTCACCTTCTCATTCTCTATGTATTCTTACATGGGTCATAAGAGCTTGAGCGGTAACTATCTGAATGGTGATAACTCGGGTTCTATGTTCACCAATACCTGCAATACATACAAGAAGGAGTATTGGACACCAGATAACCCAACAAACGAGTATGGTCGTCTGAACGCTGTGGGTCCTACAGGATGTACCGGTGTACAGAAGCTCTACAACCGCAGCTTCGTTCGTCTGGACAACATCACTTTGGGTTACACTATCCCACAGGAGATTACCCGCAAGGCAAGCCTCGAAAGAGTACACCTGACACTGGGTGTGAACAATGTATGCACATTCGACAGCTGGGAGTATGGTGATCCTGAGACAGGTGGTTTCGCAAACCGTCAGTTCCAGTTCGGTATTAATGTAACACTCTAAAAGATTTATCAAAATGAAAAAGAATATCAAGAATATATATAGAGGAGGACTCCTTATCGCTTTGGCAGGTACCATGGTTTCTTGCGGTGACGATTTCTTGAAGCAGGATCCTCTTTCGTTCTATGAGCCAGGTACTACCTATAGTACAGAGGCTGGTCTGCAGGCTGCCATGACCCAGTGTGACAAGCAGTTGAAGACTTATATCATCGACAACAACTCGAATAATGTGGGTCTTGCCACCAATTATCTGATGTCGGATGTGGGCATGTATGCCAAGACCGATATGGGTGGTGGTTTCCAGGACAACTTTGATGCCAAGTTGACTCCTACATCCGGTATGGCAGGTGGTGGTGACGGCAACTACATGCAGCGTTTCTGGGATCAGGGATTCAGCATGGTGAAGTATGCCAACTCTGTGCTTTCATATGTAGATAAGGTGCAGGGCTTGAAGGATGAAATCCGCGATGCCTATAAGGGTCGTGCTTATTTCCATAGAGCTTACGCTTATTACAACCTGACTTTGCAGTTTGGCGATATTCCATTGATTACCAAGTTGCTTACCGTGCCAAAGCAGAACTACAAGTCAACCAGCAAGACTGCCATCTTCCAGATGTTGCAGAAAGACCTGGAGTTTGCTGTTGAGCATGTTCCTGCACAGGCTAAGATGTCTTACGTAGGACAGGTGAACCAGGAGGCTTGCATGCAGTTGCTCATCAAGGTTTATCTCGTAAATGGCGAGTATGCCAAGGCAGAGCAGCTTGCTACCGACCTGATTAACAATCATGGTCTGCACCTGATGACCCAGACATTCGGTACCTGGCAGCCATCCGGCTGCGAGACCACCTGGAAGGTGACTCGCAATGTGGTTTGGGATTTGCATCGTACTCCAAACATCTGCAACCCAGAGAATAAGGAGACCATCATGGCAATCATCAACTCTAATGATGAGGACCATCTCAACTACAACGTGATGCGTGCCATGTTTGCTCATTGGAGCAATGGTGTCATCAAGGATCCTCATGGATTGGGAGGTCCTGGACAGTGTATCGCCCGTAATAATAAGGATTATAACGACACATTGGACTGGACACGTGCCATCGGCCGTGGTATTGCCCTGAACCGTACATCATACTTCTACAACAAGACCATCTGGAATCAGGATGGTGAAACCGACTGGCAGGACCTCCGTCACAACCGTGAGGTAGGTAACTGGGTTGAGATGGAAGACTTGAGATACAACAACAAGAATTCCGACTTCTACGGCAAGCACTATCAGCTCTATGCTACAGAAGACTACGTGAAGGATGGCAAGGTAGTAGTGAAGAAGGGTGACATCCTCTGCGGTGATACTATCCGCAGCTGGTATCCAACACCTCTCTATCAGCTCTACATCCTGGACGTTACCAATGAGAACAACCTGGGTGCCAACCAGTTCCATGGTGCATCTGGTAAGGGATGTAATGGTGATATGTACCTGTTCCGTCTGGCTGATACCTATCTGCTCCGTGCTGAGGCTAAGTTCTATCAGGGCAATGTAACCGGTGCTGCTGAGGATGTAAATGCCATCCGTAAGCGTGCCAACGCCAAGAAGATGTACACCACAGTTAATATCGGCGACATCATGGCAGAACGTGCCCGTGAGCTCTATATGGAGGAGTTCCGTCAGGCTGAGATGGTTCGTGTATCATGGTGTCTTGCCAAGAGCGGAATGGCTGATGAGTGGGGCAACACTTACAGCCTTGACAACTGGGACAAGCAGGAAGGTACCGACCTGAATGGCGGCAGCTACTGGTTCAAGCGTTGTACTACCTATAATGTCTTCAACCGTGCATGTGGCAAGGGCGTTTCAGGCAACCAGTCTTTCGAGTACAAGATCAATAAGCACAACCTCTTCTGGCCTGTACCAAATTCAGCAATCACAGCCAATAACAAGGCTAAGCTTCGTCAGAACTTCGGTTACGACGGTTATGATGAGAGCACCCCTATGTTTACTAACTATGAGGATGCTATTGCTGATGAAGATACAGCAAACTAATAGATTTGGTTTACAATTTAAGGAATGGGGATGTAACTAGTATATGGTTCATCCCCATTTTTATCAAATAATTAACTCATTATCAGCAAAATGAATAAACTATTCGTATTTATCATGTTGTGGATGATGTCTTGTCTCCCAACTCTGGCTCAGGCTCCGATGGACGGAGGAGTATGGAAAGACAATACCGGCAAGCATATCAATGCACATGGTGGCAACATCTTCAACTACAAGGGTACCTACTACTGGTATGGCGAAAGCCGTTCGCAGGATGGCAAGCCTTACAGCTCTCTCGGCGTAAGCTGCTTTACTTCCAAGGATCTCAAGAAATGGACCAACCATGGATTGGTGCTTCCTGTATCTAATGAACCAGGCAGCGACATCGAGGGTGGTTGCATCATCGAGCGCCCTAAGGTGCTCTATAATCAGAAGACCAGGAAGTTCGTCATGTGGTTCCATCTCGAACTGAAGGGTAGGGGGTATGGCGCTGCCCGTTATGGTGTGGCTACCAGCGATACTCCTTTCGGACCTTTCAAGTTCATCCGTTCTGGAAGAGTGAATCCGGGCATCTATCCTGTAGGGTTCGCCAAGCCAGATACTACCGACCTCAAGCATCAGCTTCTCTTCCCGGAACTGAAGAGCTGGTGGACTCCGGAATGGCGCAAGCAGATAGAGCGCGGCATGTTCTGGATGAGAGACTTCGAGGGAGGACAGATGTCAAGAGACATGACCATCTTCATCGACGATGATGGCAAGGCTTACCACATCTATTCTTCTGAAGAAAACCTGACACTCCAGATTGCACAGTTGACAGACGACTACATGCAGCACAACGGCAGCTATGTACGTGTGGCAGCAGGTGGACAGAACGAGGCTCCTACCATCTTCAAACAGGATGGCATCTACTGGATGATCACCAGCGGATGTACCGGTTGGGCGCCTAATGCTGCCCGTATGTTCAAGGCTAAGAATATCTACGGTCCTTGGGAGCAGTTGCCTAATCCTTGCCGTGGTGAGGGTGCCAACAAGACCTTCGGTGCACAGGGTACCTATATATATAAGGTGGAAACTGCAGCACAGAAGAAGATGTTCCATGGCGCCGACTATGTATTCATGGCAGACATGTGGAATCCTAAACACTTGAGTGACAGTAGACACTTGTGGGTACCAATTTCTTGGGAAAACGGTGCACCAGTGTTGAAAAAACAATAAAAAATACGGTCGCTCTGCTTGTTTATAATTAATTATACATATCTTTGCAGTTGCTTAGCTGAGGCTACTGGCAACTTTCAACTTACAATTATTAATAACAACAAACAATATACAACTATCTATGAATTATATATTTAAAAGTATCATGATGACCCTCGTCTTGGCGCTGGTTCCTTTCATGGGAATTTCTGCTAAGAAGAAGGCAGTTCAGCAGAGCGACCGCCAATATTGGTGCTCGCTTGCCTACAAGATGGCCCAGCCTGTTCTGGAAAACATGGCTAAGGGCGAGTTACAGAAGAACATGCAGACAGAGTTCAGTCCCAGCTTCGACAACCGCAACAAGAAGGTGCTCTATATGGAGTGCTTCGGCAGACTGATGGCTGGCGTGGCTCCATGGCTCACTCTTCCAGATGATGCTACTGCCGAAGGCAAGCAGCGCAAGCAGTTGCGTGAATGGGCTTTGGCTTCTTACAAGAATGCCGTAGACCCTCAGAGTCCTGACTATCTCTGCTGGGGCATCGGCGGTCAGAACCTGGTTGATGCAGCCTATGTCGCCGAGAGTTTCCTCCGTGCTTACGATACACTCTGGAAGCCTTTGGACGAGGTGACCAAGCAGCGATACCTGAAGGAGTTTGCCAAGCTCCGCCACATCGATCCTCCTTATACCAACTGGTTGCTCTTCTCTTCTACCATCGAGAGCTTCATGGCAAAGGCGGGTGGCGATTTCGATGAATATCGCGTGAATTCGGCTTGCCGCAAGGTAGAGGAGTGGTATGTAGGCGATGGCTGGTATGCCGATGGTCCTTCGTTCGCTTTCGATTACTACAGCAGCTATGTGTTCCATCCGATGTATCTGGAAACACTCCAGACGATGGTGGATGCCAAGGTGAATTCCCGCCTCGACTATCAGAAGTACTACGACCGGGAGTTGAAGCGCTGCCAGAAGTACAGCATCATCCTCGAGAGATTCATCTCTCCGGAAGGAACCTTCCCGGCTTTCGGCAGAAGCATTCCTTACCGCATGGCAACCATGCAGCCGCTTGCTCTGATGGCATGGTATCAGACGTTGCCTAAGGATTTGAGCAATGGTCAGGTTCGTGCAGCCCTGACCAAGGTGCTCCATCGCATGTTCGATAAGCAGAATAACTTTAATGAGAAGGGTTATCTCTCTATTGGTTTCTGCGGAAACAGTCAGAAGAACGTTGCTGACTGGTATACCAACAACGGTTCGCTCTATATGACCACCCTTGCCTTCATGCCTCTCGGTCTGCCTGCCGATCATCCGTTCTGGACAGATGCAGCACAGCCTTGGACCCAGGTGAAGGCATGGAACAATCAGCAGTTCCCTAAGGACCATCACTGGAAGGACGAGATTGTTACCAAGGACAAGTGGTAATTTATAATTGATAATTGATAATTAATCATGCGCAAGATATTGATGATGTTGGCAGCTGCAGCCTTGGCTTTGCCTTTGAGTGCAGCGCAGCCATCCAAGAAGACCGCTAAGGTCAAGAAACAGAATAAGAAGGAAGTGAAGGCTTCCAGGAAATGGGATCATGAGCAGGTGGTGGAACTCATCACCAAGGTGAATAATTACTGGCAGGTCAATAACAAGCCTGAGGTGCGTGCCTTCTGGGACAATGCCGCTTATCATACCGGCAACATGGAGGTATATAAGATGCTCAAGGACCAGAAAATGCTCGATTACTCCATCCGTTGGGCAGAACACAACGACTGGACCGGTGCTACAGAGGCAAACCCAGCCAAATGGAAGTATAAGCCATACGGCGAGGGAAAAGATCACGTTCTCTTCGGCGACTGGCAGATTTGTTTCCAGACCTACATCGACCTCTATAACATCGAGGCTGCCAAGGGAAATGCCGCAGCATCAGAATATATGGTGAAGCGTGCCAAGGAGGTAATGCACTACGAGGCTTACTCTGAGCCAACAGATTATTGGTGGTGGAGCGATGCCCTCTACATGGTGATGCCTGTGATGACCAAGATGTATAAGCTGACCGGCGATACCAAGTATCTCGACAAACTCTACGATAATCTCCTCACCACCGATGAGATTATGCTCGACAAGGAGACCAATCTCTATTTCCGTGACGGCAAGTACATCTATCCAAAGCACAAGAGTGCCAACGGAAAGAAAGACTTCTGGGCTCGTGGTGATGGCTGGGTTCTCGCAGGTTTGGCTAAGGTGCTCCAGGATATGCCTAAGGACTACAAACACTATCAGTTCTTCGTAGACAAGTTCCAGAAACTGGCTAAGGCGGTAGCTGAAATCCAGCAGCCGGAAGGATACTGGACCCGTTCTATGATGGATCCTGATCATGCGCCAGGACCAGAGACCAGCGGTACCGCCTTCTTCACCTACGGTATGCTTTGGGGTGTCAACAATGGTTATCTCAACAAGAAGGAGTACAAGAAGGTCATCGACCGTGCCTGGACTTATCTTACAGAGACAGCCGTTCAGCCTGATGGCAAGGTGGGATATGTTCAGCCTATCGGCGAGAGAGCCATCCCTGGTCAGACCGTAGATGCCAACTCTCAGGCAAACTTCGGTGTGGGAGCCATGCTTCTCACAGCCTGCGAATATGATAAGTATCTTGCCATCAAGTAAGATGCCTATATATAATAAGGTATATATCATTTTTAAATAGTATTAATAACAACTGACAAACATGAAACAGAGACTGTTCGTTACATTGAGTTTGGCAGGATTGGCTATGGCAACCTTCGGTGCAACCAAACCGAAGGCTGCCATTAAGTCGTTGAATAAGGCGACCGTCCAGCAGCCAACTTACACTGAATGGCACGACCTTCAGGTGAATGCCATCAATCGTTTTCCGTTGCACACCAATTTCTTCACCTATCCGGCAGATGACTGGGTTTCTGAGAAAGACGGTAAAATCGTGAGCAAGGATATCCTGCACATGAACAAGACGGAAAGCAAGTATTTCCTTTCGCTCGACGGAACCTGGAAGTTCAACTGGGTGGCTAATGCAGACCAGCGTCCTACAGACTTCTACAAGGAAGATCTTGATGATTCCAAATGGAAGACCATGAATCTGCCAGGCATCTGGGAGATGAACGGATTCGGTGATCCGGAATATGTGAACGTAGGCTTCGGCTGGCGCGGACATTTCGACCAGCAGCCACCAGCTGTTCCTACCAAGGACAACCATGTTGGTTCTTACCGCCGTATCATCGACATCCCTGCCAACTGGGATGGCAAGCAGGTAGTAGCCCATTTCGGTAGCGTAACTTCCAACATCTATCTCTATGTAAACGGCAAGTTTGCCGGATATGCAGAGGATAGCAAGGTAGCTGCCGAGTTTGACATCACTCCTTATCTGAAGAAGGGCAAGAATCTGATTGCCTTCCAGACCTTCCGCTGGTGCGATGGCTCCTGGGATGAGGATCAGGACTTCTGGCGCTTGAGTGGTGTGGCTCGTGAAAGCTATCTCTTTGCCCGCGATGCCAAGTTGCATTTGGAGGATATCCGTGTTACTCCTGACCTTGTAAACAACTACAAGGATGGTGTGCTCAATATCTCTACCAAGGTAAAGGGTAACGGCAAGCTCGTCTTCACCCTCTTAGATAAGGACGGCAAGCAGGTAGCAACCACTACTGGCGTAGCTAAGAACGGTACTGCCAATTTCTCTCTTCAGGTAGCTAATCCTCAGAAGTGGAGTGCCGAGACACCTTATTTATATACACTGCAGGTTTCCTTGATGGGTGCTCAGAAGAAGGACGCTATGAAGGCGGCTAGCATGACTCCTGTCAAGGTAGGTTTCCGCAAGGTGGAAATCAAGAACAAGCAGTTCCTTGTCAACGGTCAGCCTGTGCTCATCAAGGGTGCCAACCGTCATGAGATGGACCCTGACGGAGGTTACGTATTGAGCATGGAGCGCATGATTCAGGATATCAAGATTATGAAGCGCCTGAATATCAACGCTGTCCGTACCTGCCACTATCCTGACGATCCACGCTGGTATGAGCTCTGCGATGAGTATGGTATCTATGTGGTTGCTGAGGCTAACCAGGAGAGTCACGGTTTCCAGTATGGCGATGATGCTGCTGCCAAGAAACCGATGTTTGCCAAGCAGATTATGGAGCGCAACCAGCACAATGTTTCTATGTACTTCAATCATCCTAGCGTCGTAACCTGGAGTATGGGTAATGAGACTGTGATGGGCGATAACTTCCTGCAGGCTTACAAGTGGATCAAGAGCCAGGACCAGAGCCGTCCGGTTCAGTATGAGCAGGCTCGCAGAGGCGAGGGTACCGATATCTTCTGCCCTATGTACTATCCTGTAAGTGCTTGTGAAAAGTATGCGAAGGACCCTAACAGTCCGATGCCGCTCATCCAGTGCGAGTACAACCATACTATGGGTAACTCAGGCGGTAACTTGAAGGATTACTGGGCTCTGATTCGCAAGTATCCTATCCTCCAGGGTGGTTTCGACTGGGATTTCGTTGACCAGGGCTTGCACCGCAAGGTATTGAAGCCGATGACCATCAAGAATCCTGAGAAGATGAGCAATGAAGAGCTCCGCAAGATAGAATATTGCTACGGTGGCGATTACAACAATTACGACCCTAGCGACAACAACTTCAACTGCAATGGTATCATCGGTCCAGACCGTCAGCTCAATCCTCATGCCTACGAGGTAGCTTACCAGTATCAGAACATCTGGGCTAAGATGGTGAATGCCGAGAAGGGCGAAGTGAGTGTACACAATGAGAACTTCTTCCGCGATTTAGGCAACTATGCCTTGGCATGGAGCCTCATTGAGGATGGCGTGGAGACTCAGAACGGTACCATCGCTGATATCGAAGTGGCTGCCCAGCAGACCAAGAACTTCACCATCCCTTACGACCTTTCTAAGGTAAAGGGCAAGGAGGTATTCCTCAACATCGACTTCCGTCTGAAGAAGGCTGAACCTCTGATGGAGGCTGGTCAGATTGTGGCTTATGCCCAGCTGGCAGTGAAGGAGAAGAAGTGCTGCGGTCATTGTGCAGACAACATGGCTAAGGCTCAGGACGGCAAGAAGGTGAAGGCTAAGCTCGTCGACAAGAAGGGCGAGCAGGATATCACCGTTACAACTCCTGATCTGACTGTCAAGGTGAACCGTACTACCGGTCTCATCTCTGAATATACCTATCGTGGCAAGTCGCTCCTCGGCGAGGGCGGTACCCTGAAGCCAAACTTCTGGCGTGCTCCTACCGATAATGATTTTGGTGCAGGTCTGCAGAAGAAGTTCAAGGTTTGGAAGAACCCTGTCATGAACCTGAAGGGTGTAGCTGTAGAAAAGGATAAGAAGGCAAACACCATCAATATCTGTGCAACCTATGAGATGCCAGAAGTGAAGGGCGAGCTGGAAATCGAATATCTCATCATGCCTAACACCGGTGCGATGAAGGTAAGCCAGGAGTTTGATGCTGCTGATGATGCCAAGGTCAGCGATCTGTTCCGTTTCGGTATGCTGATGCAGTTGCCATACGATATGGACAAGAGCCAGTATTACGGCCGTGGTCCTATCGAGAACTATTCAGACCGTGAGGACTGCATGCGTATCGGAATCTACAGCGATGATGCCGACAACCAGTACTTCCCATACATCCGTCCACAGGAGAGTGGAACCAAGGGCGATATGCGCTGGTGGAACCAGACCGATGCTTCCGGCTTCGGATTCAAGGTGAAGAGCTGCAAGCCATTCTATGCTTCCGCTATCCACTTCGATACAGAAGAACTGGATGATGGTGATGACAAGGATCAGCGTCACAGTTTCAACCTGAAGAAGTCAAGATTCACCAATCTCTTCCTCGATGCAGAGCATTCTGGTGTGGCTGGTGAGAACTCTTGGGGTGCATGGCCATTGGAGAAATATCGCCTCCATTATGGCGATAAGAACTTCACTTTCGTGCTCATTCCATTAGATAAATAGTAGAAAAACAGGGAATTGGATAAAAATCCAATATATTTAAACAGAAAATCCACCTCATTTGGGGTGGATTTTTTTATCTTTGCACCACCTATCACGGAAAAGTGTAGGTACAGCCTAAAAATAAACAATAACGAACAATATGAGAAAAGCAAAAATTTTCGCAGCAGCATTGCTGGCGATGTCTTCACTCGGAGCTTTCGCACAGCATCAGTTTACTGTTCAGGCTAACAAGCCTGGAGCAGAAATCCAGCCTACCATGTACGGTATCTTCTTCGAGGATATCAACTTCGGTGCCGATGGTGGTCTTTATGCAGAGATGGTAGAGAACCGTTCCTTCGAATTTCCACAGCGTCTGATGGGATGGAATACATTCGGAAATGTAACCCTCAGCGACGTAAAACCTGCCTTCGACCGCAACCCTCATTATGTAACACTTGAGAGCGCAGGCGCACGTGAGAAGCAGACTGGTCTTGAGAACCGTGGCTTCTTCGGCATGGGCTTGAAGAAGGATATGAAGTACGATTTCACCGTATATGGCCGTCTTCATCTCATCGATGGCAAGCAGGGCAAGATTCGCGTAGAACTCGTCAATTCAAAGAATGATGTCATTGCCAAGCAGGTCATCAACATCACCAATAATAAATGGCAGAAGCTTACTGCTACCCTTACTTCTCCTCAGACCGATGCCAAGGGCTTGATGCGAGTATATCTGGAGAAGGGTTCTGAGAGCGTAGACCTCGACCATATCTCTCTCTTCCCTGAGGACAACTGGAATGGTCTCCGTGCCGACCTCGTACAGGACTTGGCTGACTTGAAGCCAGGTATCTTCCGTTTCCCTGGCGGATGTATCGTAGAGGGAACCGACCTCGATACCCGTTATGAGTGGAAGAACTCTGTGGGTGCTCCTGAGAACCGTCCTCTGAACGAGAACCGCTGGAGAGATACCTTCCCACATCGCCTTTTCCCTAACTATTATCAGTCATTGGGCTTGGGCTTCTATGAGTACTTCCTTCTTTCAGAGAAGATTGGCGCAGAGCCATTACCTATTCTTTCTGTAGGTCTGGCTTGCCAGTATCAGAACGATGATAAGGATCCTAATGCGCATGTAGCAGTCAAGGATCTCCAGAGCTATATTGACGATGCACTCGACCTCATCGAGTTTGCCAATGGTCCTGTCACCTCCAAGTGGGGTAAGCTCCGTGCCGATATGGGTCATCCAGCACCATTCAATCTGAAGCAGATTGGTATCGGTAACGAGCAGTGGGGACCTATGTATCCTGAGCGTCTGCAGAAGTTCATGGAGCAGATTCATGCCAAGTATCCAAAGATCAAGATCTGCGGTTCATCTGGTCCATCTGCTGATGGAAAGGATTTCGATTACGGTTGGGAGCAGATGCGCAAGTTGGGCGTAGACATGGTGGATGAGCACTACTACAAGAGTCCAGAGTGGTTCCGCAGCAATGCCAGCCGTTACGACAAGTACGACCGCAAGGGTCCTAAGGTCTTTGCCGGCGAGTATGCAGCTCATGCCAAGCACGATCCTAACTCATGGGAGGCTGCGCTTTCTGAGGCAGCTTTCATGACGGGTTTGGAGCGTAATGCCGATGTGGTTTATCAGGCTACCTATGCACCTCTCTTCGCTCATGTTGAGGGATGGCAGTGGCGTCCGGACCTCATCTGGTTCGATAACCTCAGCTCTGTCCGTTCTGCCAACTACTATGTTCAGCAGCTCTACGGCGAGAACAAGGGTACCAATGTGTTGAAACTTACCGAGAACGGCAAGGCTGTGGCAGGCGAGAATGGTCTCTATGCCACCGCTTGTTTCGACAAGGCTACCAAGAGCTATATCGTGAAGATTGCCAATACCTCTAACGAGGCAAAGGAAATCAACGTCACCTTTAATGGTATCAAGAAGTTGAACCCTGGCAAGATGACTGTTCTTCATGCTGATGATATCCAGGCAGAGAACAAGATCGACAACAAGAACGTGGTTGTTCCTGTTGTATCAGATGCTCAGGCTAACGGTAACGTCCTGAATGTCAAGATGAAGGCAAATAGTTTTGTGGTATATAAATTCTAAGAGTTGGTGCGTTTTTTAACGCAAGTTTTCTGTATAAGGTAAAAAGATGATGAGAATCCCTTGCGGCAGCGATGCCGCAAGGGATTGTTTTTTCTCCCGATGCCCTTGAAATTACATGGCGACGCAGGAATCTCTGTGTCGGGACGTAGGAATGATTACGTCGCTATGTAGTAAAGTCTACGTCGGGACGTAATTTTGGATGATGCCCAAATCTAGGCTCTTACTTTGGGCACTCGATGCCCATAATACGGGCAACGAGTGCCCATTATTTGGTCTCTCGATGCCCGACACTTGGTCCATTCATGCCCATCTGATGGGCATGAATGGACCGCTTAACGGTCTATAACAGACTACCTTACGTTCTTTTATTCCTGATTCTACTTGTCAATCTTTCCTCTTATTCCTAGTTTGTGTTGACATTCTTTACATACTGGAATACTAGACACCAAAGATTTTTTAAAACTGGAATAGTAGACACATCTTTTTTAGCCTTTTAAATCAACTCAAAGCCGAATTTTATGATACTTCTCCTTATTTTATGATACTTCGATGATACTTTTTTGTAAAGATATTAGGAAGTGTCATTTTTGCATATCATTATATATCAACGCTTTATAATGATTTTCCTGCCCGACAATGAGACTTTGATACTTTTTTCACGAAAAAACTTTTTACGCAAGAAATAAATCTGTAGAACTTTCGCATGTGGTTCTAGTACTTTTGGACCTTCAGCCCGTTCTTGAACCACATGCAAATGTTCAATAATTAACGGATTGTTCCCTTAAAATATCTAATAGTTTTCTTTATTTCGTTCTTTTTTATTAATTTTGTGGACGGAAATAATAGAAATTATATGATAAAGGTCAAATTATATATATTGAGTGTTTTGTTGCTGCTGGTTTCATGTACTGGAAATAAAGTCATAGATCAGCAGATAACTAGAGCAGATAGTCTGATGGAAGCTAATTCGGATTCTGCCTTGGTGGCTTTAGGTATGCTTGATAGCCTAAGAAAGAACAATCCCAAGATGAGTAAAGCTCAACAGATGCGATATGTGATCTGATTGAAACGACCTATCTTTGCATATAAAAGGAAACTTGAAAACGTATTTGTTGAATCATTATAATTTAAAAATACATAATTTATGAACAAACTATTCATGTTAGCATTGACGCTACTATTCGTCATACCATGTTTGGGACAAGAAAAAGACACGGTAAATGTAGAAAAAGAGATTGCTCCGATTGATACTACACTGCACTTGAATGAAGTTGTGGTCAAGGCGGCTCGTGTGATTCATAAGGTTGACAGAGATATTATCCTGCCGAATGCCAAGATTAAGGAAAACTCCTCTAATGGCTATGATCTTCTGAGAAAACTGCATTTGCCTAACCTCAAGGTAAATGAGGCTCAGCAGAGTATCAGCAGTTATCTTGGTGGCGTTCAGGTTCGCATCAATGATATAAAGGCTACGGTACAGGATATCTTGGCTTTGCAGCCGAATGATGTTACCCGTATTGAGTATATAGATGATCCCGGAGTGCGCTATGGTGATGCAGGTCTTGCCGTTGTTATCAATTATATAGTAAAGAAAAGATATATCGGTTATGTAGGTGGTGTTAATACAACTCAGGCTCTTTGGGAAAGATTCAATAACAGTAATGCATTCTTCAGATATAATTATAAGAAGTCTGAGTTCGGTCTGTCTTATGGATTGAACTATCGTTGGTATGATAAGAGACGAATGGACAGCCATTCTGTATATTTGCAGCCTGATGGACTGGAGCGTACTGTAGATTATGTCGGTCAAGATGCAGAGATGACCTATAATTCTCATAACTTACAGCTTAGCTACAACTTAGCTGATCCTGGTAAGTATTCATTAAATGTGAGATTTGGGTTAGGCTGGTCCAACTCCCCTTACAACAAGAGAATGCAAAAGGTATTTGAAACAGGGCGACAAGATTTGTTGCTTTTTACTAATGATTTCGGACATGATAGAAATCCTGTGTTGGATATTTATTATAGTCTGAATCTGCCTAAAAAACAAAGTCTTGTCATCAATGTCGTCGGCACTCATTTAGGCTCAGATAATACTCATAGACAGAATGAATATGTATTGCTGGGTGATGTCGATGAAACGTTGAATTCCAGTCCTTTACACGACTATGGCTATGAAGCCGATGGTAGTAAGTATTCTTTGATAACAGAGGCAATTTACACCAAACTGTTGAATAAGGTGTTGTCTTTTTCTGGTGGTACAAACTATGCAGTTAGTAGAACTGATAACAAATATACAGGAAGTCAGAATGTTACTACAGTCTTGAATTCCAATAATGTGTATTTGTTTTCGCAATTGGATGGACGCTTGGGTAAAATCGCTAATTTCCAGTTAGGTGTTGGTGCGAACTATATATCAATAGAGCAAGGTAGTGTGGGCTTTCACAAGTGGACTTTTAGACCGAAGTTTACATTAGCCACTAATTCTATTAAGAATTTTAGAATTAGACTTACAGGTTCTATCAATCCACAAGTGCCTTCGTTGTCTCAGTTGAGCGAGGTGCGACAGCAGGGAAGTACAATGCAAGCAAATGATGGTAATAGTACCTTGAAGGCAACATCTACTTATAATGGTGCTTTGGGATTCACATGGAATAATAAGATAGTTGATGTTTCTTGGGGTGGTAATATGAGCTATACTCCAGATGCCATTATGACAAGCATTTTGCCACAACAGCAAGCGGATGGAAGCTATTTGTATGTGTGGAAACCTGAGAACCAGAAAAGTTTTACTTCTTATTTCGCTTATACGACTTTGGTATTCCATGTCATCCCTGATATATTTGATATCCAAGGAGAGTTGCAATATCAGCACTTAAGAAGCCGTGGCTTGGATTATTCGCACGATTTCGAGCCTTTGCATTATGGTTTAACGGCATCTTTGAATTTGAAGAAATGGTATGTGGAGTATTATTTTGCCAATGCCTGGGAGCAGCTTTTTGGTGAATCAAGAAGCGCAGGAGAGAAACAATCCACCCTCACGGTGTCTTATAAACATAAGAATCTTCGTCTGGGTCTAAGTTGTCTTCTTTTGGGCTATCCACAGGGATTTGACTATAAGAATAGAACAAATAGTAAGTATTATGTAAGCCGAGGTGTTACTTATATCAAGAATAATGGCAATATGCTTATGTTTAAACTTGGCTATACCTTTAGTCATGGTAGAAAATATAAGACAGATAGACGTAAATTGAACAATAGTGATAAAGAAACTGGTTTGAGAATTTAAATATGAACTTAAAGCCATTTCCACATTATCAGCAACTCAACGAGATGGACTGTGGTTCCACCTCGTTGAGGATGATAACCAAGGACTATGGCAAGGAGTACTCGGCGGAGATGTTGCGTCAGCATTGCCACATCACCCGAAATGGCGTGTTTATGTTGGGCATTAGTGAGTCTGCAGAGTATTTCTGCAGACTATTAACGGCTTCTCAATAGAGATAATGCATAGAGAGGCAGTATGGTGACATGCCTTATGGCGTCATCGTCCTGCTTGTCAATGTAATCAAATGATCCAAAATTCTCTAAGGAACAACGGAAGGCTTCGGTGAGCTTTTTCTCTCTCATGAATAGCCAGAGACTCTTCATGCCGCCCTGAGTGCCCGATTTGATTTCGATAGGGGTAATCTTCATGTTGTGGATTTCCAGATAGTCTATCTCGGCAACACTCTTCCCCTTCTGCTCCCAATAAAACATCTTCTGGCGCTGGATGCATGGCTTGTAACGCATCATCTCGAGTCCGGCAACCATTTCTGTTACACCTCCCTTATTGACAAGTTCCTGAGGGGTGCCGGCTAAAATAAGTTCTATGAGCTGTTGAGACAGGTCGCCTTCCAGTTGAAGCACAGCTAACAGTAATCCTGGGTCCAGAAAGAGAACCTTCATGCTTTTCTCGTCAGCTTCCGCATCCAGCGGAATACCATTGCCCGAGGTAGCGACCACAGGAGTAACGATTCCCGCAAGTGTCAACAGGCGGAGGGCTTCTCTAATTTGTGAACTCTGATAATCTGCTGATATTTGCTTGTATGTCAGCTTCTCTCCTGCCTGATGACAGATGCCACGCATCGTTGTGCGCAGTAAATCTGGGTTGACTCTCTTTTTATACTTGCTGAAATCATCTTCGTATGTCAGTATGATGTCTTCCTGGATGTTTCTGCATCGGTTGAAATCGTGTGTCTTGGTCCATGCCAGAACAGATTCCGGCATGCCTCCTACAAGCAGGTAGGTGCGGAAGTATTCCACGAGTTTATCATGGAAGGCTTGATCTAAAGACTGGTTTCCGTATGCTTCATTTCGGAGAAGGATGAGCCCTTCTTCGTGATTGGCATACAGAAATTCATCGAAAGTCATCGGATACATGAAGAGCGAGTGAATCCTTCCTACTCCAAAAGTAGGGAGTTCCTGAAGCGTAAATTCCAGAAGTGATCCTGCGGCTATGACATGCAGCTCAGGATAATCTTCCTTGAAGAAGCGTAGTGCCATGATGGCTTCAGGGCATTCCTGAATTTCGTCGAGGAAGAGAAGCGTCTTACCTGCTTCTATAGGGACATTGATATAGCTGCTGATTTTTTTAGCAATCAATCGTACGTCAATATCCCCCTGGAAGAAGGTTTTGATTGCCTTGTTACGTTCGAAGTTTACCTCGGCGAAATACTCGAATTGCTTTCCAAAGTTTTTAACTGCTGATGACTTTCCAACCTGTCGGGCACCACGAAGCAGCAAGGGCTTCCGCATGGAATCTTCCTTCCAGGCGATGAGTTCTGAATCTATGTTTCTATGTATATATTCTGCCATAATCGTAACTCTTTGAATAACAGGTGCAAATGTAGTAAAAATACTCAAATCCGAGAAATAAATCGCGTTAAAATACTCAAATCCGAGAAATAATCGACGTTAAAATACTCAAATCCGAGAAATAATATGCGTGAATCAATCTTTGTCCCAAAGTTTGCACACCTCCCAGAGGTGGTTACAGTGGTTGCGGTTACAGAAGTTACTAACACATTTCTGCAGGGCATTTTTTGGTGGTATCAGAAAAAAGTAGTATCTTTGCAAACAATAAGTAATCATGACTTTATTGAGAACTGAAATAATAACAATTTAAAATTAGATGAGTATGAAAAGACGAATCTTTCTGATGGCTATTCTTAGCCTGGTGTTTGTGACAAGTGGTTTCGCACAGTTCCAGAGATCTATATTCAACCACGTGGGGCTGAATGTGGGTGCTGGTACTGAGGGTATTAATGTGGGTGTGGCTGCTCCTCTCACTAATTATCTTGAGCTGGAGGCGGGAGTCAGTCTCATGCCAAGCATCAAGGCTAATGCCGATGTTGACTTGCATTCGAATGCATCGCTCAACGTGCAGGGAGTGGCGGTGAGAATCCCGGATGCTACGGTGAATACCGAGGTGGATATCGCACGTACTACCTTCAACGTCAAGGCACATCTCTATCCATTTGGCGGAGACAGCAAGTTCTTCCTTACCGGTGGTTTCTCATTCGGCAATCCTAAAATCGCCAAACTGAGCGGTCATAGTGACGAGATTGAGAGATTCGCCAACCAGTATCCAGCTTACAAGCAGGAAATCCTTGACCTGGTCAGCGTGGGACTGGCTGATTATAACGTGAAGCTGGACGATAACTTCGATATCCATGGCGACATCCGCTGTAATTCCTTCCGTCCTTATCTGGGTCTGGGCTTCGGCAGACTGGTTCCCAAAAAGCGCGTAGGTGTACGTCTGGAACTGGGATGCCAGTTTATGGGAACCCTGAAGGTTTACCAGAACGATGAGAAGGTGGAAATCAACAAGGTGTTGAACGATACGATGGGCGATGATGCTGACGACATCTCCAAGTTTATCGAAGACTGGAAGTACTATCCGGTGCTCAAATTGCAGATTGTAGGCAGAATCTTCTAAGGTTGCCAAGATGGGGAAAAATAGTTGGCAGGTGCATGGAATGATGAACTTTTGCAGGCTATGTACAAGAAAAGTTTGAATTTTGCATAAAAAATACGCTCAAACGCTAGCAATCTGCTCATTTTTTCGTAACTTTGCACCCGCAAACTTATAAATAATAAAAGAAGAATGGCTAATTTGAGATTTGAGGTTGTAGCCGAGGCCTTTAAGAAAAGACCTGTAGAGGTAAAGGCTCCCAAGGTGCGCCCTTCGGAGTACTTCGCTAAGTATGTATTCAACCGTCAGAAGATGTACAAGTATCTGCCATCTGATGTGTACGAGAAACTCATCGATGTGATTGATAATGGTACTCGTCTGGACCGTTCCATCGCTGATGCCGTGGCTGCCGGCATGAAGCTCTGGGCTGAGGAAAACGGGGTAACACATTATACTCACTGGTTCCAGCCATTGACAGAAGGTACTGCCGAGAAGCATGATGCCTTCGTGGAGCACGATGGAAAGGGGGGTATGATAGAAGAATTCTCTGGCAAGCTGCTCGTACAGCAGGAGCCTGATGCCAGCTCGTTCCCTAACGGCGGTATCCGCAATACCTTCGAGGCTCGTGGCTATTCTGCATGGGATCCAACATCGCCTGTGTTTATCATCGACGATACCCTCTGTATCCCTACCATCTTTATTTCCTATACCGGTGAGGCTTTGGACTACAAGGCTCCATTGCTCCGCTCGCTCCATACCCTGAGCGAGGCGGCTACCGAGGTGTGCCACTATTTTTACCCACAGGTGAAGAAGGTGCAGACCAATCTCGGTTGGGAGCAGGAGTACTTCCTGGTAGACGAGAGCCTTTACTCGGCTCGTCCTGACCTGATGCTCACGGGTCGTACCCTGATGGGACACGACTCTGCAAAGAACCAGCAGATGGACGACCATTATTTCGGAACCATCCCTGAGCGTGTGCAGGCTTTCATGAAAGACTTGGAAGTACAGGCGCTCGAACTCGGCATCCCTTGCAAGACCCGTCATAACGAGGTGGCACCAAACCAGTTTGAGCTGGCACCAATCTATGAGGAATGCAATCTTGCCGTAGACCATAACATGCTCCTGATGAGCTTGATGAAGCGCGTGGCTCATAAGCACAGTTTCCGTGTGCTCCTTCACGAGAAGCCATTTGCCGGTGTGAATGGTTCGGGCAAGCACAACAACTGGAGTCTCTGCACCGATACCGGCGTGCTGCTCCATGCAGCAGGCAAGACACCGGAGGACAACCTCCGTTTCGTAGTCTTCATCGTAGAGACCCTGATGGGTGTATACAAGCACAACGGACTCCTGAAGGCATCCATCATGAGCGCTACCAATGCCCATCGTCTGGGAGCCAACGAGGCGCCACCAGCCATCATCTCTTCGTTCCTCGGCAAGCAGTTGACCGACCTGCTCGACCATATCGAGAAGGCAGATAAGGACGAACTCTTCGCCCTGGCTGGCAAGAAGGGTATGGAGCTGGATATCCCTGAGATTCCGGAACTGATGATTGACAATACCGACCGCAACCGTACCTCTCCATTCGCCTTCACCGGTAACCGTTTCGAGTTCCGTGCTGTAGGTTCAGAGGCAAACTGTGCGTCATCCCTTATCGTATTGAATGCTGCCGTAGCCGAGGCTCTCGAAGACTTCAAGACTCGTGTAGATGCCTTGATAGCAAAGGGTGAGGACCAGACATCGGCTATTATAGATATTGTACGCGAGGACATCAAGACCTGCAAGCCTATCCGCTTCGACGGCAACGGCTATTCTGATGAGTGGAAGGAAGAGGCTCAGAAGCGTGGTCTGGACTGCGAGGCATCCTGCCCGGTAGTCTTCGACCGCTATCTTGACAAGGAGAGCATCGAGATGTTCGCCAAGACCAACGTGATGAGCGAGAGCGAGCTGAAGGCGCGCAACGAGGTGAAGTGGGAGACCTATACCAAGAAGATTCAGATTGAGGCTCGTGTGATGGGCGACCTGAGCATGAACCACATCATCCCAGTGGCAACCCACTATCAGAGCCGTCTGGCAAAGAATGTAGAGGGTATGATTCACATCTTCGGTGGTGAAGAAGGCAAGAAGCTGACAGCCCGCAACGTGAAGATTATCCGTGAAATAGCCGAACGCACCGAGTCAATTGAGCGTGGCGTAGAAGCTCTGGTTGAGGCTCGTAAGGTAGCCAACAAGATTGAGAACGAGCGCGAGAAGGCAGTAGCTTATCATGACACGGTAGCTCCAAAGATGGAGGAAATCCGTTATCAGATAGACAAGCTCGAGCTTCTCGTAGCCGATGAACTTTGGACATTGCCAAAGTATCGTGAACTTCTGTTCATCAGATAATATTTCCTGGATAAGGAATTGATATAATAAAAAAGAGTGCATTGCCGTTAACAATGCACTCTTTTTTTGCTTATCCTGAGCAGAAAAGCGCAAACTAAGTTAAATATTCATAAAAGTTTAGGGTTGGAACTCGTAACCTACACATAATCAAATAAAAATGTGTAATTTTGCAGTCCGATTATTTCGGGGATACACTTAGAGTCCCCTGGATATGGTGTGTTAATAGCACTTCCTGTGGCCGGGATTTGCGGTTAGTGAATCACCTATCCGAAACATAAGTGAGTAAGAAAAGATTAAAAACGTTTTTTAGTAGTAAATTTAAATTTTAAAATGGACACATTAAGTTTCAAGACTATCTCTGTTAATAAGGAGACAGCTAAGAAAGAGTGGGTTGTAATCGACGCAACAGACCAGGTAGTAGGTCGCCTTTGCTCAAAGGTTGCTAAGTTGCTTCGCGGTAAGTACAAGCCAACTTTCACTCCACACGTAGATTGTGGTGACAACGTAATCATTATCAATGCAGCTAAGGTTGTATTCTCTGGCAAGAAGGAGACTGATAAGGTTTACACACGTTACACTGGTTACCCTGGTGGTCAGCGCTTCAATACTCCAGCTGAGTTGCGCAAGCGTCCTGATGGAATGGACAAGATCCTCCGTCATGCAATTAAGGGTATGTTGCCAAAGGGCCCTCTCGGTCGCTCTTTGATGGACAACCTCTTCATTTACGATGGCACAGAGCACAAGCATGAGGCTCAGCAGCCAAAGGCAATTGATATTAACCAGTATAAATAATTAAGGTAGAATGGAAGTAATTAATGCAATTGGTCGCCGTAAGAGCGCTGTAGCTCGCGTATACCTCACAGAGGGTACAGGTAAGATCACAATCAACAAGAAAGATATTGAAACATATTTCCCATCAGCAATCCTTCGCTATGTAGTAAAGCAGCCATTGCAGTTGCTCGAAGCTGAGGGTAAGTATGATATTAAGGCAAACCTCGACGGTGGTGGTTTCACCGGTCAGAGCCAGGCTCTCCGCCTCGCTATCGCTCGCGCTCTCGTTAAGATCGACGCTAACGATAAGAAGGCATTGAAGGATGCAGGCTTCATGACACGTGACTCACGTGCTGTAGAGCGTAAGAAGCCAGGTCAGCCAAAGGCTCGTCGTCGCTTCCAGTTCAGCAAGCGTTAATCTTATACATATATTTTATTATATATTCAGATTATTATAGCTGAGCTAAAAAGTTTAGTATCTAAATCGGTGAGATTCCATTAATCGGGGACTACTCATCGACTGATTCTAGTAGATTTTTTTCGATAAGCGAGAGCAGAGCCATGCTTGCATGAGTTATGCCGAGCGGAGAAAAAATGCACGTTAGTGAATTCAAAAGAAAGTAAACACAATTAAAAAAGAAAAGACAATGTCAAGAACAAATTTTGACCAGTTACTTCAGGCAGGTTGCCACTTCGGACACCTCCGTCGCAAGTGGAATCCAGCAATGGCTCCTTACATCTTCATGGAGCGTAACGGTATTCATATTATCGACCTCAACAAGACTGTTGCTAAGGTTGACGAGGCTGCTGAGGCCCTCAAGGAAATCGCCAAGACAGGTAAGAAAATCCTGTTTGTCGCTACTAAAAAACAAGCTAAGGATGTAGTTGCCGAGAAGGCAGCTTCTGTAAATATGCCATACGTTAACGAGCGTTGGGCTGGTGGTATGCTTACCAACTTCCCTACAATCCGTAAGGCAGTTAAGAAAATGACAAACATCGACAAGTTGATGAACGATGGTACATTCTCTAACCTCTCTAAGCGTGAGTTGCTGCAGATCAGCCGCCAGCGCGCTAAGTTGGAGAAGAACCTCGGTTCTATCGCTGACTTGAGCCGTCTCCCTAGCGCACTCTTCGTTATCGACGTAATGAAGGAGCACATCGCTGTTAAGGAGGCTAACCGTCTTGGTATTCCTGTTTTCGGTATCGTTGATACAAACTCAGATCCTAAGAATATCGACTACGTTATCCCAGCTAATGATGACGCTAAGGACTCAGTAGAGGCTATCCTCACTGCTGTTTGCGGTGCTATCGCTGAGGGTATCGAGGAGCGTAAGGCTGAGAAGGCTGACGACAAGGCTGCTGCAGAGCAGAAGGATCAGCCTAAGAAGAAGGCTGCTCGCAAGGACGAGGCTGAGTAATTAGGCAAACAAAAATATACTGGAGCCATTGATTCTGTTTTATGATTCGATGGCTTTAGTACTTTTAAAGCAAAGATTATTATTAACTTTTAATATTAAAAAATATTATGGCTGTTTCAATTGAAGATATCAAGAAACTTCGCGCTATGACTGGTGCTGGTCTTGCTGACGTTAAGAAGGCACTCACAGAGGCTGAAGGTGATTTCGATAAGGCAAAGGAGTTGCTCCGTGAGCGTGGTCTCGCTATCGCTGCTAAGCGTTCTGACCGTGAGACTTCTAACGGTTGCGTTCTCGTTAAGAAGGTTAACGATTTCGCTGCTATCATCGCTCTCAAGTGTGAGACTGACTTCGTTGCTAACGGTGCTGACTTCATCAAGTTGACATCTGACATCCTCGATGCTGCTATCGCTGCAAAGGCTCATACTCTCGACGAGGTGAAGGCTTTGAAGGTTGGCGAGTCTGATGCTCAGGCTGCTGTTACACAGCGCTCTGGTATCACCGGTGAGAAGATGGAGCTCGACGGCTACTGCGTTCTCGAGGGTAACAACATCGAGGTTTACGACCACATGAACAAGCACACTTTGTGTACTATGGTTCAGCTTAACGAGAACAACGAAGAGGCTGGTCACAAGGTAGCTATGCAGGTAGCTGCTATGCGCCCTGTAGCTCTCGACGAGTCTTCTGTTTCTGAGGAGACTAAGAAGACTGAGCTCGAGGTTGCTGTTGCCAAGACTAAGGAAGAGCTCGTAGAGAAGGCTGTTAACGCAGCTTTGAAGAAGGCTGGCATCAACCCAGCTCACGTTGACTCTGAGGAACACATCGAGAGCAACACCAAGAAGGGTTGGTTGACACCTGAGCAGGCTGAAGAGGCTCGCAACATCAAGAAGACTGTAGGTGAGGAGAAGGCTGCTTCTTTGAACCCAACTATGATCCAGAACATCGCTAACGGTCGTCTGGCTAAGTTCTTCAAGGAGAACTGCCTCGTTGACCAGGAGTTCCAGTTCGGTGACGGTGACAAGCAGACTGTTGCTCAGTACCTCGCTTCTCAGAGCAAGGATCTCAAGATTGTTGCTTACCAGCGCTTTACTCTTGCTGCTGAGTAATCATTACTCAAAAGCAAGCGTTAATTTGACTTATAGTTAAATTAGAATACCCGGGAGTTATGAAGTTAAGCCTCGCTTTGCTTCTAACTCCCATTTCTTTTTTATATATATTTTTGAGTTATGAAGATATTTGCTATCGGTATGAACTATACCGAACACAATAAATCGCTGCATGGAACGTTATCTAAACCAGAGCGTCCTGTTATCTTTACGAAAGCAGATTCGGCACTTCTCAATAACGGTAAGCCTTTTTTCATCCCTGACCATCTGGGAAGAATTGAGTATGAGACTGAACTGGTAGTGAGAATCTGTAAGTTGGGCAAGACCATTCCGCAGCGTTTCGCCCATCGCTATTATGATGCGGTGACAGTGGGCATCGACTTTACCGCCCGCGAGATGCAGAAGAAGCTGAGAGAGGCTGGACAACCATGGGAACTTGCCAAGGGATTCGACGGTTCTGCAGCCATCGGCGAATGGGTGGATATCCAGAAGTTCCGTGACATCCAGGCTATCCACTTCCATCTCAACATCAACGGCGAGAATGTGCAGGAAGGCTGTTCGAGCGATATGCTCTACAAGGTGGATGAAATCATCTCCTATATCAGCCAGTACTTCACGCTGAAGACGGGCGACCTGCTCTATACGGGCTGTCCTACTGGTTGCGGTCCGGTGAAGATTGACGACCATCTGGAGGGCTATCTGGAAGACAGAAAGGTGCTCGATTTTATGTGTAAATAATCAAAAGATAGAATTCTAGGTAGGAATATATGAATATGAGTAAGACTTTTCGGATATGGTGGATAGGGTTGTGCCTTCTCTTCATGGCATTGCCCGTTTCAGCACAGAAGTTCTTTAACCTCACTTCGGATGAAGTGAAGGTAGACTCTGTCTTGCCGCAATTCATCTATTCCTATCCCTTGCAGGGTGATTATCAGGATTCCATTTATACCGTAGAGCTGAAATATCCGGAATATATCGATATGTCGGCTGATGATATTGCGCATTATAATCATCTTTCCGGTGCCATTCTGCCTGGTCAGGTGATGGTAAACCAGAAGGTGATGGAATGCCGCAAGAAGGGAGTCCTGATGATTTCTCTTTCTCCGCTCCTCTTTAGGCAGAACAGATATCAGGCGCTGGTGAGCTTTATGCTCGATGTCAAGGCGCAGCCCTTGAAGCGGGCACAGCAGGAAGCCGGCAAGGAAAACCTGATGAAAAGCCGTGCCACGGGCAAATCGGCTTCGCTCTATGCTGACCATTCTGTCCTGGCATCGGGAACATGGGCTAAGATTAGAGTGAGCCAATCGGGCATTCATCAATTGACGGATGCCGTGGTGCGCCAAGCCGGATTCTCTAATATAAATAAGGTGAAGATTTATGGCTATGGCGGAAATCTGCAGAATGAGGCGCTTATAGCCGGTGAACTGAAGAAGCTTGATGATTTGCAGGAAGTGCCGCAATGTATTGTTGATGGCAAGCACTATTTCTATGCCAAGGGACCTGTAAGCTGGGAGGACAAGACTTCTATCCAGCGCATCCGGAATCCTTATTCTGATTACGGATATTATTTCATTACCCAGACTGGGGAAGAGCCTGCACAGATGGATTCTGCCACCTTTATATCTACCTATTTTCCCCAGGCAGAAGACTATCATTCGCTCTATGAGAAGGATGGATACAGCTGGTTCCCTGGAGGAAGGAATCTCTTCGACCCTACCGAAGTACCGTTGGGAGGCAAGCAGCAGGTAGCCATCGTCAATCAGACCGGAAGCAGTAACGGAAAGTTGACCGTTGGGGTTACGATGGGTGTCAATGGTTCGGTAGAAGTTCAGAAGAATGGTGTTTATCTGGGAACCATCACCCTGCAGAAGTCGGTGGCCTCTGATGCTTCCTACCAGATGGCAGTAGAGAGTTTTGCCACCTATCCACTAAAGGATTTATCTGAAAAGGATACCATCACTCTGCTGCCGAAGACGGGAGGTCCGATGCATCTCGACTATGTGGCGATGACTTGGGAGAAGCCTGTCCCTTTCCCTGGATTCACAGGCATGGTGCCTGCAGCACAGTATGTTTATGGCATCACCAATCAGGACCATCATGCTGACGGGGCGGCTGATATGGTCATCATCATCCCTACCTCCCAGAAATTACTGAAACAAGCTAAAAGACTGAAAGAATTTCATGAAACCCATGACGGGCTGAGAGTTACGATAGTGCCGGCTGATGAACTCTATAACGAGTTTGCCAGCGGAACCCCTGATGCCAATGCCTATCGCCGTTATCTGAGAATGCTCTACGACAAGGCTCAGACCGAGGCGGATATGCCTAAGTATCTGCTGATGTTTGGCGATTGCGTCTGGGACAACCGAATGCTGACGGCAAGCTGTAAGACGCTGAATCCTGACGACTATCTGCTTTGCTATGAGAGCGAGGAGTCTTTCTGCAAGGTGCATTGCTTCGTGAGCGACAGCTGGCTGGGCATCCTGGGCGAAGGAAAGGGAACGGATCCGAGAACCGAACTGCAGGATGTGGGTGTGGGAAGATTCCCGGTAACCACCGTCGACGAGGCTAGGATTATGGTAGACAAGACCATCAACTATGCCAATAACGAGAATGCCGGAAGCTGGCAGAACACCCTGATGTTCATGGGCGATGACGGCAACAACAATCTCCACATGAAGGATGCCAACGAGGTGGCTGATTTCATCTCTTCCCTCTATCCGGGCTATCTCGTCAGGAAGGTGATGTGGGATGCTTATAACCGTGTCACCTCTTCTACCGGAAATACCTATCCCGAAGCTACCAAGATTATCAAGCAACAGCAGACCGCTGGAGCATTAATCATGGATTACGCCGGACATGCCAGCGAAACGCAGCTCTCTCATGAGGGCGTGCTGAAGATAGCTGATTTCAGGGAGTTCCGCAATGCCAATCTGCCTCTGTGGGTTACTGCCTGCTGCGATATTATGCCGTTTGACGGAGTGACTTCCAATATCGGCGAAGAGGCGGTGCTCAATGCTGGCGGCGGTGCTGTGGCTTTCTATGGTACAACCCGTACGGTTTATGCCCTGGAAAACAAGTATATCAACCGTGCTTTCATGCGCAGGGTACTGAGTAGGATAGACGGCAAGCCGATAACGTTGGGCGAGGCACATCGTCTGGCTCAGAATGACATCATGATGGGCGCTGTGGTACAAGGAGAAAAGGATAATTCCGAGAATCATCTCCAGTTTTCGCTGCTGGGAGATCCTGCCCTCTCGCTCAATCTGCCTCAGATGAAGGTGGTGGTAGACTCCATCAATGGGGTGGATTGCCGACAGACAGATGCGGTGGCGAAACTGAAGGCAGGTTCTATTGCCCGAATTGCCGGACATATTGAAGGGGCAGAGGATTATCAGGGTGTGGTGACTGCTACGGTTCGCGATTCCAGAAATCAGATTACCTGTAAGTTGAACGATACTTCTGATGATGGAGCTTCTGAGGCTTTCAGGTTCTATGACCGTCAGAAAACCCTCTTCAATGGTTCTGATAGTGTAAGAAATGGTCAGTTTGTCCTCTTCTTTGCTGTTCCTAAGGATATTAATTATTCGGATAGTGCGGGTCTGGTGAATCTCTTTGCCATCAACGGCAGCAAGAACCTGCCGGTGCAGGGGTCTTCCGACCGTTTCCTGGTGGGAGGCAGTGAGGAAATGCAGAACGATTCCATCGGTCCTTCCATCTATTGCTATCTCAATTCTCCTTCTTTCACGGATGGCGGAAGGGTGAATACCACTCCTTATTTCGTGGCACAGATTACGGATAAGGACGGAGTGAATGTGTCTGGTAGCGGTATCGGACATGACCTGCAGCTCGTGATAGATGGAGATATGTCGAAGACCTATGTGCTCAACGATCATTTCACGTATGATTTCGGAAGTTATACCAGTGGTTCCACTTATTACAGCATTCCGGAGTTGGAGCCGGGCAAGCATCAGCTGATGTTCCGTGCATGGGATATCCAGAACAACAGTTCTACGGTCCGGCTTAACTTCAACGTGGTGAAGGGACTTACACCTAATCTCTTCCAGGTGGGCGTGACGGAGAATCCTGCCCGTACTTCTACTACCTTCATCATCTCTCATGATAGGGCAGAGAGCAATATGGATGTGGTGATAGAACTCTATGATACTTCCGGTCGTCTGATATGGCGACATGCAGAAAATGGAGTTCCTGCTTCCGGGACCTATACCGTGAAATGGGACTTGACGGTTGATGGCGGGCGACCTTTGTCTACAGGTCTCTACCTCTATCGGGTAAGGATTGCTGCCGGGGGTAGCAGTTATGCATCGAAAACCCAAAAACTGATAGTA
>OLWS01000036.1_pt1 | contig 78184 bp, 54 predicted proteins | sample 1673601 | NCBI WGS metagenome assembly OLWS01 (sample SAMEA103958116, study PRJEB25191) | human gut metagenome | biome: human-associated habitat [ENVO:00009003]; feature: intestine environment [ENVO:2100002]; material: feces | place: Germany | collected 2013/2015 | reverse complement strand
GATTTGAAGTGTTAAACCCTGATTTGGTGATTTGTCATTTAGATGCCAAAGCTTCGATGCAGATCGATTTGACTATTAACAAGGGTCGTGGTTACGTTCCTGCTGATGAGAATCGTCAATTCTGCACAGATGTTAACGTTCTCCCAATCGATTCCATCTACACCCCTATTCGTAATGTAAAGTACGCAGTTGAACCATATCGTGTTGAGCAAAAAACCGATTATGATAAGCTCGTTCTTGAGGTTACGACAGATGGTTCCATTAGTCCTAAGGATGCACTGAAAGAGGCTGCGAAGATTCTTATTTATCATTTCATGCTTTTCTCAGATGAGAAGATCACTCTTGAAAGCCCAGATCAGGAGAACAATCAAGAGTTTGATGAAGAAGTTCTTCATATGCGCCAGTTGCTTAAGACTCGTCTCGTAGACATGAACCTCAGCGTTCGTGCTCTTAACTGCTTGAAGGCAGCTGATGTTGAGACACTTGGTGATTTGGTACAGTATAATAAGACTGACCTCTTGAAGTTCCGCAACTTCGGTAAGAAATCGCTCTCAGAGCTTGATGATTTGCTCGAGAGTCTGAATCTGTCTTTTGGAACTGATATTTCAAAGTATAAATTAGACAAGGATGCTTAATGCATCCTTTGTCCAAAAAGAACAAAAATTAAAATGAGACACAATAAAAAATTCAACCATTTAGGTCGTACTGCTTCTCATCGTAATGCGATGTTGGCTAACATGGCTTCATCTCTTATCTTGAGCGAGCACAAAAGAATCACTACGACCCTCGCAAAGGCAAAGGCTCTTAAGAAGTATGTTGAGCCATTAATCACTCGTTCAAAGAATGATACAACTACATCACGTCGTGTTGTTTTCCGTTATCTTCAGAACAAGTATGCCGTTAAGGCTCTCTTCGGTGAGGTAGCTGAGAAGGTAGCTAACCGTCCTGGTGGTTACACTCGCGTAATCAAGTTGGGTACCCGTCAGGGTGACGCAGCTGAGATTGCTTTCATCGAGCTCGTTGACTTTGATGAGAACATGGCTAAGACTCCTAAGGCTGCTGCTAAGAAGACTCGTCGTAGTCGCAAGGCAACAAAGGCTGAGGAGGCTCCTGCAACTGAGGCACCTGCAACTGAGGAGGCTGCAGCTGAATAAGTTACAAAAGATCTCACTATATATAGCGCTTCTGTCGTTAGACAGAGGCGCTTTTTTTTGCGAATACTGTTTTCTTTGTTTTAGGGGATTCCCTAAGGTTATTTAGGGATTCTGGCTTGAATATTCAACTAAATAGTTGTATTTTTGCAGAAGAATTTAAAAAGATATGATATGAAAAAGATGATATTTTTGATGCTTTGCTCTTCCTTGGTGTTGAGTAGTTGCGATACATATACTGGCAGTGGAGCTTATGCCGGAGGTTCTATTGGTTCAATCTTAGGGTCTGCCATCGGTGGTTTGTCTGGTGGTCCTAGGGGATCAGATATGGGAACTATCATCGGTATGGCTGGAGGAGCAGCTATAGGTGCTGTTATCGGAAGCCAGGCTGATAAAGCGCAGGCTGATCGCGATGCAGCTTATCGGCAGGATAGGATAGAAAGACGCTCGGATTATCCGAGTTCGTCCCGCCGATATCCTACAAACCCTAGTGGCAACCGCTCTTCACATTATGGGGGGAATGAAGTTTATGACTATAGTAATCCTTCTACTGATTATAGCAGATCCATAAGCGATTATAGCAATGCTCCTGTAATAGATAACCCAGAGATTTTCGATTCCAATAATGGAGGAGACGATCGTTTATATGATTTTCAGGGAAAGGACTATACCGGAGATTATAGTGCCCAGAAGCCGACTACTTCGATGCCAACTGCTACCGTAGAGGAACTTGGCGCCCGCCTTTCTTATTCTACAACCCTAGAGATTGTGAATGCCCGATTCGTTGATTCCAACGAGGATAATTGTTTGAATAGTAATGAGATCTGCAAGGTGATATTTGAGATTGTCAACCGTGGCAAGTTTCCGGTTTATGATGTTGTACCTACTGTACTTGAAACCACAGGAAACAAGCATATCTTTATTTCACAAAGCATTCATGTTGAGAAGATATTGCCTGGCTCTGGTGTCAGATACACGGCTATGGTGAAAGCGGACAAGAAGTTGAAGGATGGAATGGCTAGATTCTGTGTGAGTGTCATTCATGAGGGTAAATCCATCTCGAAGGTCAACGAGTTTAACATCCCCACAAAGAGATAAGAATCATAGTAGTTGCAAAATAAAATAAAAAAAAACAAGAACCGGCTTTTATACTAGTTCTTGCTTTTTTTATTTTGGGGGAATTAAGCTTATGCCCTTACAGAGTGCGCAGAGCTTAGCTGGTTTGCCCAGGGGGGTACCTTGTGCTAGGAGCTTCAGTTCTTTGCTTTTCCCTTCGGCCGGTGACCCTTGGTTCAAGACGTATGGCGATGATTAGGGGCTTTTTTCTTTAGCTTCTCCTTTTCCTTTAGCTTTTCCTTTTCCTTTGCTTTTTCCTTAGCCTTTACTTTTTCCTTAGCCTCGACCTTGGTTTCAGCTTTCTCCCTTGTCATTTCTTTCTTCTCGAAATAATGGTCAGGTTCAAATTCAGCCATTTCGAAATCAACCTTCGGGAGCTTGGTTTGCTCAGGCTTGAAAGGAACAGGGTTATCCAGTCTTTCCACCTTGACCGTTGCTACACCCTGTGAAATCATATCCAGTTTCTTGGCTGCTGCCCAGGAAAGGTCGATGATTCGGCCTCTTCCGAAAGGTCCTCGGTCTATGACCTCTACGATTACACTCTTGTCATTTCTGAGGTTGGTAACTTTCAGCATCGTACCGAAGGGATAATATCGGTGTGCACACGTCAGGCTGTCATGATGGATTCTCTGTCCGCTTGCTGACCTGGCTCCTGTAGCTCGTTTAGAGTAATAGGATGCCTTGCCACGTTGATGCTTCTGGGCGCAACATGGTATACATAAAAATGTACTCAATAATGCTATGATTAATAATCTTCTTTTCATAACTTCTCGATATTTTGGTTGCAAATATATAAAAAAATGATGAAAAATGCAAGGAAATATCAGAAAATCAGTATCTTTGCAGAATAAATAGCAATAGAAATGGAGAATAATGTACCTCAAGAGTGGAATAAGTTCTACTTGAAAGACGTATCGTTTGTCAATCTTATGATGCGTCGTATCTACAATGTGTTGATTGTAGCTAACCCTTATGATGCGTTCATGCTTGAAGATGATGGGCGTATCGAGGAGAAGATATATAATGAGTATATGGAACTTGGCCTTCGTTATCCGCCTACTTTTACTCAGGTTTCTACCACGGAGGAGGCTACGCAAGTATTGCGTTCTACTGTGATCGACCTGGTAATCTGTATGCCAGGTAATGCGGATAATGATGCCTTTGATGTGGCCCGTGACATCAAGGGCAAGTTTCCTAATATTCACTGTGTAGTTCTTACTCCATTCTCTCATGGCATTACCAAGCGAATGCAGAACGAGGATTTGAGCATCTTCGATTATGTCTTCTGCTGGTTGGGTAATACCAACTTGATTCTTTCCATCATCAAGTTGATTGAGGATAAGATGAATCTTGAGCATGATATCCGGGAGGCTGGTGTACAGATGATTCTTCTTGTAGAGGATTCCATCCGCTTCTATAGCTCCATCTTGCCTAACCTCTATAATTATATTCTAGAGCAGAGTAAGAACTTCTCCAAGGAAGCCTTGAACCGGCATGCTGCCACCATGCGTATGCGTGGTCGTCCGAAGGTGGTATTGGCTCGTACTTATGAAGAGGCGAAGAAACTGTATGATAAGTATTCCAATAATACCCTTGGAGTCATCAGTGATGCCCGATTCCCGTTGAAAAGTGCAGCCAAAGCTTTTGGAAATGAAGTTGAACAGGAAGTCAAACCAGAGTATGGCACAGATACCTTTGGTCGTGAGAAATGTCCGGATGCAGGTTTGCAGCTTTTCCGCTATATCAGAAAGAATGACTCTTTTGTGCCCCTTATCCTTGAGAGTTCTGAGAGTGATAACCGTGCCAAGGCAGAAGCAGAAGGCTTCCGCTTTGTAGACAAGAACTCCAAGAAGATGAGTGTGGACTTGCGCCGTTTGATGGAGGAGCACATGGGGTTTGGCGATTTCATCTTCCGAGATCCGAAAACCCACGAGGAAATCATGCGCATCAGAAGCCTGAAGGAGCTGCAGGATAATATCTTCAACATCCCCAACGATTCGATGCTCTATCATATCAGCCGCAATCACATGAGCCGCTGGCTTTGTGCCCGTGCCATATTCCCGGTATCGGCTTTCCTGAAGCACGTTACCTGGGAGAAACTTCAGGATGTAGATGCTCACAGACAGATTATCTTTGATGCGATTGTGCAATATCGTCATATGAAGAATTTGGGTGTGGTAGCCGTGTTTGATAGAATGAAGTTTGATAAGTATGCCCACTTTGCCCGCATTGGTGAAGGATCCCTGGGTGGTAAGGGTAGGGGCCTTGCTTTCCTCGACAATATCATCAAGCGTCATCCTGAGTTCAACCAGTATGAGAATGCCACCGTGCAGATTCCGAAGACTGTGGTGCTCTGTACCGACATCTTTGATGCATTCATGATGAATAACAACCTTTATCCGATAGCGCTGAGCGATGCCAGCGATGAAGAGATATTGAAGCACTTCCTGCATGCGCAGTTGCCGGATTCCCTGATAGCCGACTTCTTCACCTTCTTCGAGGCCACGAAGAGTCCTATAGCCATCCGTTCCAGTTCGCTTCTTGAGGATGCGCACTACCAGCCTTTCGCCGGCATCTATTCCACCTATATGATTCCTTATCTGGAGGATAAGTATCAGATGCTCCAGATGTTGGCATGTGCCATCAAGGGCGTGTATGCTTCTGTATTCTATCGTGATTCCAAGGCGTATATGACAGCCACCAGCAATGTTATCGACCAGGAAAAGATGGCGGTTATCCTGCAGCAGGTGGTGGGTAAGGATTATGGCACCCGCTTCTATCCAACGATGAGTGGCGTGCTCCGTTCGCTCAACTATTATCCTATCGGCGATGAGGAGGCAGAGGAAGGTATTGCCAGTCTTGCCCTCGGATTGGGTAAGTATATCGTGGATGGCGGTCAGACCCTGCGCGTCTGTCCTTATCATCCTCATCAGGTACTGCAGACTTCGGAAACGGAGATGGCGTTGCGTGATACGCAGACCCAGTTCTATGCCCTCGATATGAAGCATGTAGGTGATGATTTCAAGGTAGATGACGGCTTCAATATCCTCAAGCTTCGGGTGAAGGATGCCGTGGAAGACCAGAGTCTTACCTATATAGCCTCTACTTTCGACCCATACGATCAGGTTATCAATGATGGAGTGTATGAAACGGGCAGAAAACTGATTACCTTCGCCAGTGTACTCCAGCATGAGGTGGTACCATTACCGGAACTGATGCAGATGTCAATGAAGTTTGGTTCCGAGGCGATGCGCCGTCCTGTGGAAATCGAGTTTGCCTGCAATATCAACAATGACAGAACCTGTGAGTTCTATCTGCTTCAGATTCGTCCGATAGTGGATGCCAAGGAGATGCTCGACGAGGATGTGAAGGCGATACCGGATACCGACTGTCTGCTCCGTTCGCACAATTCCCTGGGGCATGGTATCAGCGAGGATATTGTAGATGTGGTTTACGTGAAGTATGATGATAACTTCTCTGCGATGAACAACTTTTATGTGGCTGATGACATCGAACGCATCAACCGCAAGTTCCTTGCCGATGGCAAGAACTATGTGCTGATAGGACCTGGACGTTGGGGCTCCAGCGATCATTATCTCGGAGTTCCTGTCAAATGGCCGCATATCAGTGCTGCCCGGGTCATCGTGGAAGTAGCATTGAAGAACTATAATATCGACCCGAGCCAAGGCACTCATTTCTTCCAGAACCTCACCTCTTTTGGCGTGGGTTACTTCACGGTAGACACCAATACCGAAGAAGGAGGCTTTGTGAATAAGGAGCTTTTGGATGCGATGCCTGCCGTGGAAGAAACGCAGTATGTGCGCCATGTGCGTTTTGATCATCCGATGAGAATATTGATGGACGGAAAGAAGCAGGAGGGAGCAGTCCTGATTCCGAAGGAATGATGATGTTTCCTCTTAAGGTAGAAACTTTCTGATATTGGGCATAAATGTTTTTGCTTCTAGGCCAAATCTTCGTTCACCGACGTTGAACCGCCGTTCAACGTCTATGAACCGCCGTTCAACGTCGCTGAACGGAGATTGCAATAAGGCTCAAAACATTTTTGTTTAGCATAAATAATAAAAAACACTAGGATTGTTTGGAAATCTCATCAAAAAGCCTTACCTTTGTTCCCAATTTAAACGAATTCCTTATGAATAGACAAAACCTATTTTTATTTGTATGGATGCTGATGCTGGCATGGCTGCCGGTTTCGGCACAAGAGTATCGTAATCCGGTGATTCCAGGTTATCATCCCGATCCGTCCGTGTGTCGGGTAGGAGATACTTTCTATCTTGTCAACTCATCCTTCCAGTATTTTCCGGGCGTTCCTATCTTCCAGAGCAAGGATATGGTGCATTGGCAGCAGATTGGTAACGTTCTTGATCGTGAAAGCCAGATTCCCTTGAAGGGGGCTAGTTCTTGGCTCGGCATCTATGCCCCAACCATTCGCTATCACGAGGGTACCTATTATATGATAACTACGAATGTGGGCAATGGCGGCAACTTCATAGTTACTGCTACAGATCCTCGTGGCCCCTGGAGCGAACCTGTTTGGTTGAAGCAGCAGGGCATAGACCCGTCGCTCTATTTCGAGAACGGCAAGTGCTATATGGTGAGCAATCCGGGCGATGCCATCTGGCTCTGCGAGATCAATCCAAAGACTGGCGAACAGCTTACAGAAAGCAAGCAACTCTGGCAGGGCGATGGCGGCCGCTATCCGGAAGGTCCACATATTTTTAAAAAGGACGGTTATTACTATCTTCTTATCTCAGAAGGTGGAACTGAACTGGCGCATCGTCTTACCATCGCCAGAAGCCGGAATATTGAAGGTCCATACGAGAGTAATCCCAATAATCCGATACTGACCAACTGCAGCAGACTGGGACAGTCGAAGCAGATTCAGGGTACGGGGCATGGCGACTTAGTACAGGCAGGAGATGGCAGCTGGTGGATGGTGTTCCTGGCATACCGCAACTATGGCGGTTCTTATCATCACTTGGGTAGAGAGACCTATCTGGCTCCTGTGGAGTGGAAGGAAGGTGAGTGGCCAGTAGTGAATGGTGGGATGCCTATCGATACTCTGGTGAAGGCTAATACCTTGCCAAGTGTCCTTCTGGAGAAGCATCTGGAAGCGGATGCCGAGGATGCGCCTGCAACAGGAGCTTTCGAATGGGTGCAATTGCAGAATCCTATTCCGGGCAACTATCTCCGCAATGATACGATGGCTGTGGAAGAGAAGTACTTCGTGCGTCTTTATCCTCATGGAACCTTGACGGAAAATCAGCAGCCTACCTTCGTAGGACGCCGACAAGAGAGTGCCAGCTTCTCCCTGGAGACGGATGTTGTCACGAAGGGGGAGGTAGAGGCAGGCCTGTCTGTCTATCAGATCAACGACGGTCATCTCGACTTTTTCGTATCCCAGAAGCAGGTGGCATTGCGCTGCAAGCTGAAGAGCATCGACTATGTGGTGAAGAGCGTGCCTCGCCTGCGCAAGGGTTCGGTCAAGTTGCGCATCAGAAGCAATGGCGAGATGTATTTCTTCGACTATTCGCTTGATGGAAAGCAATTCCATGAGTTGGCTTCCATGAACTGCAGCCTGATGAGTACAGAGGTCGCCGGCGGATTTACGGGCGTAGTTCTCGGCATGTTTGCAGAAGGTAAGGAAAAGAGTGGATATGCAGATTTCGGCTATTTCTACTATGATGAAAAGTAAGGATTATCTTCCGATAGTCTCTTTAAAAAATGAACAGAAATATCTTTTTAGATGAATAAATAGAAAAGTAAATGTTGACAAAAGAAACAGATTCGAAACAAACAGCCGACAAGAAATATCTTGTCCCTTTCATATTGATAACGTCGCTCTTCTTCTTGTGGGGCTTCGCTCGTGCCATTCTGGATGTGCTGAACAAGCATTTCCAGAATGCTCTGCATATTAGTATTACCCATTCTGCCCTCATTCAGGTTACCACCTATCTGGGTTATTTCCTGATGGCGATACCTGCTGGTATCTTTATTAATAGGTATGGCTATCGCAGGGGTGTAGTCTTTGGATTGTTGCTCTTTGGATTGGGCTCATTGCTTTTTGTCCCAGGAGCAGCAATCGGCAGTTTCTATGCATTTTTAATTTGCCTCTTCATTATCGGCTGTGGATTGGTATTCCTGGAAACGGCAGCCAATCCATACGTAACGGAATTGGGAGCCAGGGAGACAGCTACCAGCCGCCTGAACCTTTCGCAGTCTTTTAATGGCTTGGGTAGTATCTTCGCTACATTTTGCATCGGTCAGTTTCTTTTCAATAATACCGATGAAGGTGGCAACGTGGCTGTACCTTATGCCATTTTGGGTGTCTTGGTACTCGCTATAGCCGTGGTCTTCTCACGTGTCAGTTTGCCTGAAATCCAGCATGATACAACAGCCGAGGATAAGGCACGGGGAAGTAATATCGGCAAGCTCTTTGCCCATCACAGGATGTTTGTCTTTGGTCTCTTTGCTTTGCTGTGCTATGAGATTGCGGAGATTTCCATCAATTCCTACTTCATTAATTTCGTGACTGGCATGCGTTGGATGACGGATCGTACGGCTTCACTCGTACTCACTTGTGCCCTGGCATTCTTCATGGTAGGTAGATTCCTGGGCAGTTGGGTGATGCGCCACATCAAGGCTACTACGATGCTCTTGATCTGCGCCATCGGCAGCGTAGTGTGTATCGGTTTGGTACTTTGCGATTTAGGTTTCATCTCCTTGGCAGCCTTGGTGGGCAATTATCTCTTCGAGGCAATCATGTTCCCTACCATATTCTCTATTGCCCTCACGGGATTGGGTAATCTTACCAAGAGTGCATCCTCGCTTCTGATGATGACTCCGATAGGAGGTTGTGGCTTCCTGCTGATGGGATTGATAGCCGACCGCACCCATGTGGTGTTACCTTTTGTTGTGCCGTTCATCGGTTTCCTGGTAGTGCTGGCTTATGCAGTAAGAAAGTATAAAATTGCAAAGTGCAATTAGCAATTTGTGAGAACTGGGGTACGCTAAAGGGTATAATTAACTTTTTTAACTCAGTAGAAACGCTAAAAAGTAAGTTAACATTTTGTCGTATCAAAAGAAAAAGGTAAATTTGCAGTCGATTAGGGTTGGAGCCTTATAAGTTCATTTCCCTATTCAATGGAAAAAGAAAGAATGTTTCATTAAAACAATAAAATTAATACAATTATGGCAGTAGATTACAAGAAAATCGGTCTTGTGAACACTAAGGACATGTTCGCAAGAGCTATCAAGGGCGGTTGGGCCGTTCCTGCTTTCAACTTCAACAACTTGGAGCAGCTCCAGGCTATCATCCAGGCTTCTTCTAACTTGAAGTCACCAGTTATCCTCCAGGTATCTAAGGGTGCTCGTAAGTATGCTAACCCTACTTTGCTCCGTTACTTGGCAGAGGGTGCTGTAGAGTATGCTAAGGAGTTGGGTTGCAACCATCCTGAGATCGTTCTCCACCTCGATCACGGTGATAGCTTCGAGACATGTAAGAGCTGTGTAGATTTCGGCTTCTCTTCTGTAATGATCGACGGTTCTGCACTTCCATACGAGGAGAACATTGCATTGACAAAGAAGGTTGTTGACTACGCTCATCAGTTCGGTGTAACTGTAGAGGGTGAGCTCGGTGTCCTCGCTGGTGTTGAGGATGACGTAGTTGCTGAGGAGTCTCACTATACAAAGCCTGAGGAGGTTGTTGATTTCGCTACACGTACAGGTGTTGATTCATTGGCTATCTCTATCGGTACTTCTCACGGTGCTTACAAGTTCAAGCCAGAGCAGTGCACACGTGACCCTAAGACTGGTCACCTCGTTCCTCCTCCATTGGCATTCGACGTATTGGCAGCAGTTGAGGAGCAGCTTCCTGGTTTCCCTATCGTTCTCCACGGTTCTTCTTCAGTTCCTCAGGAGTATGTTGATATCATCAACAAGTTCGGTGGTAAGTTGCCAGATGCAGTTGGTATCCCAGAGGAGCAGTTGACTAAGGCTTCTGAGAGCGCTGTTTGCAAGATCAACATCGACTCTGACTCTCGTCTTGCTTTCACAGCAGGTGTTCGTGAGACATTGGCTCTTCACCCAGAGTACTTCGACCCACGTCAGTACTGCGGTAAGGCTCGTGAGTACATGGTTGACCTCTATAGCCACAAGATCAAGGATGTTCTTCATTCTGACAACAAGTTGGCTAACCTCGACTAATCTTCGAGATTTTACAACAAAAGATATGAGCGGGAATCCGAAAGGGTTCCCGCTTTTTTGTTCTTACTATCTGTTAGACTATTGGACGTTTTTTGTGCAATTGGTAAGTAATAGTAGCGCATTGTGTGCGACAACATTGTTTCTTTTAAACTTTTTAACTAAAAAAACTTGGAATCTATTTGGTTTTTTCCTATATTTGCATTGTCCAAAAAGAAAAATGGTCTCATCTTAAAGGTTTAACGACCTATAGTAAATGATAAGAAAGATAATATATATAAAGGTGAAGTAACCTGTGGTAAATGATAATTGATATATTGAAATACACTTATGGTTCAGGCCTGAATTAAAATACCAGAAGAATACGACTTGAAATATAAGAGACTTTTTGGGGGACAGTTTGTGATGATACTCCAAACATATCATTTGTATAATTGTAGAAGGTGATTTAAACCGGATGGTGTTTGTTTAAGGCATCAGAAGTTTCTTGCCGCAAGGATGGATTTGGAAGATGCCGGGTTTAAATGATAATTATGACAATTAGTAAATGGTATAACTATGAAGAAGATTTTAATGACGGTCATCGCTATGACAATGATGACAATAGGATTTGTAAGTTGCAGTGCATCTGACGATGAATTCGGAGAAGCTGTTAGTCAGGCTACTATTTCTAAAGATAAGTCAGATTTCTCTTTGCTCAGCTACACAATGACTGCGGGCTCTGCGGTAAGCGAGGCTTCCAACAGCAATGCTGAGAACAACGAGAAGTTGGTTTGCAAGATTCTTCCTGCTGGACAGTTAATGCTGACACACAAGAATGTAATCTTCGACGAAGGCACAAATGTAAAGTTTGCAACTCAGTTGGTTGGCAATAAGTTAATCATTACCGAAACAGGTGATTATGGAAAGTCTGGTCAGTATGGTTATTATACACTCGTTGCCAAGGTTGGAATAGTTAAGGATGGTGACTACGTGATTGTAGTAAAGCGAAATGATCACGTACGTGAGGAGTTCTCTTTGAAGTATGACTCTTCTCGCGCAAATAAAGATAATTAATGCAATTACATATAGTAAGTATTTGATAACACAGAAATATAGTAGTAAATGATAACACTAGTTTATAATACAAATAAGTGTCGCTTCTAACGACCAGTCTAGTTTGCTTTTTATTTTTGCTGCACCGTTTCGATGAGTTGTTCTGGAGTGCAGTCTTTTAATATCACCTTATTCCCTTTATCCAGCAGGTAGATAGTTGGCATAGCCTTGAGCCCGTAAATGGCGCTGATGCGATTATCTGCAACAATTCTTATTACCTGTATGTCGGCAGGGATTTCCTGTTTCTTGAGCCATGCAGACACCTTGTGGCAGTTCTCGCATTCCGGGTCATGGAAATATAGGATAATCTTCTTCTCTTTATACTCACTCAGTTTACAGGTTTTACCGTCTTCTTGTGTAAAACTGATGTCTATGGCAGTAGTGCCAGGCAGATTCTTTCTGGCTTGCTTCAGCTTGAAGTTGAGTCTTTCCTTTTCTGTTTCGTCAAAGTATGGTGATTTCGCCATGTCTTCCAGAAAGAGACTGTAGATTCTGTCATTGCGCATGGGTGATTCCGGATTTTCATAATAATGCTCAATGAGAGTCTCGAATTTTTCCTTGGATGGTTTCTGTATGAAAGCTTTAGCCGTAAAGGCAGCGATGCCCTTCTGGGCAATCTGCTGGTTAAAGCGTGAAAGAATATCAATGAAGTTGACAAAGCCCTGCTCTGCCATTTCCTTATTGCTGAGTTCCAGTGTATCTGCAAAGTTAAAGTTATCCCAATAATGCTCGCTGAGATAAGCAGCACGCAGTTCTACGCTGCGCAAGGTGTCTGGCAGTGTAGGATAAGGAAAACTGTTTTGTGCCTTGGCAGGAGTCAAGGCGCAGGCTATTACTAGATAGCTCAGGAGGATAAATCTTTTGATCATCTTTTCTTTTGCTTTTATTGCTTTCAATCGGTTGCAAAATTACAAAAAATAAATGAATGTGGCAAGGAAAAAGTAATAAAAAAAGTCGCGGAACCATAGAGGGTGAGATCACCTCGGCAACTACAGTTCCAACGACCAGTCTAGTTTATGTCTCCGCAAAATATTTGTTATAGTAAATGATAATTTATTTTATTAATATTCTTGGGGTTATATTATATAAACCTAAACGATATGTCTATTTTAATATGTAAAAGTATACTCCTTTGCTTGTCCTTGATTGGCATTGTCCATCTTCACGTAGTAGGTAGCATTGCCAGTAGCGTTTTGATGAACGTTTTTCAATTTCAAGGTATATGTCTTGCCGGCTTCACCAGCCTTGAATACATACCAGCAGTCCCCAGTCTTTTGAATCTCACTTGTAGAACTGTACTCTATGTCACAGTCCTCTGGAACTACATCGCCCGATGCAAACTTCACGGTTACTGGCAGCAGCTCCTTCGGGTAGTTGGCAGGAACGGTAAACTCGAAGCTGTTTGCGCCTGCCTTTACCTGATAGTCTACCTCGCTGATGCTGTAGAGATGGATGTTTCTGTTCAGTCCATGCTTCTTGTCGATGAGGTAGATGATACCCTGTCGCCAGATTTCATCTACCGTCCCCAGCTGGTAGGTGATGGTACCCGTTCCGGTGTTGGAAGAGGCATTGTAGGTATAGTCAGAAATCTGAGGAGCATCCACCGTCCCGAATGACAGGTTCTCAGTCCATAAAGCCTTGAAATCCGTAGGCTGCTTGTTGGCTGCATCATCGCCCTTATAGGTGAATTGGATGGTTTGTTCAGAACCGGAAGCTGCATTGGTGGTCTGATAGGTACCCTCGTTGATGGCGAGTTCATAATTACCATCCTTCACTCCCGGAATGTATTGTTCCACTCTAATCCAAGGATTATTGACAGGTGCGCTTTTCAGCGCTTCCTCCAAACTTCCTTTACCATAGCTTTCGTCCAGTTTGTCGATGATGATTTTATATTCGTAATTTCGCTTGATGGCATAAGGAACGTTGTCCTGATCCTGCAAGTATATCAGGTAACATCTTTCGTTGTATTTCAGCAATACCTTTGCCGGATCAGTAGGCAGGTTTCTTTCTTCGAATGCTGCGGTAGGATTATACATCTGTCCTCTATCACCTTTCATCCTTTTGTTACTGATGGCAGGAGTTACATAATCCACGGTCCATTCCCAGTTGCTTCCACCTGTAGTCTTATCGAAGCGCAGGTTGTTACGATCGAAGGGAGCGAGGGTTCCGTATGCCATACTATTCACCACAGTCATCGTCAAGTCCTCGTCTTTGAGGTTTGAATTGGCTGCTTTGGCTTGATCACTCCATCTTGCCGAAATCTTGGCTCTGTCTCTGATGAGATGGATGATGTAATCCTGCTTGGTATTATCCTGGCGGAGATATTCCTTGAGCTTCTCTGGCGAATCTTCCTTGATGTAGCCCCAGTATCGGGTCAGCGCAGCCTGATCCTCACCATACTCTGTCTCGAAGGTGGTCATCAGTATATTCTCGTGCATACCCACCCATTTTGACTGGTTATCCCAGTCGATGGTCTTGTACTGGCTTTCTGTATTTGCTACCAGATGGATACGAGCCGTCTTGTTGGGAATCTGGGCAGAAAAATTTCGAGGGGTGGTTTGTCCATTGTCGTCGATATCTTTGTCGCCGTTTTGTATGATATTGCCGCCTGCGTCTCTTCTGAAACCTTTGATTTCGCCGAATTCCCCGACTTTTCCCAAACCCACGAACTGACCTTCCTCATCGAAGCAGAACAGCTTGACGCAGTTTTTCCCGATGCCTTCATTCGTAAACAGGGTACTTCGGGTAACCTGCTGTTCGAAGCTGGGGATGGATACGTTGAAGCTTGCCGTATAGTAACCTTCTTCTGCTTCGTTTGCTTCGGTAGGAGAAGTAATATTGTCGGGTATATTGTCGGAACAGCCTGTCAACATTGCTGTTAACAGAACCGTCATGATTCCGATATATAATTTATATTTTTTCATCTTGCTTACCTTCTGTTATTCAATACCTTGGTTCTCAATTTTCTCAATTTCCTTTAAGGTGAGATCGTGAACGCAGCGAACGTATGTGCTGTTTTCTTCCTGTGCGCCATTAAAGGCTGCCTTCGTGCCATCCAGGGTCCAATAGCATGCGTTGCTGAGAATCTGTCTGTCTACCACTTTGTCCTGGCTTGCCAGCTGGTCAATCAGCTTAACCTCGTCTGTTGTAGGCAGTCGCCATCCATTCATGTTCAGCGTTTCACCTTTCCGCGTTGTTGCCGTCTCGCTGTAACTTTGGCAGTATCTTCTTGCAGCCTCGTTGCTATCTGCCGTTTCGTTGCTATGTCCGGCAGATGCCATGATTAAGGCAGGGGAAACCGTCTTGTCTGTAGACTTGTTTTCGCTATCGAGTTGAGGCTTGGCTATCGTGTAACCGCTGATGCCCTGGTTGGTGGTAAACTGCAGCGTGTAAAGTCTGTTTTGCGTGTTCTGCTTGTCTGAAGCCTCTTCATTCGCTACATTGAGTGAATAGATGGCAGGGTACTTCCTTACATTCACTTTCTGAGATTTGGATTCGTCTCTAGTCTTTACGAGGAAGTTGATGTAGGCAATGGTATATTCCGGTTTGTTACCATGGACATCTATCTTTCCTCGATTAGTGTCACCAACGTTTGTGTCAGACTGGCTGTTGATCTGACTAGCCAGGTTGATATCCTCTATTTTATTACCTTTCTTATCAAAGTAATATACTTTCTTTTCCAGTGGCGGATCGATAGGGCAGGATGCAAACCAGTCGATGCACCAGTTTTCTGTTCCCCAATTCATCGGATCCTTGAGGTCCAGCTGGGTAGGATATACCACGAGGAAGCTGGCTTTATCTCCCTTCACATAAGTATCTTCCCCCTGGGTCCATTTGGCAATCGCCCATTTCAGATAATCAGTATCTCCGTCGTAATCGATATCCGTATTGGTATCCAGATACTTGATGACGGCATTGACGGTATAGATATAGTTGCGGTCTAACTTCTTGTCACCCTGAGGGTCACGAACCGGTATATTCAATTCCTTCAGGATATCAGTTTTTGAATCGTCCTTATATTTGAAGTTGACCTTTGCTACAATCTGTGGCATTGTTTCCTGAGCTTCCCATTGGGTGGAATAACTGTAGGTGGTTACCGTGAAGACATCATTTCCCTTCTCATCTTTTGCAGATGCTGCCGTGCTCCAGGTATTGTTGTCTGATATGATAGATGGAGTTGCGGTTTGACCAGCAAAGATGGTAGTATTGGTATTGTAGTTGATGAGTTTCCACTGAACGTCTGAAATATGGTAATCCTTCACCGTAGAAGAGATGTTGAGCTTGATCTTGGCTGCAGCTCTTACCAGTTCTACCGGGATATTCTGTTCTGCCTCTTCTGTAATCTTGTATGAACCATGACTGCTCATCAGAAACAGCTTCTTGCTGTTGTCTGTAGAGTAAGGCTTCCAGATATCCGCGTCCTGCTGGGTAGCATTCTGAAGTTCATTCAGGCTTTTGCCTTGCAGGCTCTGCTTGGTGTTGGCTGCTGCATAGAATGCATAACTTTGACCTGGCTGGAGGTTCTTGCTCTCCTTCCAGTTGCCGGAAGCCAATACCTCTGCCTGGTTTTCTGCCGGACTTGTAAACTGGCCGTCGATTCTACAATCACCTTTTGTCGGTTCGAACATTTTAAAGTCAAGAGAAGACAGAGTTTTTTCATGAAGATTCTCTTCTTCCTTCACTCTTGTGGTCTGCAGGTCGTTGACCATGGGAGTCATGCTCAGCTGTTGTGCAGCCGAACCGTTTCCCAGTTCGTCTTCAGCTGAGCATCCTGCCATGAGCCATCCTGCCGTAAGAGCCAAGATGCATTTTGCGAATTTTATGTCTTTATATAACTTCTTCATGATGAATATTGTTTTCTGTTGTCTTTATAATACTTGTTCAAAGTGAATATCCTTACCGGCGAATTTGCCCTCAGTACATCCTTTATATTGGAAACCTGGATTCAGGACGAACTTATCGTTCGGATATTTGGTCAGGAACACCTGCGCCTTTACATTGTGTGGCTTTGCCAGATCCAGTCTGTTTTTCGGAACTACATAGAAGTAGAGCGTCTTCTTCTCACCATTCTGGTTGATGATGAAATCCTCTATCTTGTAGGTTTTTCCTACCGGATTCTTGCCATCATTATCCTTTGTGATTTCGGGATCGTAGTAAGGCGTATCTTCCGGATAGTTGCCATACTCATTACAGATTACGAATCCGAACATCGGATTGTCAGTCTGGAGAATCCATGGCTGACCTTTGGTGTCGATATTCTGGAGTGTAATCATTGGTCCGCGTTTAGGGAAACCGTAATATACCTTGTAGCCCCATTCGGTCTGGTCGCCGTCAGGGATAACTACATTTGTTGATGCATCGATGAAATCATACGTTCCTCCATCCTGCCATTCCTGGATACTAGGTGTAACGGTGAGTTTACCCATCTGTCCGTTGAGGAAATAGCCATAAACTACCAGTTCTCTGTTTCTGATGGCATTTCCATCAGAAGGAATATTGAAGGTCTCGCTCTTCTCGGTTGTTCCACCATCTAATGAATAGTAGATGGTGCCTCGGATGACTTTGTTGGTCTCACGGAGATAGCAGAGATCATGAGAATTGATGCCTGCGTTGTTAAAAGCATCCAGATATTCCTGAGCTGTCTGATTGTTCTTCCTGATGAAATCCTCAGGATCAGTTACTTCCTTGATATCTTTGTTTTCTACACCAGCCAGATTCAGAGTGGTTGATACATAAGTTGTACCAGCGTTGTTGTATTTCTGACTTGTAACGTCCTGGTTGTAACCGTTTTCATCGTATACTGCTTCATCTGGGAAAACATAGCTGGCAGTAGGAATGGTATTGCCATCTACTTCTATTCGTGTTACCTTTACCTGGTTGGTGTTGGCATCAGAACCCGATTTGCGGGCAAAGTAAAAATGGAGTTTGGAAATGGCGCGAACCAGAGGAATCTTGATACCTTTTGTCTTAGCCTCTGCTTCTGTTGTACCAATATGGTTTTCTACTGAAATGTTGGTGATGGCACGAGAGATAGGGAGACCTGTTTCAGGAACTTCTGTGTTCTGTGGATTACCATTATCTTGAATACCAAAAGTTGTGTCAAAGCAGATATTCTGCAACTCCTTGCGGGTGATGCTGCTGAAATCCTTACTACTCAACTTGTCTTGTATGTTGGTACTTTCTGAATTAGCCAGGATGTAGAGGTCGATATTTCCTACCTCTTTTCCTGCTATCTTTCTTAAGAAACGTAGCTGCAAATTGTAGCTGCCATTAATATCTTTCAATGCTTCTTCCTTATATGCGATAGGATTGGCATCTTCGTTTGTGCCAGATTGAAACACCCATACCTTGATGCTGTGAATGTCACTCTCTGAGTTTGGGTCAGCTTTACTTTCATTGTCTGCGAGCACACCTTCCGTATGGCTTTCTCCAACTCGGGTGCCAGTAGCTGAATGGCTGGAGAAGCTGAGGCTCAGATAGGCATTGTCGCTTAGAGCTGTTTCTGTATTTTCGTTCTCTGAGCAAGATGCCATTGCGCCTACCATGAGCAAAGCAGCGAGTGCCGTACAAATCTGGCGGGTCATCTTGGTCAAAGTAGTTTTATAGCTAGTCATCTTATCTTTCTTTTACTTATACTTATCTTTTCTTATTTTCCCAGGTCGGCATTCTGAAGATTCAGAACCCAGTTGTTAACTTTGATTCTTGCATCCATGCTGTAGTTGGAGCTTGGTGCAGGTACGTAGAACACCAGAGTGTAGTGGTCCTGGCGGTCCAGATATTGCTGGTCGGTCCAGTCTTTGCCGTAGCGGTCGCTCGCACAGAGTGAGAGAAACCAAGGCAGGGAGTGGTTGAAAATCACCTTGCCTGTTCGCTTGTCTGTAATGACGATGCGCTTGTCGTCATAATCATTGGTTCCAATAGCCCCACGGCTCTTGTTGTCGTCCTTGGTCTCAAACATACGGGATGATGAGAGGTCGTAAACCAAAGCTTTTTCTATGATTTCGCCTTCCACCTCGGTCTTGCCACTGTGGTTTTCTACCAGTTTCTTGTCGAATGGCAGATATGTGATTGACTTTGGTTTTACCTTGTCGCCCTTATAGTCGAGGAGGGCAGCAGAACCTTTTATCTCTACATCGAAGTTTTCTGCGGTAAAGCCTTTCTGGTCGGGTTCGAATGGAAGCATCACCACTCGGTATGTCTTGGTACACTTCATCAGACTCAGTTTGCCCTGTGCATCGTTTGTGCCATCGAAGCTGACAGTATCCTGGGCTGTATAGAGAGCGGTAAACTGCTTGTCGTTGACCGAAGCATCTCCGTTCTTCTTACCCATTTCCTCTTGCAGATCTTCAATGGTTGAAATACCAGGAGTAAGCTGTGTGAATGTAAACTCAGTCTCATCGTCGTCAGCTCTGGTACCCGCAAGTGCAGGCTGCTTGTCACGAGCCAGGCAGACGAAGGTGTACTTGCCCTTCTGCAGGTCTGTGATTTCCATCTGATGACCTAACTCAAACTTGTCTGCTGACTCTGTATAGGTATCAACGAATTTGCCGTTCTTGTCGAACACATAAACGTTGAGGTTTTTCACTTCTGCAGAGAATGCATCGGCTTCCTTAACATTGTAAGTGTAGTCAAATTTGAGTGACAACTTAGCTGTAGGGCAGCCCGTGATATCATCTTTCATGCATGATGAAAGCGATGACAGAGCAATGGCTAAGATACAAACCATTTTGCAACAGTTTTTGATGAAATGTGTCATATCGTCTGATATATTATGAATTCTTTTACTTATACTTATATATGTTGTGTGCCTTGTGACTCACGGCAGTTTGTCTTCCGGCATCTTATTTTTCTACTTAAGAGGTGCTTAAAAGCACAATAGGGGCTCCCGTCGTTTCACCTTAATTATATATAAAAGCAATCATAGAGTTCTTCCTTCAGTTCTGCGACGGCTATATTTTTCCTAGATGATTGTTATTTGGTAATCTCTCGGAGATGATTTCCATCCCCGAGAGATTGATAGAATTATTTTATGCGTATTACTTCCTGTAAAGAATGTATGTTCTTTAGCTTGTGATACTTTGATGCTGATTACTTCAAGCTCACTTCCTGTGAACTTACTACCCATGGATTGACAGTGATGTCACACGTCATATAGTAGTTTTTGTCCTTATCATCAGGTGTTGGTCCATTAGGAACATCTCTACCGAGGTCATATATGTTCTCTACTTTTAATTTGTAAATTGTGTTACGGAGAATAGCGTAAGAAGATGTGTTTTCGAATTTATAATACTGATCATCCAAAGCAACACGATAGTACATGATACCCTTCTCATAGATATCAAGACCATAAGTCTTTCTTACAATTTCCAAATCATCCTGTGACTTAAGTGAGCCATCAGTATTCCTGAACAATGCTTTTGCCTCATCTACTGTCATAATAGTACCATCTGCCTTACGGAATGACCATTCTACATTAGGGTCATTCTTGATCTGCTCAAGAGATGTGTAAATCTTGTAGTCATAACGATAGAATGTACCGTCAGAGAAGTCTGCCCCATCTGTGTTCTTCAATGTAGCTTTGTAGCAAAGATAGATAGCGGTTGCATTATCAACATTGTCTGTGCAGTTCTCCAAAATATAGTAATTCTTCTGGTTTCCGAAGAACTTGGTACTTCCATTGTTGTTCCACTTATTTCCAAATGTAGCGTAGTTCTGAGTGTATTCTACTGATGGGATAAGGAACTTTGCATACTCATTTTCCCATTTCTGCATAATATTGGTCTTATTGCTCAAGTTGGAAATAGCATAGCTCTGATATGCAATTTCATCAACGAGGTCGAGATTCTTTGTAGCTGGCTCATTTTTACCAGTTCCATTTGTCTGAAATTTTGCGTCTTTTGCATTAGGTGCATCAACAACGTGCAGAAACACGATCCAAATAAACCATCTGACACCATGCTGGGTTATCGTATGTTTCGTCCCCATCAAATTTTACTGTAGCCTTCTCGCCACCATTCTGACGCTGAATATCGTTCTGGTTGAACATTACGAATGAATTTGCTTTTGCCAAATCGAGACTGATAGAAGTTGGATCTGTTTCATTGATAGTGTATGTTCCATCCAACTCTCCTGTTGTAGGTGCATTTGAAGTCTTGTCACCTGCAAGGAAATATACATTGTATGTCTTACCGGTCTCAATACCATTAACGGCAATCTTGATAGGGTTTGTTGTACCTCTACCCTGATTAGCACTGTTTGGAACATGAAGCCAATCTGACGCTGTTATCGCTTTAGTGTAGATGAGCTTGGTGCCCTCATACAAGTAGATGGTTCCAGTTGAAATTCCTGCTTCTTCATCGCTTGCGTTTTCTGTTTTGCGATTATTCTGGCTTGTTGTTCGTGTACCATCAACATTTGGAGTTTGAATATTCAATGTCATGTAGACATCTTTTGTCTTGTCCTGACCAGTGTTACCAGCCAAATCCTCACTGTCGCTGCAGCTTGTGAAAGACAAAGCTGCGGCTGAAACTAAGCTCATTACGAGCAAATTAACTTTTTTCATAATCTTTTACTTGTTAATTTGTTAAAACGTTATTAATATTTTGTTCTTATTTATTTCCTAAAAATGTTTCGCATACAAATGGTTGGGTTCTGTTTTTAAACCAATAACAATCCTTATTGTCTATAACTTATATCTTTTTATGAACAAATCTGATAGTATGCTTACAAGTTTGGAAGAATCTTCTCCAAGTTTTCTTGTGCGCCCTTGAGACCTGCAGCAGAAGCTTTCTCAAAGAAAGTCTTTGCCGTCTCATAATCCTCATTCATGACTGCAAGACAACCACGGGCATTATCTGCTTCAGCACCGTTGCCTGCCTTCTTGAGATATTTCTCTGCGCTGACCTTGTCACCACGTTCGATGGCAGCATAGGCAGCATTTAGGTTGGCAAGCTTGTCTTCCGGATACATTCTTACAGCAACATCGAAGACCGTATTGAATTCATCGCTGCCCTTAGGATAACTCTGTGCCACCATATACATCTCCTGCAGCGAAAGCTTCTGAGGACGTGTTTTGATGACCTTGCGAGCTTCTTCCAGATTGAAGGCCTTTACATCATACTTGATGGTGTAGTCCGTACGGCGCAGTCCAGGCCATACATTCTTCACAAGATAGCGGAAACCTTCTCCTGCTTTTGAAGCGATAGCCTTTTCTGTTTCGTCAGGAGTCAGGTTGCTGTTCATGATGCTCAACACTTGCTCTTTGGCTGGCATGTCATGGTTTTCTACAAAAATTCTGGTTCCTTCCCAATCCTCAGCTGTGCTTGTTATCGCAAACAGTTTTTGATCAATAGGATAGGTATTCAACAGATAATTCCTGAGAGCCTGTGTACGGTTGTGCGCCAGTTTCTCGTTGTTGGCGTATCTTCCGTCTGGTGAAGCATAGCCGTGAAGAATAATAGATGTAATTGTAACATCCGGATCATTCTTGACGAGATCAATCGTCTTGCGGATTGTTTCAAGCTCAGAGGCATTGTTGCCCAAGTCGTAAACGATATCCCATTTGTTGATAGGGAAGTTCAGTTTTGCTGAACCGTTTTCCTGTCTTCTCTTGATAGGCTCTGCCTTTGGCTCTATATAGGCATGATAGAGTTTATCTGGGGTAGAGAGTGCATTGCCCAAGGAGTTGAGGATGCCTTCGTCCAACAGTGTCTGGTTACAACCGCAGGCGTCGTGAGCCACGAGCATCTGCGAGTTCTTCATCCAGCTGCTGTAAGGAACGGTGTAAGCGTAGTGGATGGTTTGGGGCTTCTTGTTGTTGCGCTGTGCCACAACGAGTGGGTTTGGGGTTGCTGTTTGCTGGTTGCGCAGATAGTAGATGTATCTTTTGCGTCCCATCACTTCTACCGCCGGCATCTTCAGCGTATCCTCTCCACTGACAATCATTGGTGTATAAACCAATCCCTTGTTGCTGCCAAGCATCACCTTGTCAAGGTTGAGGTCCATCTGTACACTAACCTTGTTGCCTTTTTTCTTGATTACCTGGATATTCTTGCCTTCCTGAATCTCATTTGCGCTTCTGTTGTCTGCTGAGGCAGGCAAAGCAAGCATCAGCATGAAGGCTCCGAGTAAGTTTTCTGTTATCTGATATGAAATCTTCATAGGTACTTTCCTTTAAATGTTCTATTGTTGAATTTAGAAAACATACACTAAGTTGAGTGCGGCTTTGGTTGGTCCCACGTAATGATGGGTCTTGTCATCCTCCAACTTTTCTCCGCAACTGGCACATTCAAACTTGTCAGATTTACTGTAAGTATATCCAACGCCAAGTTCTGCTTCGAGGTTCCAGTGCTTGGACAGCACCCAGGAATATCCGTAAGCAACGCCAGCTCCCACAAACCATCCTTCATACCGATAATCTTTCAGCTTGGAAAAGTCCGTGCCCAGAAACTTAAAGTCTGCATTGACGTTACCTATATTATAGGAACCAGCAATGGTATGGAATCCTATAAAATGTCCCATCATCTTATTACAGAACCAATATCTCGCCTCAGGTTGTACTAACCAATGTTTCCATTTCTTATTATTAGAATAGGTCCAAGGATTGTAATTGGCAGAGACGTCAAGGGTCCATTTGGGTGATAGCCCAAATTCTGTTCCAAGATTGATGGTGCTTGTTGCATCATACAGCAGATTGGTCTTTACGGCCACCTTTTGTGCCATGGCTGGGCTTATGAAGCCGATGAAAGCCAACAGCACAAATAAAATCCTTTTATTCATGATTTCTTAGTTAAAACTTAATAATATTATGGGCGACTTTTCATCACCTTTTACTCATTTACTTTTACTTACACTTAAAATTTGGATAAATGTAGGGACACTTCAAATCCTTTTCAATTTACTTTTCCTCTACTTTCTGTTGATGATTTATCCTCATCGTTCTGAAATCCGGTGCAAAAGTATATGAAATTCGTATAACCTCCAAACTTTTTTACCCTGAAAAATACTGAAAAATGCTTTTTCTTGTCATTTAAACCACTGATTTATACTTAAAGTTGTTAAATTCTGCATTTTTTCTCTCTTTTATGATTGATTTATGATTGAATGTTGTAATTTTGCATCGATTTATTCTGGAAACGGATAAGATGTTAAAAGGAACATGAATCCGTAACTTTGTGTATAAGTAAACGAAATAAATGCATACCAAGCCAAAATGGAACTAAAAATTCGTATTATAAATCTGATATTGAGAGTTGAGCACCATCTGTGCCCGATTTACTGCGGTGTCGTCGATCGTCACCGTGTCATTGCTTTCCTGTTGCTTACTTTAGCTGAGATGTTTATCATCCCATTCCATCTATCTTTGTTCATCGCGTTGGGTGAACCATGGGGACTTAGCCTTACTGTCATTCATGCTTTGATATTGCTGGGCTTGCAGTTTGCCATTTGGAAAAGAAAGCTCGCTTTCTCTATAGGTATATCTTCCGTTTATCTATTGTTGTTTTCCAAACTGGCTATTGATACAGTTTTCTGTTCTATTTTTGGATGCGAAACGGATGAAGTGAGCATTATCAGTAACATATTTATTATGTTCATACTTGCCATTACTGCCCTTACGCAACAGTTGAAAAAGACTTCTTTGGTAATTGTTATTGGTATGCTGCCGGTCATCTCCTTCTTTTTTGCCCGCAATAATTGTATGTCTACGCTATTTAGTGTCAAGGCGATTTTCCTTGGCTTTATACTGATGACTTATGCTGCAATCTACCAAATGAAGGAAATTACCCGAAACCTGCGCCAACCTAAGCGAATTACCAATATTGAAAAGAAAGCATTGGATATGATTGCCAATATGGAGGATTCAAAAGTTGATAAAACCGGTAGCCTGATGGAGCATCTGACACCGGAATTACGTGAACGTATTATTAATAAAGCAACAGAGCATATCCGTAAGGAAGAAACTGATAAAATATTATGGAATCAGGTTTGCGAAGGCTTTACCAATAGTGAAAAACAAATCTGTAAGCTGGTTTATGAGGGAAAAACACTGAAGGAGATGTGCGACTTGCTGAATAAATCAGAGTCGAACATCACCAGTCAGCGTAGCCATATCCGTAAGAAATTGAATATGGATAGAAAGGACGATTTGCGTCAGGTCCTGGAAGCGAGAATCTCCCAGATAAGGGAGACCTCTCCTATATCTTAGTCTTCCATTCTCAGGAATGCCTTTGGCAGATATTGTATGATATCGCTGGCAATGAGACTTTCCTTGCCCAGGTCTTTTGCTGCAAGGTCGCCTGCCAGACCGTGTAGATGCATTCCCAATCGGCAAGCATCTGCCTGCTTGTATCCTCGTGCCAGGAGGGCTGTGATGATACCGGTCAGTACATCGCCGCTTCCGGCTGTTGCCATGCCACTGTTGCCGGTAGAGCAGAATTCTACCTTTTCATCCGGATGGCAGAGGGCAGAATAGTGGCCTTTTAATATAATGTACGCCTGTAAGCGCTCAGCCAGTTCGCTGGCTTTCAAGAGCCGTTCGCTGCAACTGCTGCTGGTATTGCCAGCCAGACGGTCCAGTTCTTTAGGATGTGGTGTGAGGATGATGTCCTTTGGCAGTTGCTGCATCCAGGCACGGTGGCTGGAGAGAATATTCAATGCATCAGCATCTACGACCACCGGACAGCTGGCACGGCGCAGTTGGGCTATCAGGGCGATGGCGGTAGTCTCGTTGGTTCCCAGTCCAGGACCGATGCCCATGGCATGGAAGTTCTCTGTTTCCACCGGCTCGCTGAAGATGGTTTCTTCAGAATCCATCTGAAGTACCGCTTCCGGTACGCTTATCTGCATAATCTCGTAGTTGCGTTTGGGTGTATGTGTAGTCACTTTGCCCACACCGCTTCTCAAGCATGCCTTGGTAGCAAGGACCGATGCACCGCACATGCCATAGCTTCCGGCAATGATGAGTGCATTGCCCATGTTGCCCTTATGCGCAAAATCATTACGGGGATGCATCAGCAGTCTGATGTCCTTTTCCTCAAGGATGCTGTATCTGCAATCTGTATTCTTGATATATTCTGTAGAAAGTCGGATGTCAAGTACTTTCAGATGCCCCAGGTATTGCTGGTTGTCTGCCATCAGCATGCAGAGCTTTTTCTGCTGAAGGGTAAGAGTCTGGTCAGCCCGGATAATGTTGGAGTGGATGTTGTAGGAATTATCTTCGGTCATCAGTCCCGAAGGAATGTCGATACTTACCACCTTGGCAGCACTCTGGTTGATGTATTTTACCATAGCAGCAAAACCTCCAGCCAGCGGTTTGTTCAGTCCGCTGCCAAAGAGACCGTCAATCACAAGCGTACCTGCTTCGAGCTGTGGAGGATCGAAGTTGAGAACGACTTCCGTGAATTTCACTCTTTTTGCTTCCTGGAGCCTTTTCTTGTTGGCTGCACAGTCTGCTGAGAGTTTATTGTGTACATTGAACAGATATACATTCACCTGATATCCATCCTCGCTGAGCAATCTGGCAACAGCAAGGGCATCGCCACCATTGTTGCCGGGACCGGCGAAGACGACCACGGGTGTGCGGTTGGTCCATTCCTCCTCGATGGCACGAGTCAAAGCTTTGGCAGCGCGTTCCATGAGGTTGAGCGATGAGATGGGTTCATGCTCAATGGTGTATTTGTCTAGCTCATGTATCTGAGCACTTGTAAATATTTTCATATCTTACTGTATGTTATGTCCGATTATCTGATTAAATTAATGCAAAAGTACTAAAAAAAGTCGATGAATGGATGAAGTTTCATGTTTTTTTCGTAATTTTGCAGAAAATATTATATCATCAAGACTATGGGCATAGTAAAAATCAAGGATAAGACCTTCAAGACCTCCATTCCAGAGGCTGAGATTCTGAAGAAGGTACAGGTCGTTGCCGACCGTATCAACAAGGATTACGAAGGTAGGAAGCCAGTGTTCCTGGCTGTGTTGAATGGTTCGTTTATCTTCGCTGCCGATCTGATGCGAATGATTACGGTACCGAGCGAGATTTCGTTTGTGAAGTATGCTTCCTACGAGGGCACCAGCTCTACCGGCAGCATGAAGACCCTGATGGGCATCAACCAGAACCTGGAAGGCCGTGATGTCATCATTGTAGAAGACATTGTTGATTCCGGTTTTACCATGGCTCACATGATTGAGGATTTGAAGAAGAAGAATCCTGCCAGCATCGAGATTTGTTCGCTCCTCGTGAAGCCAGGCAACCTGAAGGTTGATCTGGACATTAACTATGCCGTGATGGAAATTCCTAACGATTTCATCGTAGGATATGGATTAGATTATGACCAAGAAGGCAGAAACCTCCGCGATATCTACACGATTGTAGAAGAATAGGGGGTGAAGCATGTGGGAGAAGATTAGTGATTATTGCTTGGATGTCTCCAAGTACTTCTTGACTGCTGTATTTGTTACTTCGATGATGCAGGATCTCAATGATGTTCGTTGGATGCTGTATGTTGTCAGCGGATTAATAGCAATTATATTGTTTATAGCAGGTATTTATATTAGGAAGAATAAAAAAGATAACGATAAAAAGAAGAAATAATGGCAAATTTAAGTTTGATGGCTTTTAGCAGCCTATTATTGGATATTCCATTTTTGGGTACATACATTATTTTGGCTATGGTAGGAATCCCTGCTATAGTATTCTTGTTATTTGTTATGACTCCCAAGGGAAAGCAATGGTTTAACAGTATAAACTAAGTTTCGAACAACTATATATATAAAAGTATAACAACAATAAAAATAGGAGGACATAAAATGGATGCATTATTTTTTTTAGGTGTTGTAACAGTTCTCTTTGGAATTGTTTTTGCTGTTCTTTTGTCTCCAAAGGGACAGAAGTGGGTTAATAAATATAGTTAAGTTTCTGACACAACATAAAACAATTTATATATATTAAGGTAAAAATGAAAAATATCGTAATTTTCGGTGCTCCAGGTGCAGGTAAAGGTACACAGAGCGACAAGATGATCGAGAAGTATGGTCTCGGTCACATTTCAACAGGTGATGTACTTCGTAATGAAATCAAGAATGGTACAGAGCTTGGTAAGACAGCTAAGGGATTCATCGACAATGGTCAGTTGATTCCAGACGAGTTGATGATCGACATCCTCGCAAGTGTATACGATAGCTTTGGTAAGGAGCACGCTGGCGTTATCTTCGATGGTTTCCCACGTACTACTCCACAGGCTGAGGCTTTGAAGAAGATGCTCTCTGAGCGTGGTCACAAGATTGCAGCCATGATTGAGTTGGCTGTTCCTGAGGATGAGCTGATGGCTCGTTTGATTAACCGTGGTAAGGAAAGTGGCCGTTCTGATGATAACGAGGAGACTATCAAGAAGCGTCTCAATGTTTATCACACTCAGACTGCTCCGCTCATCGACTGGTATGAGAAGGAAGGTATCCACCACCACATCGAGGGTCTCGGTACAGTAGATGAGATCTTCGCTCGTGTTTGCAATGTTATCGACAACTTGTAATCAAGATAAAATAATCTTCCCCGCAAGGCTGCGGGGAAGATTTATTCGTTAAATAAAAGAAGATTTATTCATTCAATTAAAAAGAAAAAATAAATGGCTGAATCCAATTTCGTAGATTATGTAAAGATCAACTGCCGCTCTGGTAAGGGTGGTAAAGGCTCCATGCACCTGCGCCACGTGAAGTACCAACCTAATGGTGGACCTGATGGTGGCGATGGCGGACGTGGAGGAAGCATCTATCTTCGCGGCAACCACAACTACTGGACTTTGCTGCATCTGAAGTATCAGCGCCACTTCTTCGCCGAGCATGGTGGCAATGGAGGACGTGACAAGTGTCATGGAACCGATGGTAAGGACATCTATATTGATGTGCCTTGCGGTACCGTGGTGTATAATGCCGAGACCGGCAAGTTTGTATGCGATGTGGCATACGATGGTCAGGAAGTGCTGCTTCTCAAGGGTGGTCGCGGTGGATTGGGTAATTTCCAGTTCCGTTCTGCCACTAATCAGGCGCCTCGTTATGCACAGCCTGGAGAACCTATGCAGGAGATGACCATCATCATGGAGTTGAAGCTCCTTGCCGATGTGGGTCTGGTAGGTTTCCCTAATGCCGGAAAGTCTACCTTGCTGAGTGCTGTATCCAGTGCTCGTCCTAAGATTGCCAACTATCCGTTTACTACGCTCGAACCGTCACTGGGTATCGTTGATTATCGCGATCACCAGAGTTTTGTCATGGCCGACATTCCTGGCATCATCGAGGGTGCGAGCGAAGGAAAGGGCTTAGGTTTGCGATTCCTGCGCCATATCGAGCGCAACTCCCTGCTGCTCTTTATGGTGCCGGGCGATACAGATGATATCAAGAAGGAATATGAGGTATTGCTGGGCGAGTTGAAGAATTTCAATCCTGAGATGCTCGATAAGCACCGTGTGCTTGCCATCACCAAGTGTGATCTCCTGGATGATGAGCTCATCGAGATGTTGAAGGATACTCTTCCTACCGACCTTCCTGTGGTTTTCATTTCTTCTGTTACCGGACAGGGCATTCAGGATTTGAAGGATGTACTCTGGAAGGAACTGAACTCTGAGAGCAATAAGCTGCAGGAGATTACTGCCGAGGATACCCTCGTGCATCGTGATAAGGACATGTCACGCTTCCAGCAGGAACTTGAAGCTGAGGGTGAGGACATCGTTGAATATATCGATGAGGATGAAATCGAGGATGTTGATGACCTCGATGATTTCGAATATGAGTAATCTTAACTTTGAACTTGGAACATTGAACTTTATGATATGCCCAAAAAGTCATAACGTTCTGTTTTCGGAGTTCAAAGTAAAAAGTCTAATCATAAAGTTCAAAGTTCAAAGTTCAAAGTTCAAAGTTCAAAGTTCAATGTTCAAAGTATATAGCATAGCTTCAGGTGTCAAGGCTTTCTCTACTACCCGTAAGGATGGAGTAAGCCAAGGCAACTATGGCGAATTTAATATCAATGAGTTTTGCGGTGACAATGCAGAACATGTGGCTGAAAACCGCAAGCGTCTTGCCACAGAGTTGGGTATTGATACAGCTCATCTCATCATGCCGCATCAGGTACATGGAGTAGAGGTGCGTAATATCGCAGATGAGTTTTTTACCATGCCTGAGAATATCCGTAAGATGGTACTTGAAGGCGTAGATGCTATAATGACCGATCAGGCTGGTGTATGCATTGGCGTTTCTACTGCCGATTGCATTCCGGTGCTTCTTTATGATGAGGAGCATCATGCAGCCGCCGCCATCCATGCCGGATGGAGAGGGACCTTGGCTCGTATCGTTCACAAGACTCTTCAGGAGATGGCTTTTGCCTATAAGACAGATCCCAAGAAGCTGAAGGCGGTGATAGGTCCTGGTATTTCTCTCGACAGTTTTGAGGTGGGAGATGAGGTATATGAGGCTTTTGAGCAGGCTGCCTTTCCGATGGAAGAGATTGCAGAGCAGCGCCCTAATGCTGCCTTCTCTGCAGATCCTGCTGAGCGTGATCGCCTGGCTGCCGAAGGTAATATCGTTCAGCCCCTGAAGTGGCATATCAATCTTCCGCTCTGCAACAAGCAGATTCTTCTGCACTGTGGTGTAGCCGAGGAAAACATTCAGGATTGTGGCATCTGTACCTTCCTGCATAGCGACGAGTATTTCTCTGCTCGCAAGTTGGGCACAGAGAGCGGCAGAATCTATACTGCCATCCTCCTGGAGAAATAAATAAGATTTTTCATGATAACATCCATTTCTGTCTTTTCTATGAACGAAGAGGGAGAAGTGGATGTTTTTCAATTTACAGTTAATAGTTTATAATTTATAGTTTATTTAGAGATTTAGAACGATAGAGATAATGAGTAGTTTAAGAAAGAGATTAGGGTTTGTTGCCGTCTCGGGTATGCTGATGCTATCCCTGAGCAGTTTCATGCCCGCCAAAAATGAGTTTACTGCCGCCGAGCAACAGCAGGTGAGCATCGCAACGCCGGGCCTCTTTGCCCAGAGTCAAGCCTTCAATGTTGACTTTGAGATATTCCGTGCCAAGGAATATTCCTTCCCGCTTCCTGTGGGCAAGGCTGGTTTGGAAAGCAATAATGTGATGCGCATCGAAACCTCGAAGGGCGACGCCGTCAAGGCGATGTTTGAAGGTTATGTGCGACTCTCGCGCAAAACCGAGTCGATGGGTAATGTCATCGTCATCCGTCACGACAATGGTCTGGAAACCGTGTATGCCAACAATGCCGAGAACCTGATGAAGGTGGGACAGCATGTGGATGCCGGACAAACCATCGCCATCGTGGGTACCAAGGAGGGTGAGACCTACTGCGATTTCTCCATCATGGTGAATGGTGCACGCATCAACCCGGAAACCATCATCGAACTGAAGAGTCATAAGCTCCGCCGACAGACCGTGCAGTTCCGCAAGATAGGCAGCCGCATCAACATCACGGTGATAGGCGGCAAGGATTCCTCCGTTTCTAGAAACGATAAGAGTGATAGAAATGATAAGGGGGCAAATAAGAAGTCGGGCAGCCGGGCTGGCGATCATGGCATGACTCTCGACCCTGACGAGGTGAACGATCCGTTTACCATCACTAACACCTTCCGTCTCGATTTGGAGAAGATAGAGGAGAAGGCATGGTCATATCCATTGCCTGATGCCCGTGTCATCAGTCCATACGGAGGTGTCCGCCGTCACTCGGGTGTGGATTTGAAGACCAAGCCTAACGACGAGATTTATGCCGCCTTCGATGGCGAGGTGGTTGCCTCGGGACCTTACTACGGCTATGGCAACTGCATCCGCATCAAGCATGCCTACGGCTTGGAAACGCTCTATAGCCATCAGAGTAAGAACATGGTGAAGAAGGGTGATAAGGTGAAGGCAGGCCAGGTAATCGGTCTTACGGGCCGTACCGGAAGGGCCACCACAGAGCATCTCCATTTCGAGGTGTCTTTCGGCGGCAAGCGCCTGGATCCAGCCATCATCTTCGACCACAGTAACCATAAGCTGAAAGCCGCTACCTTGCATCTTACTAAGGGTAAGGGTGTAAAGAGCGTCAAGAACTGATAAAGACCAAATCAAGGATTGATTTGAAACAGAACAGATAAAAACTTCGCCCGTGTACTGTTGAAATCTCAACAGCGCACGGGCGAATGTTTTATCTGTATGCAGAGAGATAGAGATTATTTCTTCTTCTGCGATTTACGGTTGGCTCTCTGTTGGCGATACTTTGCCTTCTGACGGGCAGAGCCGCTGCCGTGAGCACCCGTAATATACTTCTTTTTCTTGGCTTTGGTCTTCACCTTGTCGTCGTCGTCCTTCTTGGGACCGCCTCCGCCTTTGAAGACCATACCACCCATGATAATATCGTCAATATCACTCATATACTTTGAACTTTGAATTTTGAACTTTGAACCTTATGATAAGTAAAGCCGTTGAATTCTTCACTCTTCGTTCTTCACTCTTCACTTAAATTAGTGATGGAAGAGGCGAACGTGAGTGAACGCCATGGCAATGCCGTACTTGTCGCAAGTATCGATAACATTATCGTCACGGATGCTACCGCCTGCTTCTGCTATGTATTCCACACCACTCTTGTGAGCACGTTCGATGTTGTCGCCGAATGGGAAGAAAGCATCGCTACCAACGCTTACACCCTTGTTCTGTGCAATCCAAGCCTTCTTCTCCTCGCGGGTCAATGGCTCAGGCTTCTCTGTGAAGAACTGCTCCCAAACGCCATCCTGCAATACGTCTTCCCACTCATCAGAGATGTAGACATTGATGGTGTTGTCACGGTCTGCACGGCGAATCTTCTTCTTGAAAGGCAGGTTCATCACCTTAGGACACTGGCGCAACCACCACTCGTCTGCCTTGGAACCTGCAAGGCGAGTACAGTGGATACGGCTCTGCTGACCGGCACCGATACCGATAGCCTGACCGTCCTTCACGTAGCATACAGAGTTGCTCTGAGTATACTTCAAGGTGATGAGCGAGATAATCAGGTCGCGCTTAGCCTCTGCAGTGAAGTTCTTGTTCTTGGTAGGGATATCCTCGAAGAGAGCTGGATCATCGAGCTTCACCTCGTTGCGTCCCTGCTCGAAGGTAACACCGAATACCTGCTTGTGCTCGATAGGAGCTGGCACGTAGTCAGGATCAATCTGGATGACGCAGTAGGTACCCTTGCGCTTCTCCTTCAACACCTTGATAGCCTCAGGGGTAAAGCCTGGAGCAATCACGCCATCGCTTACCTCACGCTTGATGAGGAGGGCAGTAGCCTCATCGCATACATCGCTCAGGGCAACAAAGTCACCGTAAGAGCACATGCGGTCTGCACCACGAGCACGAACATAAGCGCAAGCCAAAGGAGAAAGTTCGAAATCTACGTCATCGCAGAAGTAAATCTTCTTCAATGTGTCGCTCAGTGGCAAGCCGATGGCAGCACCGGCAGGAGAAACGTGTTTGAAACTAGCGGCAGCAGGCATTCCTGTAGCAGCCTTCAGTTCCTTGACCAATTGCCAAGAATTGAAAGCATCCAGGAAGTTGATGTAGCCTGGTCGGCCGTTGATAACTTCGATAGGCAGTTCCCTTCCGTCATCCATATAGATGCGAGAAGGCTTCTGATTCGGATTGCATCCGTACTTAAGTGCTAATTCTTTCATCTTGTAAGAAATATAATTGAATTCTGCTGCAAAATTACAACTTTTTTGTGGTAAAAACAAAAATAATCAGGAAAACATTACCTTGTTTCGATTTTATTATGTACTTTTGCTCCCTGTTAGAATAAATGAAATTTGAGAAATAGAGAAATTGAGAATTTGAGAAAGGAAAATCACAATGAAGAATGATTTGAAAATTCTCGCCGTAGCTTTAGAGAAGAAGCTCGGCAAGGCACACGTACAGCACGATGAGAAGCATAGTAAGACAAAAGTGCTGCACAAGGTGTGGGATATTTTAAAGGGTAAGGAAAAACCTTCGGCGCAGACACTCAACCGCTTGGCATTACTTGCCGGCTTCCAAAGTTGGGCGGATTTCCAGGGAGCATTGCATGGTACCGATGATGGGTTGACGAATTATAGCACCGGGGAATAAGCAAAACACTTCACTCAGGTTGAAGGGTATTTTCTTGATGTAAAATTGATATAGAAATATAGAAAGGGCATCCTATCGGAAGATGGGATGCCCTTTTCAAATTCTAATTTTAATAGGTAACTAAGAAAATTACTCAGCGCTCTTAGCGATGGTCTTCTTCTCAGCGATACGAGCCTTCTTACCTGTGAGCTTACGCAAGTAATACAACTTAGCGCGACGTACCTTACCGTGCTTGTTCACCTCGATAGAATCGATAGCTGGTGACTCGATAGGGAAGATACGCTCTACACCTACTGTACCAGACATCTTACGAACTGTGAAACGCTTCTTGTCACCATGACCAGAGATCTTGATAACTACACCACGATAGAGCTGGATACGCTCCTTAGTACCCTCGACGATTTTGTAAGCGACTGTGATAGTGTCACCTGCCTTGAACTCAGGGAACTTCTTGCCGGTTGCAAATGCTTCTTCAGCAACTTTAATCAAATCCATTTTTTGTATAAAATTAAAAATTGTTTGTCGTTCCAACGCAACATGGACGGGTAACACTTCTACCCAGACAACAGCGGTTACGCCGAAAAGCGGGTGCAAAGTTACGACTTTTTCTCTTATCTCGCAAATTTTCAGATACTTTCTTTCGATTTCCTCGCAGTTTTTTTGTTTTCTTTACTACTGTCATTGAATTTTTTCGCAAATTTCGCTGATTTCGTAGATTTATTTTGTAACTTTGCACTCTAAAAGTATTTATTGTATTAAGTATGAAGGAAAAAAATAGTATCAAGATTTTGCTTGCTTCTGCAACCATGCTGCTGATGGCAAGTCCTGCTTTTGCACAGAAATTCAAGGTGGCAAAGGTAGAGAGAACCCGTATATTGGTAGATAAAAAATGGGATGCTCAGCCTGATGCTGAGGCTGCAGGGTTTCTTGCCCCTTATAAGAGCAAGGTGGATAGCATCATGGGCCCTGTGGTGGGTAGCATCGCTCATGATATGACCCGTCATCGCCCTGAGAGCGAGCTCAGCAACCTGCTTTGCGACATCCTGGTTTGGGGCGGTAAGCAGTTTGATGAGCAGCCGGTATTCTCTGTCTATAATATGGGTGGCATCCGGAGCAATCTTGCCAAGGGTAAGATTACTGTGGGTGATGTGAACGACATGGCTCCTTTCGAGAACAAGATCTGTTTCCTCACTCTGACCGGAGACAAGGTGCTCGAACTCTTCCAGCAGATAGCGCATCGTGGCGGTGAAGGCTTGAGCAGCGCCGTAAGAATGGTGATTACCAAGGATGGCAAATTGAAGAGCGTTACCCTGAATGGTGAACCTGTTGACCCACAGAAGAGTTATCGTATTGCTACGCTTGATTACCTGGCTGAGGGTAACGACCAGCTCGTGGCTTTCAAGAGCGGTACGGATGTGCTGGCTCCTAAGCAGCGAGAGAACAACGTGAGATATATCATCATGAATTATTTCCGTGAGATGCAGGCGCAGGGCAAAGAGGTGGAATCAAAGATTGAAGGCCGCTGCGTGGTGGTGAATGAATAATTGATAATGGATAATTTATAATTGAGAATTCTGATGAAACATACATTATTATATATCGGTCTGGTTTGGGCATCTTTCGCGATGCAGCCAGCTACTGTACAGGCTAAGGCTAAGAAGGAGGCGAAGGTTGTCAAGCAGCTTGTGGTGCTCCATACCAATGATACCCACTCCTGCGTGATGCCTATCAATCCTAACCTGGCAGATACAGCGACTGCCAATCGTGGAGGTTTTCTCCGTCGTGTGGCTATGATAAAGGAGGAGCGCAGGCAGAATCCTGATCTCCTGCTCTTTGATAGTGGTGACTTCTCACAGGGATCACCTTATTATTCTCTTTTCAAGGGCGATGTAGAGGTTGGTTTGATGAACGAGATGAAGTATGATGCTGCTACCATCGGCAATCATGAATTCGATTTCGGTATCGACAACATGGTTCGTCTCTTCAAGATGGCGAAGTTCCCAATAGTATGCTCAAATTATGATTTTACGGGTACAGAGCTTGCCGATATCGTCAAGCCATATGCAATCATCAACCGCAAGGGTTTGAAGATTGGCGTCTTCGGTCTTGGTCCGGAACTGGCGGGATTGGTAATTGAGAAGAACTACGGCTGCATCAAGTATCTCGATCCAATAGAAAAAGCAAGGGAGATGACGGAGATTCTGAAGAACAAGGAGAAGTGTGATGTCATTATCTGCATCTCTCATCTGGGATGGAAGATTGATGGCATTGACGATTCTGAAGTAGCACCAGCTACCCGCAACATCGACCTGATATTGGGTGGTCATAGCCATACCTACTTTAAGCAGCTGGAATACCTGAACAATCTCGATGGCAAACCTGTTCCGGTAGATCAGAATGGCAAGAATGCCATCTGGGTAGGTAAAATGACATTGGATATTGTGAAGAATAAATAAAACTTATACAAAGGAAAAATACAAAAGACTCCTCGAAAAGCTCGGGGAGTCTTTTTGTATTTTTATGTTTAATAATGATATCTGTTATTCCTTGTTGGAAGAGGCATAGAGTCCGATGCAGGCACCGATGAAGCCACCGCTCTTCTGGGTGCTCAGGTTGCTGGCATCCACGCCTTTGGCGAGCAGCTGCCAGTCGCCGCCTTCCTCTGCATAATAGAAATCGTAGTATCTATCATGACCTTCAACCTTCAGCTTCAGCTTGCCAGCCTTGATAGGGGCTGAGGCGATGGTGACGTTGTTCTTCTCGGCACGGGTCAGGGTAATCATCAGCTTGCCCTTCTTCATGGTCTTACCCAACACGAAGTTATGGTCTTCCTTCTGGAGAAGTGCCAAGCCTGCGATATCCTTGTCGTTGCGAGGAGTAAAGTTAATCTCTGTCTCAGCAGTGAAGGTTCCGTGCTGCTGGCGAGCCCAGATGGCAGACATCGGTTCACGCTTGTAGATATTGCCAGGCAGGAGATTGAACTTCAATTTGCCGTTTTCTACCTTGTAACAGTCAACGAAGTCGCGGAGGAACATCCAGCGTGGGTTCAAATCCTTCAGACCTACGCCGTTGTCGGCTGTATCGAAGTTATCCACATAGCTGAAGTTGCCAGAGAACTCATTCTTCTCTGCTGGCTTCAAGCCTGCCTTTTCGCCTACTGTAGAAATTGGGGTGTTCTTGGCAAGAATCTCTGGCCATCCATTCTTCCATGTTACCGGCAGGAGATAGGTATCGCGACCTGTGTTGTACATATCTTCCTCGTAAGGGCGGCAAGCCAGGAACACTGCCCACCAGTTGCCTTTGCCATCTTCTACGATGTCGGCATGACCGGCACTTGATACTGGGTCCTTGCGGTTAGGGTCCAGACCGGTGCGCTGGGTAAGGATAGGGTTGTTAGGGCATTCCTCCCATGGACCCATCGGATTCTTGGCACGCAGGATTACCTCGCTGTGCCATCCGCCTGTACCGCCTTCTGCACACATCAGATAATAGAACTTGCCCTTCTTGAAGAGGTGTGGACCCTCAATCCAGATAGGACGGGCCTCAACATGGGTTCCGCCACGCAGAATCTCCTTGAAGTCGCCCTTGATGCTGTCGCCCTTCACATCGAATTCGAAGCAGCGGATAGCACGCTGACCCTCATAGTCGGCACCGCCTACCACCGGACCGTTATGCACGATATATCCCTTTCCGTTGTCATCGAAGAAGAAGCTAGGGTCGATGCCGTCAATCTTCTTCAGATAGATAGGCTCGCTCCAGCCCTTGGATGGGTTCTTGGACTTGACGAAGAAGTTGCCGGCTCCCACGTTGGTGGTGATCATATAGAAGGTCTTGTTCTTCTTGTTATAGCTGATGGCTGGTGCGAAGATACCGGCTGATACTTGCTGACCCTTCAGGGGCACCTGCGATTGGCGGGTGAGCACATGGCCGGCAGGAGTCCAGTTTACCAAATCCTTGCTGGTAGAGAGAGGCACACCTGGGAAGAAGGTGAAGGATGAATTCACCAGATAATAGGTGTCACCTACGCGGCAGAGGGATGGGTCTGGATAGAATCCTGCCAATACTGGGTTGTAGTACTGATGCTTCTTGTCTATCGGGACATTGAATCGGGCATCATTGCCGGCATACTTGAAGTAGTCGAAGTCTGCGGTCTGTGCCTGCGCTCCTGCAGCAAGCATCATCGAAAGCGATAAGATTGCTAATTTCTTCATTATGATTGTTGATTTTTAAAGATTATACAATAAGATAAAAAATGCAGCGGAAAACCAGGGATGAGAATCCATACTGGTTTTTCCGCTGCAAAGTTACGGTTTTATTTGCAATCTTTCATTGTGAAATGTAACCAAGACTTTTTTCAAAGTTTCATAAAGCTTTGTTTTTGTTACATATTCTTTTTTCTATTGTGTATCATCTTTATTTCTTCATGGCATTCTGCATGTATTCTCTAGGAGAACAGCCATAGAGGTTCTTGAACATGGTGCTGAAACTTGCGGAATTGGAGAAACCGCAAGCGTACATCACGTCGGTGATGCTTTGCTTGCCATCCTTGAGCAATTTGGCTGCCTGCTGCAGACGGATGTTGCGGATGAAGCTGTGTGGCGTCTGATTGGTCAGCTCCTTCATCTTGCGGTGCAGGTGCACGCGACTGATGCCCACCTTCTGTGCAATCATGTCCACACTCAGGTCGGAATCGTTGATGTTTTCGTTGATTACCTCCATCACCCGTTGCATCAGGGAATTGTCTGGTGTCTGCATTTCGATCTGCTCTACCTGGTGATTCTGGCTTTCATTGCCCGTGAACTTGTTGCGCAAAGTGCGGCGCACGGTGAGCAGGTTGATGATGTTGCGGCGCAGGATGTCCATATTGAATGGCTTCAGTATGTAGGCATCGGCACCGGTCTGTAATCCTTCCAGCTGATCTTCTTCACGGCTCTTTGCCGTGAGCAGGATGATAGGCACATCATTGGTGTTGATGTTTGATTTCAGCTTGGCGCAGAGGGTGGTTCCGTCCATTTCCGGCATCATGATGTCGCTGATGATGAGGTCAGGCTTATTCTTCAGAATCTCGTTGAGTGCCACCTTTCCGTTAGGATAGGTGCGTATCTTGAAGTCGCTGGAGAGCTGTGCCTTCAGATAGTCCTGGATATCCTCCTCGTCTTCCACAATCACGATTTCAGCCTTGTTTCCCCTTGCTGAGGCTGGCAGATTGCCCTGCATATCCGTTGTGCCGGCTGCGCTTTCGGCTTTTTCGGCATTTTCCGTCTCCTTCACCTCCTGTTCCAGCTGTTTCACCTCGGCAAGTTCCAGGTTCTGCTCTTCCTTCACCTCTTCTTCGTCGATGAGTTCTTCGGGTTTCAGATGGTCCTTGCCCAGCGGAATGCGGATGATGAACTCGCTGCCGTGCTCAAACTTGCTTCCCTTCTCGCCCTCGTTGTTGCGGGCAGAGATGGAGCCGTAGTGCAGTTCCACGAGCGAGCGGGTGAGGTCGAGACCGATGCCCGTACCGACGTTGCGGTCGCTAGGGTCGGCAGGAGTCTGGTAGAAGCGCTGGAAGATGGTTTCCAGCTTATCTTTTGGAATACCGATGCCGCTGTCCTTGACGCTGATGTAGGCATGGTGGTCGGTGTGGGTGAGCGAGAGCAGGATGTGGCCTGCCGTAGGGGTGAACTTGAAGGCGTTCGAAAGGATGTTGATAATCACCTTGTCGAAGTTGTTTCGGTCTATCCATACGGGCAGTTCTTCGCAGTCGTGCTGGTATTCGAAGTCGATGTTCTTGGCCAGAGCCTGCTGCCTGAAGAGTTTGTATTCCTCGTTGATGAACGCCACCATGTTGGTCTGGCACATGCGCATCACCATCTGTCCCTTGTCTATCTTTCTCAGGTCCATCATCTGGTTGATGAGGTGGAGGATACGTTCCGAGTTCTTTCGGATAATCTCGTAGATGCCTTGTCGGTGAGGCTCCTTGTCTTCCTTGATGAGCGAGAGCAGCGGCGTGATGATGAGCGTGAGCGGCGTGCGGATTTCATGACTGATGTTCATGAAGAACTTGATCTTCGCCTCGCCCATCTCTTCGGCGTGGATGTGCTGCTGCAGGATGAGCTGGTCTTCCATCTGGCGCTTGCGGTGGCGCAGGTAGAGCATGATGGCTGCTATGAGGAGCAGCAGATAGAAGAGCTTTGCCCAGATGCTGGCATACCAGGCTGGGTGAACGATGATGGTGAACTCCTTCACCGGTGTTTCGTAGCCGTTGCAGATGGCCTTGATGCGGTATTTGTAGCTGCCGGGAGCCATGTGCGAGAAGGCAAGTTCGTTCTGCCCGGCTGGCACGGTGCGCCAGGCATCGCCGTTGATGCTGTAGGCGTATCTTATCTGCTCCACATTATTATAGGTGAAGGTAGAGAGCTGCAGGGAGAAGGTGTTGTCATCGTGCGAGAGATTGAACTCCCGTGCCACAGTTACCCAGCTGTCCGTGATGGTATAGCTGCCCGACTCCATGCCTGGGGTCACTGCCTTGTTGTTGACCACGAAGCCCGAGATAACCACCTTTGCCTGCCATGGGTGCTGCTTTACCCGGTCGGCCTGGAACCAGTTGATTCCGCCAGAGCCACCCATCAGAATCACCTTCTTATCCTGGGTGGTGCATACGGAAGCATCGCTGAACTCGTTGCTCTGCAGTCCGCTTTCGGTATAAAACCTGATGATGCTGCCATCCTTGGGGTTCAGCCTGTTGAGTCCGCTGTTGGTACCCAGCCATATTTTGCCCTTGTTGTCTTCTGTGATACTCGCCACACCGTTGTCGGTGAGTCCTTGGGTTGTGGAATAATGTTTAGGCTCTATTCCCTTTCTGAAGTCGAAGCAGAAGGCTCCATCCTCGGTGCCATACCATACGTGGTCTTTGCTATCTACAAACACGCAGTGCGAAAAACGGTTCTTGTTCAGGCAGTTGATGCCCTTGAAGGTGGAAACCCAGCTGTTTCGCTTGCGGTCGAGGCACGCCAGTCCCACAGAGGTGGCTATATACACGTGGTTGCCATCCTTTGATATGGCCATCTTGACGAGGTAATCGTTGGGCAGGTTGTTGGCCTTGAGGTTGTTATCTGCACCATATTTAGCCTTGTAGTTCCTTCGGCTTCCGTCTTTCTGCAGGCAGAAGAGACCTTCGCCCATGGTGGCTATCCAGATGTTGCCCTGTGGGTCTTGTTTGATATCGAAGATGCCCACCGACTTGCTGATGCCCAAATCAACAGGGTGGAAGCTTCCGGCTGCATCCATATAGCCCAGACCGTCGTTATAGGTTCCCACCCAGGTTCTGCCCTGCTGGTCCTTACAGAGGGTGAGCACGGTGCTTTGGTTTAGGAAATGCCCCTCTACGCTGCAGGTTGCTATATTAAATAGGTATAGGCCATCCTTGTCGGTACCCACCCACACCTGGTTGCCCTGGTTGATGCTGAGGCTGGTAACGCAGTTTTCGCCAATCACGTTGCGGTTGCCCAGGCGGAAGCCCATGTAGTTGAAGTCGTTCTTTATGTTGCTCTGCATGAACACGCCTTTCTGCAGCATGCTCACCCAGATGTTGCCCTGATTGTCTTCTATGATGCTGGTTATCTTGCTCTTGGCCAGGTTCACCAGTCGGCTGAAGAGAGGGTTATCCTGCAGGAATCCGGTCTGAGGGTCATATACATAGATGCCCAGTCCGTCGCTGCCGATATAGAGCTTGTTGTTGCGGCTGATATAGATGTTGTCGATGGGCAGGTTTCCGATGCTGCTGATTCGGGTAAAGACGTTGCTTCCTGCCCTGAGCAGATGTACGCCCTGGTTCTTGCTGGCGAGATAGATGTTGCCCAGGGCGTCCTGCTGGATATCCTGTGCGTTCACGCCTTCGGTACCGACAAAGTGGGAGGTGACTCTACCGTTTGTTTCCTTGCGGTAGAGTTTTCCGTCTTCGGTGACAATCCAGAGTCTGCCCCGTTTATCTTCCAATAATTTGTGGATGTATTTCAGTTTTTCCACATCACCCTTCATTGCATGGCATACCTGAGCATCCGGCTTTTTGAGCAGGATGCCATATCCGGATGTTCCAACGGCAATATCCTTGTTTCGGAGTCTATAAACCAGGGTTACGTATGTGGTGAGTTCTTTGCCTTTCGAGTCGAACATAGGGATTTTTCGGAATTCACTTCCCGTAAAAGCCAGCAAAGAGTTGTTGGTTCCTAATATAATATGTCCCTTGTCGTCCTGTGTGATACAATTGATGTAGTTGCTGTTCAGCCCCGGACTATTGGGCAAATCTTTCTTCATGATAGAGATATTGTAACCATCGTAAGCATTCAGTCCGTTACGGGTAGCAATCCAGATAAAACCACTCTTGTCTTGGAACACTTGTGTGGCAAGATTGCTTGATAGTTGATTGTCTGTATTGAACAGCTTACCGCTCTGCCCCCATGAGGGGAGGATAGAGAAAACTGATAGAATGAGTATCAGAATGATACTTTTCACGACTAATTGGCATTTTGTATTCATTGCTAGTTTAATCATTATTGGTTTATCATGCGAGCTTATTGCTAGCTTTTTCTGAGTGCAAAAATAGTGTTTTTTTTTTGATTATTCAAGTAAAAACAAGATTTTTTTTACTTTGCGTGATGAAAATGTTGCATGTCGTAAAGTATTTGTTACATCCAGTAAGCGATTAGAAAAGAAATCGTTACTTGTAATAAAGTACATATTATATAATAGCAGTATCTTTGCAACTGAAAAAAAAGTTTGTTTTTTAATAGGTTAGGTTTATTAATAGTTAGGTTTAATAGTTAGGTTTATTAATAGTTAGGTTTACTAACGTTTAGATTTAATTTGGTTTATAACATTTAAGATATCATGTTGCTATAGGCTCATGATTAATTGGTTTTCTAAGAATGGTGCGTAGTGATTACGCGCCATTCTATTTTACAAAATATGATAGAATCTAAAAACAACAACTAGATATGAAAAAGAAAATAATACTTGGCTTGGCGATGACCATGGTGTCATTGCTTGGCAATGCGGCTGACAATCTTCCTGCCCTGCATGTAGAAGGAAAGAACCTTGTCGATGCCACAGGTAAGACGGTTGTCTTGCATGGCGTAATGGATACGCCAAACCGATACTTCAACGGTTGGAGATGGCAGCAGTGGAAGGCTGACTATTCTGAAGCCGACATCCAGCCTTGCTTGGAATATTTCTCTAAGCAGTTTGCGGCTATTACCGACAAGGAGCAGGGAGCTTACTGCACCGTGTTCCGTCTGCACATGGATCCTTGCTGGACCAACGATCCTACGAAGAAGGCTGAAAACGAGGCTGATATCTCTGCGTTCAACATGGCGCGCTATCGCCTCTATCTCCAGAAACTTTATATCCCATTGATCAAGGATGCCATCGCCCACGGACTCTACGTCATCGTGCGTCCACCGGGTGTATGTCCTGGCGATGTCAGTGTAGGCGATAAGTACAACCGCTATCTCAAGGCGATATGGAAGGCCTTTGCTGCCGATGAGTATATCCAGCAGAATTCGGGCATCATCTCCATCGAGCTTGCCAACGAGCCGGTGAGGGTTCATCTGGGTGATGGCTCTAATTCGGATCAAGCACTGCATGATTACTTCCAGCCGGTGGTTGACGAGATTCGCGCGCAGGGCTTCAAGGGAATCATCTGGGTGCCGGGTGCGGGCTATCAGAGCCAGTATCAGGACTACGCCAAGCATCCTATCACCGACAGCGAGGACAACTTCTCTTATGCAGTACATGTTTATTCCGGCTGGTATGGCAACATGACCGATAAGAATTACGATCACGATACTTTCATCCGCAACTTCAAGAGTCAGGTGCCGATGGTAGAGACAAAGCCTATCATGGTAACGGAGATAGACTGGAGTCCTGAAGATCCTGACAAGGCGAGCGAAGGTCACTACAACGAATGGGGCCAGTGGACTCAGCCTAACCTGGGCAGCTGGGCAACGGCATCCACCTCGAAATGGGGCTTGGCATGGAAGGCAGTTCACGACCATTACGGCAACATCGGTATGACCCTTACCCATCCGCAGGAGTATTACGACATAGACGAGTATCTGAAGACCGGCAAGGTAATACCGGGTTTCCAGAATGCCAAGAAGCACAATCTCTTTGAAGAGTGTTGCGGCTATGCCTGCATGAACTGGTACAAGGAATGGTACATGAAACAAACAGACACGGGAATTGAGCAAAAAGTGAACGATGCTGAGGTTGTCGCCACCTATTATTATAATATAGCTGGTGAAAAAGTGAATAAACCTCAAAAAGGTGTCTATGTGATAAAACAAGTGTTAAAAGGTGGCAAGATTCGTTCTTTTAAAGTTTGTTATTAACGGCAAAGTATCTGTTACAAGAGACAAAGTGCATCTGAAATGAAACCTTTATCTTTGCAGCCGCGAATAAACAATATAAACTGTAAATACATAAATAATTAAGCATAAATCAAAAATGAATAGAACATGATTGAACAAGTCTTAACAATGAAACGGACAGCAGCCTTATGCTTGGTGGGAGCTTTCTGCAGCCTGAATGCTCAGGCGCAGAAGATCCAGGTCAAGGGTAATCTTGTTGACGGTACAGGTGAGCCTCTGATAGGTGCCACTGTAAAAGTGAAAGGAAACGCCGGTGTCGGTGCTGTCACCGACTTTGATGGTAACTTCAGCATCAGTGTTCCTTCAGAGAATTCTACCCTGGTATTTACATACGTAGGTATGAAGACCAAGGAAGTCAAGGTAGGTACGAAGAGAGAGTTCAAACTTACCCTCGAAGACGACAATGCCATCGGCGAAGTTGTAGTCGTTGGTTATGGTCAGCAGAAGAAGGCATCTGTCGTAGGTTCCATCACCCAGACTACTGGTGAGGTTTTGGAGCGTGCAGCTGGTGTCAGCGACGTTGGTTCAGCCTTGACAGGTAACCTCCCAGGTGTTGTTACAATCCAAGGCAATGGTATGCCTGGTGAGGAGGAACCTCAGATTATCATCCGTGGTTCTAGTTCATGGAACAATTCCGACCCTCTCGTTCTCGTTGATGGTATTGAACGTCCTCTGAGCAGCGTGGACATCTCTTCTGTGGAGAGTATCTCTGTACTGAAGGATGCTTCTGCTACTGCAGTCTATGGTGTGAAGGGTGCCAATGGTGTCATCTTGGTTACCACCAAGCGTGGTCAGGAAGGCAAGGCTAAGATTGACGTTGGTTTCAATGCTACGTTGAAAGCTCCTTCTAAGTTGCCTAACAAGTACGACTCTTATGATGCGTTGATGCTTCGCAACCAAGTGGTAGAGCGTGAACTGGGCGTTTATCCTGAAGGTGTTTCATATCTTCGTCCTCAGTCTTTTATTGACAACTATCGAAACCAGACTACGGATGAGCAGCGTGAACGTTATGCCAATGTGGATTGGCAGGATGCACTTTTCAAAAAGTCTGCTGTGTCCTATAATGCCAACGTGAACGTGAGTGGTGGTACAAAATTCGTTAAGTACTTCGCTTCTGCTGATTTCGTGCATGAGGGTGACCTCTTCCGTGAGTATGACAATGGTCGTAACTACAACTCTGGCTATGGATACAATCGTATCAATGTTCGTAGTAACTTGGACTTTGCCATCACAAGTAGCACTACTTTGAAGGTAAATGTGGCTGGTAGCAATGGCGTAAGAAAAGCTCCTTGGAGTAACATGAGCAATAGTGAGTGGCAGATTGGTCAGCAGTGGGCTGGTGCTTATAACATCGCCCCAGATGTGTTCTTGCCACAATATTCTGACGGCACATGGGGATTCTATCCAGCTGCTTCCAATGTAAGTAACTCTGCAATGAATCTTGCTATCGGTGGTACAGCACAGGCTACAACCACTCGTATCAATACAGACTTTACCCTTGAGCAGAAATTGGATTTCATAACCAAAGGCTTGAATTTCCGTGGTACTATCTCTTGGGATAATGTTTTTGTTGAGACAGGACGAGGTATCAATGACTTGAATAATGAAGCCCAGACTAAGTATATTGATCCTGAAACAGGTCAGGTTACTTATGGTAAAGAACTTGAAGGAAATAATAAGTTTGATTGGCAGCAAGGTGTGAACTGGGCAACGGAAGGTGGTTCTGTAGATAATAACCAGACTGTTCGCAACCTCTACTATCAGTTGCAGCTCAACTGGGCTCGCAAGTTTGGACAGCATGATGTATCAGCCATGGGATTGTTCTCACGTCAGGAGAATGCACGTGGTAGTGTGATGCCAACTTACCGTGAGGACTGGGCGTTCCGTGCTACCTATAGCTATGCTGGTCGTTACAACATCGAGTATAATGGTGCCTATAACGGATCAGAAAAGTTCAGCAAGGACAATCGTTTTGCCTTCTTCAATTCAGGTGCTATCGGATGGACCATCACTGAGGAAAACTTCATGAAGTATCTTCGTGACAAGCACATCGTCGATATGTTGAAGTTCCGTGCTTCCTATGGTGAGATTGGTGATGACAACATTGGTGACCCATTTGATTCTAGTCGTCGCTGGTTGTATATGAGTCAGTGGGCGTATGGCGGCAAGAGTACGATGGATCTCGACCATACAGAGAGTATCTATACATGGTATCGACAGAACACTCTTGGAAATGATAATGTGAAATGGGAAACAGTTAAGAAAACCAACTTCGGTATTGATTATGGTTTCTTGGGAGGCTTGATTACTGGTTCTTTGGATTTCTTCTGTGACCGTCGTAATGACATCTTGATTTTCGGCTCCAACCGTTCTGTTCCTTCTTATTTCGGAACTACAGCACCTACTATTAATAAAGGTAAGGTTCGTACCAGTGGTTACGAGTGGGAATTGAAACTTAATAAGGTGTTTGCTAATGGCTTGCGACTTTGGGGTAATTTCAATATGACCCATGCCAAGAATAAGGTGATTTTGAAGGATGATGCCCTCTTTACTCCAATTTATCAAAAGGAGGCAGGATTTGCAATGAATCAGTATCACTCTTATATAGATAAGGGCATTATCAATAATATTGATGATTTGATAGGTTCTCCGGCGCACGACTCCAATGACAATCACCGTTTGGTTGGTGACTATTACATTGTTGATTTCAATGGTGATGGTGTTGTTGATAGCAGGGACTCGGCTCCTGTAGGTTATAGCAGTAGTCCGCAGAACACCTATAATGCTACTGTTGGTTTCGAATGGAAAGGCTTCTCTGCTTTCGCTCAGTTCTATGGAGTAACTAATGTGACCCGTGACGTAGGATTGACAAGCTTTGGTAATATGCTTGATAATGTTTATGATACCGGTACTTGGTGGAATAAGAATCAAAGCAATGCAGAATGTATCCTCCCTCGTTGGGGTGCCACTGCTTCAAGTTACACCTATGGTACACAGTATATGTATGATGGCTCTTACATTCGTTTGAAGAATGTCGAGATTGCTTATACCTGGACCAAGGGCTGGATTAAGGCATTAGGCGTAAACTACCTCAAGATTTACTTGAATGGTAATAACCTCTGGCTCTGGACTCGTATGCCTGATGACCGTGAGGCAAACCTCGGTGGTGGTGGCTGGTTGGGAGCATACCCTACGGTTCGCCGCTTCAACTTAGGTATTAAATTCTCATTGTAATTATAAAAAAAATATTCAGATGAAAAATAAGATAAAGACATTAATGTTGACGGGATGCGTCTCGCTGGCTCTCGGTACTTCGCTGAGTTCTTGTCAAGACTACTTGGACAAGGAGCCAGACTCAACAGTTTCTGCAGACGATGCCTTTGCCAATTTCCGTAATTTCCAAGGTTTCGTTGAGGAAATATACAACTGTATCCCTGATAAAGAGAAATGTAACTATTGTCCTTCATGGAACTGGGGTGATGATGAAATCTTCAATCCTGAGGCTGATAATAGAATGACCCATCAGGTTGATTTAGGTAACTTCCGTGCATGGGAATCTACTGGTAACTGGCTAAAGCGTGATGGTTCTTCTACTTCCACAAATAAGTTCGACCACGGTATTTGGAACCATGCGTGGTATTGCATCAGAAAATGTAATCTCGGTTTACAGAATATCGACAAGTTTGTGACTGGAAGTGCTGAAGAGAAAAAACTGATAGAGGGTCAGCTCTATTTCTTCCGTGCATGGTGGCATGAGGAATTGATGGAGTATTTTGGTGGTATGCCTTATGTGGATACTTTTCTCGGTGACAATGCCGAGCAGAGATTGCCACGCCTTACTTATCAGGAATGCGCTGATAAAGCGGCTGCAGATTTCCGTAAGGCTGCCGATTTGTTGCCTATTAATTGGGATAAGACTTCTGCAGGTTTAGCCACACAAGGTAAGAATGATCTTCGCATCAATAAGATCATGGCTCTTGGTTATCTTGGTAAAACCTATCTTTGGGCTGCTAGTCCTTTGATGAAGAATGGTGCGCAGGCTGGTGCCAGCAAGAATGGCAAGACTTATGATTATGATCAAGAATATGCTAAGAAGGCAGCTGAGGCTTTTGGTGAACTGCTCTCTCTTGTGGAAACTGGTCAGACACAATATGCATTGGCAGAGTTTAAGTACTCAGACATCTACAATCATGAGCGTTCTGCCGATGCTAACTCTTGCTTCTCTGATATCTTCTATACCAAGAAGCAGAACTGGAAAATGCCAGGAACGGTTGAAGCTATCTTCCGTGGTCCATCTGCTGATTTTAATGGCTCTAACTGGAACACCTCTAAGGTCTTTGGCCCTAAGGTACAGAAAGTCGTTGCTCATGATAATGTCATTCACCAACCTACGGCCAACCTTGTAGAGGCTTATGGAATGGCTAACGGAGAACCAATCTATTTGGTTGAGAATGGTCAGTATGTACTCAATCCAAAGTCTGGTTTCGACCCTAAGCATCCTTTCAAAAATCGTGATCCCCGTTTCTACCACGATATCGTCTTCGATGGTTTTAAGTATTTGAACGGAACACCTGGTCAGTATGCAGATTTACAGTATTGCCAATTATATACAGGTGGTAATATGCGCCCTGTAGCAAATGCAAGCCGTACGGGTTATTTCATTCAGAAGTTGGTGCCTCATACTTGTAATGAAGTGGATAAAGATTACGACTGGGGTTCAGCTTTACACTGCTATTTGCCATATATGCGTCTTGCAGACATATACTTGATGTATGCAGAGGCTTGTGCTGCATTCGGTGGTGCTACTGGCAAGTCTTCAAATTTTGGTAAGACCGCAGAAGATGCAATTAATACACTTCGCGACCGTTGTGGTGCTGGTCATGTTGCTCCAGAATTTGTTGCAGACAGCCATAAGTTCATGGACGAGGTCCGTCGTGAGCGTGAGGTAGAACTTTCTTTCGAAGGATTCCGTTTTTGTGACTTGCAGCGTTGGTTGCTTCTGACAGAGGCACCATATAATCAAAAATTCTCACAGGAGTTTGATCGTGTGGAAAGTGCAGACTTCTATAAGAATCATGATCCTAAGGACGCTGAGGTTGCCAATTATCGTAGAAAGTTGATATTGACTCGTAATTTCGATGCCAAGCACTATTGGTTCCCATTGCCAATCAAGGAGACTCAGATCAGTTCAGAGTTTAAACAAAATCCAGGCTGGTAAGGTTTAAAATTATAAATTAGTAATACTAAATGAATAATGATAGTATGAATTCAAGATTCAAATCATATAATTATAAGCTTTTTGTAGCAAGTCTCGTGGCTTTGGCTCCTCTTGGTGCCAATGCCAAGACTGCACAGACAAGCGAATCCGACACAGCCAGTGCCGACAAGGAGATGGTTCAGGTGGCTTACCGAAAGGTAGCCAAGGATGACATCTTGGGCGGTGTGTCTGTAGTCGATGTAGAGAACTTGATGAAGAAGAACTACCATACTTATAGCCTCGACAATATGCAAGGTTATGTAGGTGGTTGGAATGGCAATTCTCTCTGGGGTATGGATGCCGACAACGCTGGTTATCTCGTCTTGGTAGATGGTGTGCCTCGTGAAGCTAACAACGTTCAACCAAGTGAGATTGCACAGATTTCTTTCCTCAAGGGTGCGCAGGCTGTGGTGCTCTATGGTAGCAAGGCTGCCAAGGGTGCTGTAGTCATAACCACCAAGCGTGGTCATAATGACGGCTTGAAGGTCGAGGTGCAGGCTAATGCAGGTTTGAATGTAGCAACGTCTTATCCTGAGTATCTTAGCAGTGCAGAGTATATGACTCTCTATAACGAGGCTCGTCGTAATGATGGTCTGGCTGAGCTTTATTCTGCTGAGGACATCTATAATCATGGAGCAGGTTTGAACCCTTATCGTTATCCTAATCTCGATTTCTATTCTTCTGATTATCTCAGAAAGATGAACAGCCGTTATGAGGCTACTGCAGAAATCAGCGGTGGTGGTAAGCGAGCTCACTTCTATAGCAATATCAACTATTATCGCCAGGGCGATTATTTCAAGTTTGGTGAGGCTAAGAATAATAATACCCAGCGCTTCAGCGTTCGTGGTAATGTGGATATAGACATTACTGATGATATTAAGGCTTGGGTTAACTCCAGTGCAACCTTCTATGATTCTCATTCTGCAAAGGGTAATTACTGGGAAGCTGCTTCTACTTGGCGTCCTAATTTTCCACAGAATGCAGCTCCTCTTATCTCCACAGATATGATAGCCCCTAATGCTAAGGCTGCTTGGAACTTGATGAGCGTTGCGAAGTTGGTTGATGGCAAATACTTCCTTGCTGGTACTCAGGCAAACTCCTCTAATGTTTTTGCTGATATCTATTCTGCAGGAAATAGTAAATTTACTAGTCGTCAATTCCAGTTTGATACGGGCGTCAATATCAACTTGCACAAGGTGTTGAAGGGCTTGTCTTTCGAGACTCATTTCGCTGTCGACTATGCCACCTCTTATAATACTTCTTTCGATAATAGCTATGCTGTTTATATCCCAACATGGGCTAACATCGATGGCAAGGATATGATTGTCGCATTGAAGAAGGAAGGTGAGGATAAAAAGTCTGGCAACCAGAACATCAGCGGAAGTACAGATAACCAGACCATGTTTTTCTCTGGTCAGTTAAACTACAACAATACTTTCAACAAGGTTCACAATCTGTCGGCAATGTTGATAGCTTCTGGCTTCCAGCAGTCGAAATCTGGACAGTATCATAAGAACTCTAGTGCCAATCTTGCATTCGATGCTTCTTACAATTATGCCCAGAAGTATTACGCAGATTTTGGATTAGCTGCTATCCACTCTGCCCAGTTGGCTCCAGGTCATCGTGAGGCTCTCTCACCATCACTTTCTTTGGGTTGGAGACTTAAGAATGAGTCTTTCTTGAAGAATTCCAAGGTGGTAGATGACATGATGATTAGTGTATCAGGTAGTATTATCAATGAGGATATTGATATAGCAAGTGGTGACAATCGCTACTATCTCTATCAGAGTATTTGGACTTCTGCTTACGGCTATGGATGGTATGATGGATCTAGCGATAAATACACCTATTCATTAAGAGGTGAGAACAAAGACCTTGATTTTATCAAGCGCAAAGAGTTGTCTCTGAATTTCAAGACATCCTTGTGGCAGAAATTGGTGACATTAGATGCAAGTTTCTTCATCAATTCGATGGAGGGTTATCTCATCTCTTCGCCAACATTCTATCCATCTCATTTGAATACTGGTTATCCAGTGGCTTCGTTTATGCCTGTACTTAATTACAACAATAATCGAAGAGTTGGATTTGATTTCGCAGCCAACTTCAATAAGAAGGTAGGTGATGTGGATCTCTCACTTGGTGTGACTGGTACTTACTATACAACCAAGGCTACCAAACGAGATGAGAACAACGTAGAGCAGTATCAGAACAGACAAGGAAAGGCACTTGATGGCATTTGGGGCTACAAGAGCGCAGGTCTCTTCCAAAACGAGGAGGAAATCAAAAATTCTCCAGACCAAAGCTATTTTGGTGGAACAGTTAAACCTGGTGACATCAAGTATGTGGATGTAAATGGTGATAATAAAATTGACCAATACGACCAAGTCTTCTTGGGTAAGGGTGGTTGGTACGGAGCACCATTCACGCTTGGTGTCAATCTTACAGCTAAGTGGAAGAACTTTACCTTCTTCGCTCTTGGTACCGGTAACTTCGGTGCTTGGGGTGTCAAGAATAATTCTTATTGGTGGGTAAAGGGCGATGGCAAATATTCTGCTGTAGTTCGTAACCGATGGACTGAGGAAACCAAAGAGACTGCAACCTATCCTCGTTTGACATCTCTTGATGGTAACAACAACTTCCAGACATCAGACTTCTGGATGTACAAGACAGATGCATTCCGCTTGGCTAAGGTCCAGATAACTTACGACTTGCCTAGTACTTTGTTCCAAAAGACATGGCTTAAGGGGTTGTCGGCATACGTAAGCGGAGCTAACTTGCTTACCATTTCAGGAGAGCGCGAAGTCTTAGAGATGAACGTTGGGTCTGCGCCTCAGACACGCTATTATAATATAGGTGTAAAGGCAACATTCTAATCATTTTAAAATGTAGAAAGAAATGAAAGTAAAAAATATATTTATATTAGCAGCAATGTCGCTTACCTTGGCTTCTTGCTCAGATCTCTTCGAGCCTGCAGAGGAAAACAACCGTGGCTTGAATGAGATTTACAATGAGCCAACATACGCTCAGGGACTATTGGGATATGGTTATTCGATGCTTCCTTACAATATCAAGAGTGTTACTGATATTGCTACAGATGACGCTGTAACCAATAACTTGACAGATAGCTGGCTCAAGATGGCTACAGGTTCTTGGACTGCTAATAGCGATCCTATGTCTAAATGGACAAATGGTCGTGCAAGTATCCAATATCTCAATATCTTCCTTCAGGAGGTAGATAAGGTAAACTGGGCAAAGGACGAGAATGCCCGTAAGATGTATTGCGATAGCCGTAAAGGTGAAGCTTATGCTTTGAGAGCTCTCAACTTGTATTATCTTTTGATGAATCATGGTGGATGGACAGCCGATGGCAAACTGCTTGGCGTTCCTAATTTGACAGTACCAGAGACTTCTACTGATGATTTCAACAAGCCACGTAATACATTCCAAGAGTGCTTGGATCAAATCTATAACGATTTGGACGAGGCTGCCAAGCTTCTCCCTCTTGATTACAATGATTTGACTGATGATAACGCTGTTCCTGCCAAGTATAAGGAAATCGGAGTAAAGACCGCAGGAGACTACAACCGTGTGTTTGGTTCCATTATGCGTGGTCGTATCAGCGGTCGTATCGCTGAGGCTATTCGCTCACAGGTATCTTTGCTTGCAGCTAGTCCTGCTTTCTCTGATGGTACAAACGTGGATTATGCTAAGGCTGCTGACGATGCAGCTACCGTTCTTGATCGTATCAATGGTGTGAATGGTTTGTCTGCTACAGGTAATAATTGGTTTATGCAAACCAAGGAAATCGATGCGCTTGGCTCAGGTGCTTGTCCTGCTGAAATTCTTTGGCGTGGCAGTCGTACCAATGGTGCTGATGACTGGGATCTTGGTCTGAACCAAGAGTCTGATAATTTCCCTCCGTCTCTTTATGGTAAGGGTAGAATCAACCCAACTCAGAATCTGGTCGATGCATTCCCTGCTGTAAATGGTTATCCTATCACCGATGATCGTTCAGAGTATGATAAGTTGAATCCTTACAGCAATCGAGATCCTCGTCTTGACCTTTATATCATTCATGATGGTAGTCAATATAAGGGAAAGACCATTCATACAGACATTACGACGGCTAATAACAATGATGGTTTGAATAAGATTTCCAATTCTACTCGTACAGGCTATTACATGAAAAAGCTGTTGCGTGAGGATTGTAATCCTGACCCTAATTCAAAGAATCCTAAGTATCATTATCCTGTGTATATTCGCTATACCGAGATATTCCTCGATTACGCTGAGGCTGCCAACGAGGCTTGGGGACCAACGGGTAAGGGAACTCACAACTACTCAGCTTACGATGTAATCAAGGCAATCCGTCATCGTGCCGGAATTGGCGAGTTTGGCGAGGATCCATACTTGGATGAGTGCGCTGGTAGCAAAGAGAAAATGCGTGAGTTGATTCGCAACGAGCGTCGTTTGGAACTTTGTTTTGAAAATAAGCGCTTTAGTGACCTTCGCCGTTGGAAAGCTCCTCTAAATGAGGCTGCGCGTGGTGTAGAAATCACTTCAGTGGCTGGTGTTCCATCATACAAAGAAATGAAGATTGAGGATCGCAGCTATAAAGATTACATGTATTACGGTCCTATACCACAGAGCGAAATATTGAAGTGGAGCAACTTGCAGCAGAATAAGGGCTGGGAAGTAAAAAATAACGACTAATATTTAAAATGATGAAAACAATGAAGATAAGCAAATATTTGTCCATGGCTGCATTGGGAATCTTGGCTTTAGGCTTTAACTCTTGTGAGAATGGCAACCAAGAATTTCCTGATTATGAGGGCGGTACTACTGTATATTATCCTTATCAGTATATCGAACGTTCTGTAGTTTTAGGCAATGATGAGAATCGCGATAATACGGATGATAACAATCATGTATTGTATATCGTATCTACAATGGGTGGAGCATATAATGGAAAAAACATCACATTGAATGTAGATGTTGATAAATCATTGTGTGACAATCTGTATTTTGAGGATGGAGTCACTCCTGTAAAGCCAATGCCTGACAATTATTATACAATTCCTACCAAGACGGTTGCGTATAATGGAAAATTGCAGGGACATCTTCAGGTTAAGTTGGAGGATGCTTTTTTTGCTGACCCAGATTGTGCAAAGAATACATATGTAATCCCAGTTCGCATCAAGGAAATGGTGGGAGCCGATCACATTCTTTCGGGTTCTCCTGCCATTGCAGGTACAACTCCTGTTCGTACTGATGCTTCAGCTTGGTTAATTGCTCCTAAGGATTATATCCTTTATTGCGTAAAGTTTATGAATCCATGGGATGGCTTTTATTTCCGTAGAGGAACTGACAAGATTACAGAGAATGGACAAACTCATGAGGTAAAGCGTGAAGGTGCAACTCTTGAAAAGGATGAAGTGAGTCACATTACAACCAAGAGTTTGAATGAATGTAATTTCGAAGTCTCTGTAAATAAAGCTGACGGCTCTAAGGTTACTTGCAACTTGAAACTTACGTTCGATGATAATGGTAATTGTACCGTTACTTCTGATACAAAGGGCATGACTGCTTCTGGTTCAGGAAAGTTTGTAGAAAAGGGAGCAAAGTTGGCTTGGGGTAACAAGGATCGTGACATCCTGACTCTCAATTACAAGGTTGATTTCGGTTCTGGCATTGTTTTGGATACATCCGATCAGTTTGTTGCCGAGACTCGTGGTAACACCAATGGTGTTGTTCGATTCAGTCCTCAGTATATCAGGAAGTAATATTCTTGATAGATAAGTGTCATTCTAATAATTTGATTATTATGAAATTGAAAAATATTAATTTAGGTTTAGGCTTGATGGCTCTCTTGGCTTTGTCTTCTTGTGCTGATGACAAGTTCTCGGAGTACAGAACTGATATGACCAAGAATTTGAAGGAATATCAGTATCTGAACAACTACGAGCCTTTGAAGAAATACGTGGAAGATATGAAAGCTGCCGGCAAGTGCAATCCCGACTTTAAGTTGGGCATTGCGCTTGAAGCAGCCGAATTCAACAAGCAGGCACTTGTATATTGCCTTGCTGGTAGCAATTTCAATGAAATGACTGCTGGTAATGCCATGAAAATGGCTTCTTGTGTGAAAGATGATGGCAGCATGGATTTTTCGTTAGTCAAGGAGTTCGTCAAGAATGCGGACGATGCAGATATGACGATTTATGGTCATACGCTGGCTTGGCATGCTCAGCAGCCTAACAAGTACCTCAAAAATCTTATCAAGGATAAGGAGTTGCCACCTGATCCAAATGGTGGAAACAAGTACTTGAAGATTGCTTGTGGCGAACCTGGTGTCAATAAATGGGATAAACAGATTAGTTATGTGTTGCCTAAGGCATTGGTTAAGGGACAAAGTTACGTGATGTCCGTTAAGGTAAAGGCTTCGGATGGCGGAACTTTTGCTGCTTGGCCTATTTGGGAAGCAAGTGATAATAAAAACCAATGGGGTGGTAGTAATGATGTTCAGTATATGGATGATTATAACATCACTAACGATTATTCTACTTTGAAGTGGGAGTTTACAGCCAATTTCCCTATTGATAAGCTCCAGTTTGTGTTCGGTAACGTAGGAGGAACCATTTCTTGCGATGACTTTAAGTTGACGAAAGCTGGTTCTGATGAGAATCTTATTGCAAATGGAGACTTTGCAAAAGAGTCGGCTAGTGGTTGGACCCCGACTGGCTGTACCATCAAGGTGGCTTCTGCAGCCGCAGTTAAAGAGGTAGAACAACTAGTTCATGAGCAAACCTATAAAGATGGACCTTTCCCATTCTATGTAATGGGTGGTTGTGAACCTCCTGTTGTGAATGGTGCTATCCATTTTGTTCCAACAGGAGACTGGTCTCAGTTCTTTGTTATGCCAGGTGGCGAAAATACGCTTTCTGAGGGTAATTATGTGGTTTATCTTGACTTGTCTGCTTCAAAGGATGCTAGTGGAGTAGAATTGACTATGCAGAATGGTTGGGGTGCCAGTGATCAGGCTATTACTGTAAAAGTACCTGTTTCTGCTGGTCGTCATAACGTAAAACTTCAGATGCCTAATATTGCTGGAGGTAATTATGATATTATCTTGAAACCACAGACAGCAGATGCTACTTTGGATGTACATTCTGTTAAGGTTTGTCAGGTCAAGAATCTCAACTCCATTCCTCTTACAGATGAAGAGAAGAAAAATGCTCTTACCACTGCCATGGGAACTTGGATTGATGGTATGATGGAGGCTACTGATGGTTATGTTACAACTTGGGATGTTGTGAACGAGGCTCTTTCTGGTGCCGATAAAGATGGTGATGGCAAATACGACTTGCAGTCTGCTAAACGAGGCAACGTTTCAGCTGACGATGCAAAGAACAATTTCTACTGGCAGGATTATCTCGGCGACCTCGACTATGTTCGCACAGCCGTGGCTGATGCTCGCAAGAGTTTTGCCGACCACAATGGTGACCCTGAGAAATTGAAACTCTTCATCAATGATTATAATCTTGAGAGCGATTGGGACGACAATGGCAAGTTGAAGAGTTTGATTCAGTGGATCAAGGATTGGGAGGCTGATGGTGTTACCAAGATTGATGGTATCGCATCTCAGATGCATATCTCTTGCTATGCTGATCCTAAAACTCAGGAAAGTAAGAAAAATCATATCGTCAAGATGTTGGAGTTGATGGCTGGAAGTGGCAAGCTTTGCAAGATTTCTGAACTTGATATGGGTTATGTTGATGCCGCTGGCAATTCTGTAACTTATGATCAGATGACCGAGGAACAACACAAGGAAATGCGTGACCTCTACACCTTCGTTCTCAAGAAGTACTTCGAGATTATCCCTATAGCTCAGCAGTATGGCATCACTCAGTGGTGTGCTACAGATTCTCCTAAGGATTCAGGTTGGCGCAAGGGTGAGCCTACAGGTCTCTGGGATCTCAACTATCTTCGCAAGCATACCTATGCAGGTTTCGCTGCTGGTCTTGGTGCTCCTGAATATTGGAACGGCGCCAAGTAATTACTCTAAAAGACATTAGTTTTAGGTTTTATCATACAAAGATTAACCGAAAAAAGATGTTAGTCGTTAAGGTTGGCTGTGTTGTGATGACACGGTCAACCTTTTTTATATAGTATAAAATGTTGCTTTATTAGGAAATAGATTATTTTATATCCCTTTTCCCTTTTTTTCATAAACTATTTCTAACACCACATAAAGTTATAACTGACTTTTTATACTATCTTTGCCAACAGATTAGAGAAACAACTCAATCTTATAACTGAATTTATTAACTTAATAACAAATTGTGCTTATGAAAAAGAAAAATATCCAGACCCCCGTTTTATCAATGGCCATTGCTGCATGTATGATATCTCACCAGCAAAATGCGCAGGCCGGAGAAAATCCGTCCCAGCAAAATGATTCCGTGCCTTATGTAACCATGCCGGACGTTTCCCCTAAACTCACCACAGGAGATGGAAATCCCCTGCTGGATTTTATGTTTACAGCGGATCCAACTGCAGTAGAATATAATGGCAGAATTTATGTGTACGCAACAAACGATCAGCAACAATATGATTCAATAGGCGGTTACGGAAAAAACTCCTACGAATACATCAAATCTCTGGTGATGATGTCTTCCGATGACATGACAAACTGGACCTATCACGGAATTATTAAAACAGACAGCATCGCCCCATGGATACAAACATCATGGGCACCGTCGATCGCAAAACGTGAGGAAGCGGACGGCAAGACTCACTTCTACCTCTATTTCTCCAATAGCGGGGGGGGGAACCGCAGTGCTGACATCCACATCCCCTATAGGACCGTGGTCAAGCCCGCTGAATCATAGTTTGGTAGACACAAACACTCCCGGCATCGCAGGAGAATGCAAAGCCGCTTTCGATCCGGGTGTAGTCATCGATGACAAAGGAAAAGGTTGGCTGACAGTAGGCGGAGGATGTGCTCGCATTATGCGTTTGGGAAAAGACATGATTAGTGTGGATGGCCCGATAAAGCCCATCAAGGCTCCCCATCATTTCGAAGCTAACGAATTAAACTACATCAACGGCACATACGTTTATACTTATAACATAGATTGGCAAGATTTTAGCGACTGGCCTCTCCCGACAGAGAAACCAACCACCTGTTGCATGAGTTACATGACTAGCAAAACTCCGCTGGTAACCAAAAGTTGGAAATACCAGCACAACTATATGAAAAACCCTGGAGATTATGGATTTGACTACAGCAACAATCATACACATCTACACAAATTCCGCGGGAAATGGTATGTATTCTATCACACAATGAGTTTGCAACATAGTTTCAATACAACAGCTGGTTTTCGTAATGTTTGTGTCGATGAAATACAAGTTGACGAGAATACTGTGAATATCCACATGGGTAATCAGACTCTGAAAGGCGTAAAACAGATACAGCCTATGAATCCGTTCATCATCCAGCAGGCCGAAACCACAGCAGCCACACAAGGTGTCAAGTTCACAAATGGAAAAAGCATCGGGGACATGTATGCCGTTACCGTTCCCAACAAGACTGGCATCATTGCTGTCAGAGGTGTGGAATTCAACAAAGTACCTTCCAGTCTGGAAATTAAGGCATCCGGAAACGGAATCATAGAAGTTCGCCGGGATAGGCCGGACGGAGAAGTCATAGCTTCAATCAAAGTCGGTACCCCACAAATGAAACTCATAGAATCCCAACTTCAAAAGAATATGACAGGCACAATGGACCTCTGTTTTGTCCTGAAAGGAAACAATATCACATTCGACGAATGGAAGTTCAAATGATACCTTACTGTACGTATCCCGCGCCGAGGAGACTATGCATGGAAGCTGTGCTATCAAACATAACTATAAAGGCAATGTTATCAGAAAAAGATAATTCAGTAATTGATATTTAATATATGACAAATGAGACATTTAAAAATTATCGCATTTTTTTTCATGAATCTGTGCCTTCCTATGGGGACACAGGCAAGTAATGGGGGCAATGTAAGCCCCGATCCTAATTTTCAAATTTATCTCTGTTTCGGACAGTCAAACATGGAGGGTAATGCCGCCATTGAAGATGTTGACCGAACAGGAGTGAATCCAAGATTCATGGCTATGTATGCCGTGGATGATGAAAAAGCTGGATGGAAAAAAGGACAGTGGCATACTGCCGTTCCTCCTCAGGCACGACCAGACACTGGCCTTACTCCTGTAGATTATTTCGGAAGAAAGATGGTGGATAACCTGCCAGACAGCATCAAGGTGGGAACCATCACCGTGGCGGTGGGCGGTGCCAGCATCGACCTCTTCGACAAGCGCACCTGTAAGGCGTATCTGAAGAAACAGCCCGACTGGATGAAGAACTTCGCTTCCAAGTATAACGGCAATCCATACGCCCGACTCATCGAACTTGCCAAGATTGCCCAGAAGCAGGGTGTTATCAAGGGTATCCTGCTGCATCAGGGAGAAACCAACAATGGCGATGCCAACTGGCCTAACCGTGTGAAGACCGTGTATAACGATATTCTGAAAGATTTGCACCTGAAGGCAGAAGATGTACCTTTGCTCGTGGGCGAAACCGTTCAGAAGGACCAGGGCGGCAGCTGCTGGCAGCATATCGCCATTGTGGATGACATCGCCAAGACCATCCCTACTGCCCACGTCATCTCTTCCAAGGGATGTCCGCAGCGTGGCGATGGATTGCATTTCATTGCCGAAAGCTATCGCACCATGGGTAAGCGTTATGCCAACATGATGCTCTCGCTGCTCGGTATCATTCCGGATGCCAACTATCCGCGTGTGGATAAAGACCGCCGTGCCTACGTCAAGCTCCATGCACCGGAGGCAAAGCAGGTAATCTTCGACATCTGCGGAAAGAAATATCCGATGAAGAAGGATCTGGATGGCGACTGGTATGGTGTTTCTGACCCATTGGTAGTAGGCTTCCACTATTATTTCCTGAATGTGGATGGTGTACAGGTGGTTGATCCAGCCAGCGAAACCTATTTCGGCTGCTGCCGAGAGGCGAGTGGTCTGGAGGTTCCTGAGGGAGCCGAAGGCAACTACTATCGTCCTCAGCAGGGAGTAGCGCAGGGTCAGGTTCGTTCGGTATCTTACTATGCTGCATCTCAGGGCAAGTTCCGCAGAGCCATGGTTTATACGCCTGCAGAATATGAAACCAATCTCACCAAGCGCTATCCAGTGCTCTATCTGCAGCACGGAATGGGAGAGGACGAGACGGGCTGGAGCCATCAGGGCTATATGCAGCACATCATGGATAATCTCATTGCCGAAGGCAAGGCTGAGCCTATGATTGTGGTAATGGAGAGCGGTGATGTGAAGCAGCCTTTCGTACCACGTCCTGGCAAGGATGTAGATGAGGAGCGCAAGCTCTATGGTGCTTCTTTCTACGATGTGATTATCAAGGATCTGATTCCGATGGTAGATAAGAAGTTCCGCACCTATACTGATAGAAACCATCGTGCGATGGCTGGTTTGTCATGGGGCGGTTGCCAGACTTTCAACACCGTGTTGCCGAACCTGGATAAGTTCTCAGCCCTGGGAACTTTCAGCGGAGCGCTTTTCGGTGTGGATGTCAAGACCTGCTTCAATGGCGTTTTTGCCGATGCAGCGAAGTTCAACAGTCAGATAAACTATATGTTCATGGGCTGCGGTTCTGAAGAGAACTTCGGCACGGAGAAGATGGCGAAGGAGCTGAAGGATCTGGGCATCAAGCTTGATGTCTATGTTTCTCCAGGTACTCATCATGAGTGGCTCACCTGGCGCAGATGTTTCAAGGAATTCGTTCCTCATCTGTTTAAGTAACAGGACAAAAAATCAATAAGCTGATATTTTAAGTTGAATCCCGAAGCGGCATGGCTGCTTCGGGATTTTTTAATGTTATATTTTTATTATCAAATGTATCATTTGGGGTTTTGTTATTTTTCAGAAAGTATTTGTTACATAAAACAAAGCTATGTAACAAAATAAATCTTAATTTTGCAGCGTGCTTCTTTAACAAAGAAAGCTATTTATTAAAATGTACAATCGTAAACTTATAAAAATAAACAATTTTAATCTATTCTCTTATGAGGAACTTAAAAAAGATTGAAAAGCCGTTAGCGTTGCTATCCTTTCTCTGTTTATTCCCAGCTGGGATGTCGGCTCAGAGTATAGTAAAAGGAGTAGTTACAGATCCAAGTGGTGAACCTGTCATTGGTGCTACAGTGAAAGCTGCAGGCAGCAAGCAGGGTGTGATTACTGATTTGGATGGTAAGTTTAGCATTGATGCTGCACCTAATGCAACATTAACGATTACCTATGTGGGTATGGAGCCTAAGACCGTGAAAGCTCAGGCTGGTAAAACGCTTACCATTACCTTGAAGGATGATTCTAAAGTTCTGAATGATGTTGTTGTCATCGGTTATGGCGTTCAGAAGAAGAGCGACCTGACAGGTGCAGTTGCATCTATCAAGAGCGATGACATCAAGGGCTTGTCAGCTACCGATGCCGGTGCTGCCCTCCAGGGTAAGGCTGCCGGTGTACAGATTATTAATTCGGGTGGTCCGGGTGAGGCTGCCGATATCCGTGTGCGTGGTTATTCTTCTAATAGTGGAAATATCAGTCCATTGCTCATTGTTGATGGTTTGAAGGTTGACAATATCCAGTATCTTGATCCATCTATGATTCAGAGCATGGAGGTATTGAAGGATGCCGCTTCTGCTGCCATCTATGGTGCGCAGGCTGGTAATGGTGTCATCATCATCACTACCAAGAGTGGTGCTGCCAATGGCGGTAAGGCTGAGATTTCTTATAGCAGCAAGTTTACCATCCAGTCTATTGGTAGAAAGGCTCAGCTCTTCGACGCTCCAGAATATATTTCATACCATAAGTACTTGGGCGACTTGACGGATGATAAGTTGAAGGCTGAGGGATACAATGGAGAGAACACCAACTGGTATGATGAGGCTTTTGAACATAGTTTGGCTCATCAGCACAGCCTTACCGTCCAGGCTAGCAATGGTAAGGGTCGTTTCCTTGCCAACTTGAATATCCTTAATAACAATGGTATCGTCAAGGGAGATAAGGATGTTTACAAGCGTTTTACAGGTCAGATTAATGCAGACTACGATGTATATAAGTGGTTGAACATTTCGACAAACACCTCTTTCGAGAAGTGGAAGACCCAGGGTGTGAACAAAGGTTATGGTTCTGTGTTGAACTCTGTTGTTTCTGTAGATCCATTGACACCTTGCTATGTAAGCGACCCTTCTAAGTTGCCAACCAATATTTATAACGCTTATCAGAATGGTGCTCCTGTGATGAGAGATGCTGACCATAATAATGATTTCTATGGTACATCTCACTATGTAGAGGATGCTACTGGTAACCCATTGGCACAGCGCGACCGTGTGGGCTCTTACAACCAGGGTATCAATGTACGTGGTACCGTTGCTGCCAACATCAAGCCATTCAAGGGCTTCACCTATACATCTCGTTTGGGTTACCGCATCACGCAGAGCAACTATCACAACTATGAGCAGCCATATTACATCAATACCCTCTCTAACTCCTCACAGTACAAGATAGAGGCTCATAGCAACAATGGTCTTTACTATCAGTGGGAGAACTTTGCAAACTATTTGAATACATTTGGCAAGCATACTGTAGGAGCCATGGTGGGTATGTCGTTCACCAAGAACCATTGGGACAACGCTACCATAGGATCTGAGGGTACGAATATTCTTTCAAACTATGCTCCTAACTATCGTTACATCGACTATTTGCTCGCTGATGCTACAAAGAGCGTAGGCAATGCTCCTAACGACGCTACAGAACTTTCATACTTCGGTCGTTTGTCTTATAGCTACGACAACCGTTATTTCTTGCAGTTCAACTTCCGTCGTGATGCATTTGATTCTTCCAAGCTTTCAAAAGATGCTAGATGGGGTAACTTCCCTTCTGTTTCTGCCGGTTGGAGCATTAGTAACGAAAAGTTCTTTAAGGACCATATCAGCCGTGATGCTGTTTCCTTCTTGAAGCTTCGTGGATCTTGGGGTAAGAATGGTAACGTCAATGTATTGAGCGGTTACAAGTATGCTTCTCCTATTGCCATGAACCAGAGCTTCTATCAGTACAATCCATCTGTCGGTGATGGTAAGTTGTCTTATGGTTCTAAGCCAACAGGTCTTGCTAACCCAGATTTGACTTGGGAGACTTCAGAGCAGGTAGACTTGGGTCTTGATGCTCGTTTCTTGAACGACCGCTTGACATTCTCTCTCGACTGGTATCGCAAGAACACCAAGGACCTCTTGGTAGAAATCAACCCTCTTCCTGAAATTGGTGTCAGTAAATATACAGTCAACTCAGGTAAGGTGCTCAACACAGGTTTCGACTTTGAGTTAGGTTGGAAGGATCATATCAATGACTTCAAGTACTCTGTGTCTTTCAACGGTTCTACCTTGAAGAATGAGGTAAAGGATCTTACTTCATTTATCAGCCGTATCGAAGGTGTAGGTATCGATGGATTCAACAGCCGTTTGAAGCCAACCTTCGAGGTAGGTCACTCCATTTGGTACTTCCGTGGTTATAAGTATGCTGGTGTAGCTGAGGATGGTAGTGCTTTGTATTATGACAAGGATGGCAAAACCACCAATGCGCCAACAGATAATGATAAGCAGGATTTGGGTGTAGGTATTCCTAAGTTTACTTATGGTATCACCCTCAATGCAGAGTATAAGGGCTTCGACTTGACCGTCTTTGGTACAGGTGCAGCCGGCAACAAGATTTACAACTTGATGGTATCGGCCGACCGACCACTCTTGAATGGTATCGATGAATATTGGAAGAATTCTTGGACAGAGGGCAATACTGGCGCAAAGTATCCTGATATGAAGAAGGTGGCAACCGACTGGACATTCTTCAGCTCTTCAGCAGCTGTGTTCAGTGGCTCTTACTTCAAGATCAAGCAGATTCAGCTGGGTTACACTTTGCCACGTGTTATCACAAGCAAGATTGGTATCAACGGTGTACGTGTATATTGCTCATTGGATGACTTCTTCACTATCACCAAGTATCCAGGAGCCGACCCTGAGACAGCTTCTATGAACAGTGCTCAGTCTCGTGGTTTTGATAATGGTACTTATCCAACTTCTAAGAAGATGGTATTTGGTATCAATGTAACATTCTAATTATTTAAATGATATAGAAATGAAAAAGTATTTATTATATTCTAGTATATTAGCCCTTGCGTTGACAGGATCTGTATCTTTTACTTCCTGTGAGAGTCAGCTCGATATTGAGCAGAAGGGTGCTACTTGGGAGGATCAGTTCTATAAGACTGATGCCGATGCAGAGGCTGCTTTGGTGGCAGCCTACGAAGGCTTTATGTGTAATGTAGTAGGACGCCAGCCAGACTTCCAGGGAAGTATGGGTATCTATACTCCTCACAAGTTGATTTTGAACATGTGTGGTGATGATGTTTACTATGCCAGTGGTAACTATGGAGACCATGAGGACGCAGGTTGCCTCAATGAGTTCCGCTATGATACTGATGCCTTGGTTCCAAAGTTGATGTACTCAGGGCTCTATTCTTCTGTATATACTTGCAACTTGGTCATTGACAAGTTTGCCAATCCTGACACTCCTGTAAAGAAGCGTTGTGTGGCTGAGGCTCGTGTGCTTCGTGCTTACGACTATTTCTTGTTGGCAAACTTCTGGGGAACTCCACCATTTGTTTTGCATCCTTTGTCAGCTCAAGATCTTCCGTTCAATAGCGACAAGGATCCTGAGCATCCTATGACCCACGAACAGTTGATAGAGTGGGTTGCTTCTGAATGTGAGGAAGCTGCGGCCGATCTCGATGAGCGCAAGAGCAAGGATGACAAGGATGGAGCTGTAAAGGTAACCAAGGGCTTTGCTAATGCATTGGCTGGTAAGGCTTACCTCTTCGCTGGCAAGTATGAACAGGCTAAGACTGCCCTCAAGAAGGTTATCGACTCAGGCAAGTATGCCCTTGTTCCAGGCGACAAGTATATGGACAACTTCCATATTGAGGGTGATGGCGACGAGGAGAAAGTCTTCGAAATCAACTTTGAGTATAATGCAGGTAAGGGTGCATGGGGCGGTATGATTCAGCGTTCTAGCTGGATGGAGTCTAATGCAATGAACTGGCGTGCTGGTAACTTCGTGGTTTCTCCACAGTCCGTATATAGTGGTATCGATGGTTGGGGTGGCTTAGGTGTACCTCAGTGGTTTGGTGATGAGTTCCATGAGAATGATGGTGATTCTTATCGTTTCAAGGCTACCTTGAAGCACATTGATGATGCCGTTTATAATATGAAATATGCTAAGGATTCGCTAAACAATCTGACGGTTGAGCAGAAGAAGGTAAGCAAGGCTGTTGGTATCAAGGATCAGGTTCAGGGACTTTATGGTAACTCTACTTGGTTGGCATTCAAGACTGTGATGCGTGCAGCAGATACTCAAGGCAAGAAATATGGTGACAACATCCGTTTGAACAACTATCTCGTGATGCGTTATGCTGAGGTTCTTTTGAACTATGCCGAGGCTTGTCTCCAGACTGGCGATCAGGGTGAGGCCAAGAAGTATATTAATGCCATTCAGGAGCGTGCAGGTTCCAAGACCATCAGTAGCTCAGTAGATATGGATGTTCTCAAGAAGGAGAAATCATACGAGTTGTGGATGGAAGGTTGTCGTTGGTTCGACATCAAGAGATGGAAGGATGCCACTGCCATCAATCGCATCAAGAATGCGGGTTCCGATGTTCCTCACCTCTTTGACAAGTTGTTCCGCGCACCTCAGGCTTCTGACGAGAAGGTGCACTGGGAGCATGGCACAGAGGCAAATAGCCGCTTCTATACAGTTTCTTCTCATGCAGCAAAGGATGCAGGTTTCACTGTTGGTTACCAAGAGGGAAAACATGATTACTTCCCTTATCCACAAACAGTGAAGAACATGAACCCTAACTTGGTTCAGAATCCTGGTTGGTAATCATGAAGTAGTTTTGTAAATATAACGTTTTAAGAACTATAGATTAGTTTGACAATTAGGGGGTGTTTTGAAAAGAAGCACCCCCTTTTTTCTTCTTTAAAGGATTTTGCGTATGAAAACATGGATGTGTGCAATGTTGATGACAATGGCGGTAGGAGCATCAGCCCAAAACCCGATTATCAGCGGACAGTATTCTGCTGATCCTACGGCTCGCGTATTCAACGGGAAGATGTATCTTTATCCTTCTCATGACATTCCGAGTCCTATCGAGAAACTGAAGGAATGGTTCTGTATGGCAGATTATCACGTTTTCTCTTCTACTAATCTTACTGAATGGCAGGATCATGGAGTCATCGTTTCGCAGGACAAAGTACCTTGGGTACAAGACGGAAGTTATACGATGTGGGCTCCTGATTGTGTGGAGAAAGACGGGAAATATTACTTCTATTTCCCTGCCGCTCCGAAAGGGGAGGAGAAGGGATTTGGAATAGGTGTGGCTGTTGCCGACCAGCCGGAAGGACCATTTATGCCGATGTGGAAACCCATAGAGGGAGTTCATGGTATAGACCCTTGTGTGTTGATAGATAAAGACGGACAGGCTTATATCTACTGGGCTGGAGCTGGCTTGCACATGGCTAAGCTGAAACCAAACATGACGGAACTTGCCTCGGAACCCAAACTGGTAGAGGGATTGCCTGAAGGATTCAAGGAAGGACCGTTTGCCTTCGAACGTAACGGCAAATATTATTTCACCTTCCCTTGGGTACGTGAAAAGAATGGCACCGAAACGCTGGCTTATGCCATGGCTGACCATCCGATGGGACCTTTCACATTCAAGGGCATCATCATGGATGAGTCGCCTACGAAGTGCTGGACCAATCATCATAGCATCGTGGAATATCAGGGACAGTGGTATCTCTTCTATCATCATAATGATTATTCCCCAAAGTTCGACAAGAACCGCTCGGTGCGAATCGACTCTCTGAACTTCAATCCTGACGGAACGATACAGAAGGTGATACCTACACTACGAGGTGTGGGAATGACGAACGCTCGTTCACGCATTCAGATAGACCGCTATTCTGCGCTGAAAGGCAAGGGTATTGGTATTGAATATCTGGATAAAAACAACTGTTTTGCCGGATGGAAGACTCTCTTCTCTAAATCGAATACTGCTCTTATATATAATAAGGTGGATTTCGGTAACGAGAAGGTGGCGGAAATCACCGTTCGTGCCAAGTCTGCTAAGGGCGGTGTGCTCGTAGTCAGAGCCGATGGCAAGAAGGGAAATATCATCGCTAAAGTGAAAATTCCGAAGTCGGCAGGCTGGAAGAATATCCGTGCCCAGGTGCTCCATGCTCCTCTAGGCGTCCATGCTCTACACGTATCCTTGCAGAGTGGAGCCGACGTAGAGGTTGACTGGTTGGGTTTCGATGCGTTGCCTTGGGATAAAGGAGCTTTCGAAACTCATCAGTATCGCAATCTCTTTGCCGAGATGGGCTATAAGCAGGCTGATATTGACAGGAAGGTGAACGAAGTATTCAATGATGTATTCTATGGTAAGAACAAGGTTTATTTCGAAGTAGGCGATTCCATGGGATATGTCAGCGATATGAAAAACAATGATGTGAGAACCGAAGGCATGTCGTATGGAATGATGGCTGCCGTGCAGTTTGACAAGAAGGACATCTTCGACCGCCTCTGGCGATGGAGCAAGAGATACATGCAGCATCAGGAAGGACCTTATAAGGGCTATTTCGCATGGAGCTGTAAGACTGATGGAACGAGAAATGCGCAGGGAGCCGCATCTGATGGTGAACTCTATTTCGTAACTTCGCTCATCTTTGCATCCAACCGATGGGGCAATGATACAGGCATCAACTATCTGAAGGAAGCGCAGAATATTCTGGATTGCAGTATGCAGAAGGCGGGAATGGACCGCACAGCTCCGCTTATCAATCTTGAACATCAGCTCATCACCTTTACGCCCGATCATTGGGGCGGGAAGTTTACCGATCCTTCTTACCATCTCCCTGCCTTTTACGAGGTTTGGGCTAAATGGGCTAACGACGGACGTTCTCAGTTCTGGAAGGAGTGTGCCGAGAAGAGCCGTGAGTTCCTGCATAAGTGCATCAATGAGAAGACGGGCTTGAACCCGGACTATTGCAACTATGATGGCAGTCTGATGAAGACGGGGCAGTTGCTGGGGGATGCATTCCGCTACGATTCATGGCGAGTGCCAATGAACATAGCGCTCGATTATTCCTGGGCTTGTAAGGATAAGGAGTGGCAGCAGAAATATGCCAATACGCTGCAGAACTTCCTGTATAGTCAGGGTATAGATTCTTTCCTGGACCAGTATAATGTAGATGGAACGATGGTAGAAGATATTCTGCCGGCAGGTACGGCTCCTAAGGCACTCCGTCATTCCATCGGTTTTGTTGCCACTTCGGCTGCGGCTTCATTGGTCAGCAATCATGTGAAGGGTAGGGAATTCGTCAGTCATTTCTGGAATGCCAAGCATGAGCCAGATAAAGAAGGCTTCTTCGATGGCTACTACGACGGACTGTTGCGTCTCTTCGCCTTCATGCATCTGAGTGGCCGTTATCAGATTATCGAACCTCAAAAATAAAAAGAATAGTCTATGAACAACTTTTTCAATAAAATAGTAAGATTGTTTTGTTTATGTGTATTCCTTTTTGGACATTCCTCTGCGGATGCCCAAAATAAGGAATTACCTGTAGACATTAATCCTTATTTCGGACCTGTCGGCAAGCAGCCCGTCGTGCCCAATGCGGCTGGTTTTATTCAGAGATGGTTGCTTCTTGAGCCAATCTCTATGCCGGTCAAGAGCAATGTCGTTTTTACTGATTCTTATCTGAAGGAGATATTCCATACGCAGTATTTCCCTAAACAGATGGAAACAGTTCCTAAGGATGGAGCCGTCGTGAAGGTGGGCAAGGAAAAACTGAAATGGCATGCGCTGGACAGTAAACTGTTTAATGTGAAGCTCTTCCGTTTCGCAACTTCGTACGGAAAGCCCAAGTATGGTGTCTTATTCTGGGCGGTTACCATCATTGATTGCCCTGAGGAGATGAAAGACGTCCGCTTGTCTGTTGGCTCGAATGGTGCTTCCATGTGGTGGTTCAATGGTGAGGAGGCGGTGATGCTCGAAGGCGACCGAAGAATGGTTCGCGATGATGTGGTTTCTAAGAAGCTTACCTTGAAGAAAGGTAGAAATATCCTTCGTGGTGCAGTCATCAATGGTCCTGGCATGAGTGACTTCTGTGTCCGATTCATCGACGGACTAGGCAAGCCTGTCAGAAACCTGTCTATTCACGTGAAGTAGTGCAATCAATATAGAAAGTTATGAAACAGAACAATATATTTTTCAGATATTTTAGCCCGGTTGCTGCTCAGCAGAAACTTTATGCCGCTGCTTTGGTTGCCTTGTTGTCTTCCTCTGCTTACGAGGCAGAAGCCCAGGTGGGCGAACCTTTCATTCATGATCCTTCTACCATTGCCCTGTGTGATGGAAAGTATTATACCTTTGGAACGGGTGAAGGTGGAATCTGGTCGGAGGATGGCTGGACCTGGCAGGGTGGTGCTGTTCGTCCCGGCAGAGGAGCGGCTCCTGATGTGTTGAAGATTGGCGACCGTTATCTTGTAGCCTACAGTGCTACGGGTGGTGGATTGGGAGGTAGTCACCGTGGTGATGTCCTGACAATGTGGAACAAAACGCTCGATCCGAAATCGCCTGATTTCAAATATACTGAACCGGTTGTGGTAGCTTCTTCATTGGATGATGAAGACTGTGATGCCATTGATGCGGGCTTGTTGCTCGATCCTACTACCGGCAGACTCTGGCTCAGCTATGGTACCTATTTCGGATTTATCCGTCTGGTAGAACTTGATCCGAAGACGGGTAAGCGGATGGAAGGCAACGAACCCGTCAATATCGCCATCGACTGCGAAGCTACCGATTTGATTTACCGCAACGGCTGGTATTATCTTCTCGGCACTCATGGCACCTGTTGCGATGGTCCTAATTCTACCTACAATATCGTGGTGGGACGTTCGCGAAAGATAACCGGTCCATACGTAGATAATGTGGGCAGAGAGATGTTGCAGGGCGGTGGAAAGATGGTGATTGCTGCCAATAATCTGAAGACGGGTCCCGGTCACTTCGGACGCTATATTGAGGAAGAAGGTGTAGAAAAGATGTCGTTCCACTATGAGTCTGATTTCAGACAGGGTGGACGAAGCGTATTGGCCATCCGTCCTTTGTTGTGGAAGAACGACTGGCCTGTGGCTGGTGATGAATTTCATGCCGGAACCTACGAGATAGAATCGGAACGAAGAGGCTATGCCCTGGAGATTGCCGTAGATTTCGTGAGAATGCAACGTGATATCGAACCTTTCTGGATAAAGCCAACCAAGCCTCTGAAGAACATCGAACCTCAAACCTTGAAGGAGGTAGAAGCAGGATGGCCTAAGGGCGAGGTGAAGGTGAGAATGAACGATTACATGTTCCGTCCTCATCAGAAGTGGAGTATCATGCCTGCCGGAAAGGGTGGTTATCTGGGTGGTCCTTATTATAAGATCTGCATAGAAGGCACTACCCGTTATCTTACCGCAACCGCTCAGCATGATGTCATTGCCAAACCAGAGTTTACAGGTGAAGATGCCCAGCTTTGGCGCATCGAACAACTTACCGATGGCACCTATCGCATTATGCCGAAGGCTATACCAGGCACAGAAGAGAAGCTTGCATTGGTTTCATTAGGCGACTGTACCCCAGGCTTGGCTCCTTTCGATTTCAACAGCGACAATTCTAAATGGAATTTCAGGCAACAATAAATTCATGATGATTTGACAATCGAGAAGCGTCCCAATCGTATTATCCCTGTCTTTCTATGGATTTGTTTGAAGTTTGGAGATAAAGAATCTGGTAATGATTCTGATAGCATGAAGAAAGGCTTTTGATAAGTTAGTTTAATGGTATCAGAAGCCTATATTATTTACTTCTTAAATACTGTTCTGTAAGGTTGTCGGCAGCTGCCGGCAACCTTGCTGTTATATGGCAGCAAAGTAGCTGTCATCTGGCAGCAATCTTGCTGGCAATTGCCAACTATTAAATAAATCTAATTCTTATGGTCAATAGATACAGCTTCTGTGATTATTTCATATATTTGCAGAAGATAATAAAACTAAGCAACTATGGACTTAAAGTATGATGTTTATACCATTACCAATGCTGAGGGTAGTGGTGAGGAACGTAAATACGTTCGATTGAAGCAGTATGAGGCGATGACGGCTCACGAACTGGAAGCCACCATCCAGCAAAGATGTTCACTCACCAAGGGTGATGTGGCTGCAGTGTTGTCTGAACTTCATGACATTGTCGTGTCTGAATTTTCTATGGGACGCAGGGTTTATATTCCCGAACTGGGATATTTCTCGCTTGCTGTAAACCTGGAAATGCCTGCGGATAAGCCTAATAAGAAGATTACGGGAAAGGAAGTACGTTTGCGGGGAATCAATTTCCGTCCGGAGGCTGGGCTGTTGAGGGAAATAGATAGAAATATCCATTTCGTCCGTTCCCAGTATTCCAGTCGTTCAACTATTTTTACTGAAGAGAAGCTTTGGGCAAAATTGCAGGAATATTTCCAGAAGAACCGTTATCTCACCATCAAACTCATGAGGATACTGTTTGGACTGTCTCGCCATATGGCACAAAAGTGGATAAATCACTTCATAGCCAAAGGCTTGTTGGTAAAGGATGGTACTCCCCGTTCACCGATTTATTTTTTGAATGATAAAACGGAATAGTTGATTAAGTATTTGGAACAGTACAAATCATAAACCCTCTAATAAAATAAACAAAAGTATGCTAAAGAATTTATCTCTCATTGCCCTTTTGGGCTTCGCTGTAGTTGGCGTTCCAAGTGAACTCAGCGCCAAGAGCGTAAAGGTGGCAGGCACCCAGAAAGGTGCGGCTGCAAATGCCATCATCCGCCAGGTGGCTCAGCAGAATGTAACCATCAAGTTCTATTCTCCATCCATCGTCCGCATCCAGAAATCTGATGCCGACCTTGGCGCTTCCGTTCAGAAGAAAAGCTATTCTGTCATCTTGAAACCTCAGCAGATGAAGGGCGTTCAAATACAGGAAAACGGAGATATTGTTAAAATCAATTCTAGTTTTATTTCCGTTGAACTGAATCAGCAGACTGGCGAAATCCGCTTCCTTTCGAAGGATGGAAAGCTGCTGCTTACCGATACGAAGACCCGTCTGGAAGCCCGCAAGGATGAAGCCAACAAGGGCAAGTACCGCATAGAGCAAGACTTCCGTCTTGCCGACGACGAGGCCATCTATGGCTTGGGACAGCTGCGTGATGTTTATATGAATCAGCGTGGCCGGAAGAACATCGAACTCTGGAATCATAACACCTATATCGCCATCCCTTATTTCACCAGCGAGAAAGGCTATGGTCTTTACTGGGACAATGCGGGAAAAACCTATTTCAATGATGTCGTAGCTGCCAAGAATAATAGTAACCAGCCATCATGCACTTCCTTTACCAGCGAAGTGGGAACCTGCGCCGACTACTATTTCATGTACAAGGATGGTACGCAGGATGGAGTCATCGCCAGCATCCGTGAACTGACCGGACAGGCTACGATGTTCCCGAAATGGGCGATGGGCTTCTGGCAATGCCGTGAGCGCTATAAGACCAGCGATGAACTGGCTGGCGTGTTGGACAAGTATCGCGAACTGAAGATTCCTACTGATGCCATCGTGCAGGACTGGCAGTATTGGGGATGCGACTCCAACTGGAATGCGATGAAGTTCCAGAATCCATACTATATAAATAAGGTGGGCGACCCAGCCTATGCCAAGTATCTTCCTACCGATATGAAGCAGATGAAGGCGCAGAGAGAACCCCGCCTGAAGAGTCCGGAAGAGATGGTGAAGTATGTTCACAAGAACAATGCCCATCTGATGATTTCCATCTGGGCTAGTTTCGGTCCGTGGACAGAGCAGTATCGTGAACTGAAAAAGATGAATGCCCTCCTTCCTTTCGATACCTGGCCAAGAAACAGTGGCGTGATGCCATACGATGTCTTCAATCCGAAGGCTCGCAACCTCTACTGGAAGTATCTTACTCATCTCTACCAGATGGGCTTTGATGCCTGGTGGACCGATTCTACGGAGCCAGACCATTTTGAGAAGCCGGGTGACGAGAACTATCAGACCTACGATGGTTCATGGTTGGGAGTGAAGAACGCCTTCCCTTTGTTGCACAACAAGAGCATCTACGAGCACCAGAGAGCGATGAAGGGCAACACAAAGCGTTCGCTCCAGATGACCCGAAGCGGCAGTCTCGGTATTCAGCATTATGGTACCATCTGCTGGAGCGGTGATGTGGTGGCTTCCTGGAACGAGATGAAGAATCAGATTCCATCGGGCTTGAACTTCTCGCTCTGTGGTATCCCATTCTGGAACACCGACCTGGGTGGTTTCTTCTACTGGGAATTTGAACAGAATCCAAAGAACCCTGCCATTCAGGAACTGCAGACCCGCTGGATGCAGTGGGGAACCTTCATGCCATTGATGCGCAACCACTGTTCTTCGCCGATGGTAAGCGAACTGTATGAATTCGGAAAGCAGGGCGACTGGGCTTATGATGCTATGATTAAGGCCATCAAGCTGCGCTATCGCCTTTTACCTTATATCTACAGTACGGCTAGCGACTGCGTGCAGAATAGCGGAAGCATGATGCGTGCCCTGGTAATGGATTATGCGGCAGACAAGAAGGCTTCCCGTCTGAACGATGAGTATCTCTTCGGCCGCAACATCCTGGTGAAGCCGGTAACCGATCCTTTATATACCTGGAAGGATAAGGAGAAGAAGGGCCATACCATCTATCCTGATGTAAGGAAGGCAGCTGCGCCTGTGAATGTTTACTTGCCAAAGGGTAATAAATGGTATGATTTCTGGAGCAACACCCAGTATGAGGGCGGTCAGGATATCCAGCGCCTTTGTCCTATCGACATCATGCCTGTATTCATCAAGGCAGGTGCCATCCTGCCATTCGGTCCTGAAGTGCAGTATAGTTCAGAGAAGCCTTGGGATGAGCTGGAAATCCGTGTCTATCCTGGTGCAGACGGTTCGTTTACGCTCTATGAGGATGAGGGCGACAACTATAATTACGAGAAGGGTAAATTCTCGGAAATCCAGTTTGTTTGGAATGAAGCAGACAGAACCCTGAACATCGCTCCACGCAAGGGCAGCTATAAGGGAATGCTCCAGCATCGCAGATTCCACATCGTACTGGTGGATGCCAATAGTGGAGCGGGCGATCAGCCTATGCAGGCAAGCAAGAGTGTGGAATATGACGGTAAGGCTGTAAAGGTACAGATGTAATTTACATAATTTAAAGTATTTGATACTTGTGATAAAATAGTATTCTGCTTTTTTGTTTACCTTTGCAGTGCAAATAACAATTTAATATACTAATAGCTTAATAGTAATTACAATGAACAAGAATGTTATATACGCAGCTTTGATGTTTGTGGTAACTATGTCCTCCGGCAATGCCTCAGCGCAGCAGTTGCCTTATCAGAATCCAGCCCTCTCGGCTCATGAAAGAGCGGTAGATTTATGTGGTCGTCTCACTTTGGAAGAGAAAGCTTCTCTGATGCTGGATGATTCGCCGGCTATCCCACGATTGGGAATCAAGAGATTCCAGTGGTGGAGCGAGGCGCTGCATGGTGTGGCGAACATGGGAGATGTAACCGTCTTTCCGGAACCTATCGGAATGGCAGCTTCGTTTAACGACAGAATGGTGTATAGAGTCTTTGATGCAACTTCTGATGAAATGCGTGCCAAATGGAATGAACTGCAGCAGAAGGGAGGAGATGTAACTCGTTTCCATGCTTTATCTGTCTGGACTCCAAACGTGAATATCTTCCGTGATCCTCGCTGGGGACGTGGACAGGAAACCTATGGTGAGGATCCTTATCTTACCAGTAGGATGGGATGTGCCGTGGTGCGCGGATTGCAGGGACCTGAAGATACTAAATACCGCAAACTCTTGGCTTGTGCCAAGCACTATGCAATCCATAGCGGACCGGAATGGGCTCGCCATACAGACAATATTACCGATGTTACACCGCGCGACCTTTGGGAAACTTATATGCCTGCCTTCAAATCACTGGTGCAGGATGCCAAGGTGCGTGAGGTGATGTGTGCCTATCAGCGTTGGGATGATGAACCATGCTGCGGCAACACCCGTCTTTTGCAGCAGATTCTCAGGGATGAGTGGGGATTCAAGTACCTGGTAGTTTCCGACTGTGGCGCTGTTACTGATTTCTGGGAGAATCATAAGGTTTCGAGCAATGCCAGAAATGCGGCTGCCAAGGGCGTGCTGGCTGGTACAGATGTGGAGTGTGGATATAATTATGTATATAAGTCGGTGCCTGAGGCAGTGAAGTATGGTGCCTTGACTGAAGATGAAGTTGATAAGCATGTGATTCGTCTGCTCGAAGGTCGTTTCGATTTGGGCGAGATGGATGACAACAAGATCGTATCATGGTCGAAGATTCCAGTATCGGTGCTTTGCAGTAAGGCGCATCGCCAGCTCTCGCTCGATATGGCTCTGCAGACCATGACGCTGCTCCAAAACAATAATGAGGTTTTGCCTCTCAATAAAAAAGTAAAGAAGATTGCTTTCATCGGACCGAATGTGGATAACGAACCGATGATGTGGGGAAACTATAATGGTACTCCACGACAGACAATTACCATCCTGGATGGTATCAGGAGTCGTTTGAAGAAAAACCAGGTTGTCACCTTTAATGGATGCGACTTGGTGAACGACCAAGTTTTGAATTCTTACTTCGACCAGTGTAGCATGGATGGCAAGATGGGCTTTAAGGGCACTTTCTGGAACAACCGCAAGATGGAAGGCAAGCCTGTTGTCATCACCCAGGAGAAGAATCCTGTGCAGGTAACGACCTATGGTCAGCACTCCTTCGCTCCTAATGTGAAGCTGGTGGGCTTCTCTGCAAAATATGAAACCGTGTTCCGTCCTAAGCAGACAGACAAGGTGTTGCTCGACGTGGCTGGTTGCGGTCACTACGAGGTATATCTGAATGGTGAGAAGAAGGCAGAGCATTCTATCTGGCGTACTACCGAGAGTCGTATCGAGTTCCAAGCCGAGAAGGGCAAGGAGTATAAGATAGAGATCCGCTATCACGAAATGCCAACCTATAATGCGGACATGAAGTTCAATATCGGTCATGAGAATCCTATCGACTATCAGGCTTCGCTCAAGCAGTTGAAGGATTGCGAGACAGTAGTCTTCGTAGGTGGCATCTCTCCACAGTTGGAAGGTGAGGAAATGCCTATCGAGATTTCTGGCTTCAAGGGTGGTGACCGCACCAACATCGAATTGCCTAAGGTTCAGCGCAATTTCCTGAAGGCTTTGAAGGAGGCTGGTAAAAAGGTTGTCTTTGTCAACTGTTCGGGTTCTGCCATTGCCTTGACTCCAGAGACAGAGAGTTGCGATGCCATCCTCCAGGCCTGGTATCCTGGTCAGGAAGGTGGTGAGGCAGTGGCTCGTGTACTCTTCGGAGAGTACAATCCTGCCGGCAAGTTGCCTATTACGTTCTATAAAAATTCAGAGCAGTTGCCTGATTTCAAGGATTACAGCATGAAGGGCAGAACCTATCGTTATATGAACGATGCGCTCTTCCCATTCGGATATGGTTTAAGCTACACTTCTTTCCGTATTGGCGATGCTACACTTTCCAACTCTATCCTGAAGAAGGGTGAGAAGATTACCTTGAAGGTGCCTGTAAGTAATGTTGGCAAGAAAGATGGAACCGAGATTGTGCAGGTATATGTGAAGGATCCTGCCGATACCGAAGGACCATTGAAGAGCTTGAAGGCTTTCGAGAGAGTGGAGGTGAAGGCAGGAAAGACTGCTGAGGCTGTCATCACGCTGGATAGCAGAAACTTCGAACTCTTCGATGCTGCCACCAATACCGTGCGTGCCAAGGCAGGAAAGTATGAGGTATATTATGGCAATAGCTCGGCAGATAAGGACTTGAAGAAGATAATGGTAAATTATGAATATTAAGAAAAATCTGACTAAGAAGGCAGGCTTGAAAGTATTGTAAATTGAAAGAACTTTAAGTATCATGTTGTTTCTTTGTGCCTTGGCCATTTCAGTCAAGGCACAAAGCAGTACATCATTTTGATGGAAATATCGAAACAAATGGATATCTTAAAGAGTGTTCAATTAAGGCTAGAAAAGAAACTGTTAAAAATTTTGCTAAATGAAAAGAATTTTGGCGTTGTTTGTGTTGTTTGGGTATTTTTTGCTCACATATAGTTTAGAATACCATGAGCAAGTTTATTATGTTGCTCATGGAACGTTAGATCGTGATACGATAAGATGTGTGTCTTTTGATGTCGTGAATAGTAACATGGAACCAATTGTAATTCTTTTTACAGAGGATGATTTGGAAAAAATGAATTTTGAAGAAGTGTTATATAGAAAGTGCTATCGTCGTTATGGCGATTTTTCGTTATCTTGTTGGGCATATGATAATGTGATAAATTGTGGAGAGCCATATTCTTTTGTCTTTCCTCAGACATTTATAAAAATTGTATATCCTATGAAAAGGTTTAAGTTTACTATAATCTCTTCGAATATCCCTTTTGAAAAGATAA
>OLWS01000014.1_pt1 | contig 105878 bp, 101 predicted proteins | sample 1673601 | NCBI WGS metagenome assembly OLWS01 (sample SAMEA103958116, study PRJEB25191) | human gut metagenome | biome: human-associated habitat [ENVO:00009003]; feature: intestine environment [ENVO:2100002]; material: feces | place: Germany | collected 2013/2015 | reverse complement strand
TTGCCCACACCCACGACCTTTGAAAAGGTCGACCAAACTTTTATAATTGCTTTTCCAATTTATTACGCTAAACCACAATTTATCAATATATCAAATATTCAGAGCATAACATAAAAACTGCCGTTTGGGTTTGTCACTCAAACAGCAGTTTTTGTCGGTTATTTTAATAAATATAATTAACCGTAGTTTTTAAAAATTCTCAAAAAACCGTTTATCAATCGTGTTTTATTACAAATTTATCAAATGCATAATAAAGCACATACAGCATCGCCGTGGCTATACAGAATACAGCTATAAAAATCGGTGAAAATTCCGACAGTGAGTTTAACGATTTTTCAATTAAGAAAATCGGGCGAACAATATCCCACGAATTTACTCTTGCATATCTGCCGATATAAATTGCAAACGAACTGAGTAAAATCGTAATTGTACAAAAAGCAACACCCGTCGCCTTGCCGAAACGCTTATTTATTATTTTATGAATTATTCGCATTGACATCATTCCGAACAGCAGCCCGAGTATAACCGTAACCGTCAAGTTCAGCACCATAAGCCAAGCGGTCACATTCGTTCCGATTTTTTCATATTCAAGATAAGCGGACTCTTTAAAATAGCTTGTATATTTTAAATCCGTCATCATATACGGCGAATTTGGAAAGAATAATAACCACAAAAATCCAAATATTACAGCAGGAACAGTTTTTTTCTTACTGTAATAATGTTCGCACAGCATTGCCGCAAACAGCGGAATTACAGCAAGAATATCATTCCATACAATATACCACCAATGCGGTTCTTTTGCGTAAAATGTATACATCGCCGTTGAAATTATTATAAATATAAAGGAAAAATAAGCAAACTTCGCTTTGTTTCCCGCAAATACAGACTTCATATTGTCACCGCCTTTCATAATAAGTTATTATATCACGCTTTCACTGCGGTATCAATAAAATTTTGCAAGCAAAGTTAAAAGTTATTGCCTTTTTGTGCTTTATATGCTAAAATAATTATAATTATTTACGAAAAGAGCTGATAAGCTGTGAAAAAAGAAAACAAAGCTTTTAAAATATTCAGAGTTATAATTACCTTAATTGCCATTGTATTTTTATTGCTGTTTGTATCGTGCGCTCCGTGGGGAATTGTCAACATCGGCAATCTTGTAGGCGGATTGCTGTGTGTGTGGCTGATTTTTGTATTCGGCACACGCAATAAGTACAAATCATTAAAAGAAAAACTCAAGAAGAATATATTCGGCAAAATTGTTTTGTACGGCATCAATTTTTGCTTTACCGCACTTCTTTGCTACGGTTTGATTGTTACGGGTCTAATGACATTTGCCTGCATACAACAGCCAAAACAAAATGCAACCGCAATCGTACTTGGCGCTCAAGTTACCGAGGACGGCCCGAGTATGATGCTTACAGGCAGAATAAACAGCGCCGTTAGATATTTGCAGGAAAATCCTGATGCAAAAGCTGTACTTACAGGCGGACAGGGCAGTAATGAACCGATGAGTGAGGCACAGGCTATGTACAACTGCATTGTCGAGGCAGGGATTTCTCCGGACAGGCTTTATATAGAAGACAAAGCGGTAAATACAGGCGAAAATATAGCATTTTCCGAAGAAATAATTAAAGCAAACGGACTTAACGAAAACAAAGCTATAGTTACAGACGGCTTTCACCAGTTGAGGGCGCAGATAATTACAAAACAACAGGGACTGAGCGGAAGTGTCGGCTCGGTAAATGCCGACACTTTCCCCGTTTTTATTCCTACATTTGCCGTTCGTGAATGGTTTGCACTGCCGAATCAGGTTCTATTTCGGTAGCCACAACCTCTGAAATATTTTCATTGGGCTGATATACCGCATTTCGCCTTGAATTGAGTTCATACGGATAAATTTCGTTATCGGTAACATCTACAATCGGTGAATGTTCAAAACCGTTGTTGCGTGACGGCAGTTCAATAGGATACCGCTCGTTGCGTTTGCTTTCTTTTCTATTCATAAAATATAACCACCTTTCCGGGTGGTTATATTTTTTGCGGATTTTTGTATTTTATGCTCACAGTTCTATTTTTTATGTTGAGATGAAAATTAAATTTAAAAATTATAAAAATTTGGTCGACCTTTTAAAAGGTCGTGGGTGTGGCAAAGCCCACAAATACTTTCCGTTTATGCAAGCTAACGATAGCCGAACAGTTCGCTGTTTGGCGGCTTGAACACAACGGCGTTAGTCTTTAAATGCGACAGCATCAAGAAAAGCCACTCATTAAACAATGAATAAATAAATTCTTTTCTAAAAGGCTATCGCCTGTTTTAACAAACTTAGTTTCAGCACGCAAACAGCGTGGCTGTTTGCGCCTGATAAATTGTTGTATCGGAAGATTTTTATGGGCGCTGCCCAAACCCGCAAGCCTTTAAAAAGGCTTGGCCTAAATTTTTAAGTCTATCTCTCAACTGTTATTTTACCCAAATTAAAGCAAAAATCCCGATAAAGTCGCACTTTATCGGGATAAAATTTTAATTAATGCTTAAATTTTGTACCGCCTTTTGATACATCCTGCTTTGGAAGTTCTACATCTGCGGTGTCAAATTTTCTCTTTTTGGTTTTGCCTGCTTTACCTGTTGCTGGAGCAAATTTGTATCTGCCACGGCTCTTTACTGTAGCAATAATAAAGTAAACAATACCTGCAACACTTAAAATCAAGCACACAATACCTGCATAAAGCATCCAATGTCCGTTATCGGATTTACTTGTGTTTTTCTTGATAAAGTTGAAATCATCGCCGTCGCTGTCGGTAAGAGATGCGTTTTTGAGATTTGCGGAAATATCGTTCCAATCGCTCTGTGAAAGCGTTTTATCGTCAATAGTATCTTTGCTTACAGAATACATCTGTGCAGGAGGCGCAGTGGTTTCGGGTACAGTATATGTTGACTGACCGCCGCCTACATATACATCGTCGCCGTCGCTGTAGTATGGCTTATCATCATAACTGTAAGTAGGCTCTTCATAATAAGGTTCTGTAGGCTCCGTTTCCGGCTCGGGAGCATATGTCGGTTCGGGCTCGGGAGCATATGTCGGTTCGGGTTCCGGTTCGTATGTCGGCTCCGGCTCGGGTTCCGGCTCATATGTCGGTTCCGGCTCGGGAGCAGGCTCGGTTTCAATAATTTCTCCGCCGCTTTCTTCGCCTTCAACCGCACTTACCGAAAAAGCAAATACAGAAAAACTGAGTGCAAGTACGGAAATTAAAGCAATTATTTTTCTTTTCATACTGTTGACTCCTTTCATATATTTAAAAGGTTATTAATCGGTTGAAAATATCTGCACTAAATGCCACACAAAGGCTGTGTGGCATTTTGATTTTTAAACTTTTACTTTGAAGAAGATGAACTTGAAGAACTTGAGCTTGAAGAACTTGAGCTTGCTGATGAGCTTTCAGGTTTTACAAAGTAAAGCTCAGGCTTATACTGATCAAGTACAGACTGATTCTTTTCACAATCTGTCTTTTGAGCAAGGTCATCAACATACTTTGCAAACTCGTCTTTTTTCATATCTGCAAGCAATTTGTTGCGCTGTGTTGAATCGTAAACATAGCTGTCAATGTCTGAGTTGATGTCACCCTTATAGATAAGGTAGTAAACCGCTGTATTGCCTGAACCTACCTTAACTGTCTTAGCCTCGTTCGCTTTCATTTCGCCGAGAGCTGTCTTAAGCTCATCGCCGAGTGAACTGCTTTTAAGGTTTTCTACAGCTGATGTTGACGGATCGTCTGTAAGTGAGTTAGCTGTCTTGTACTTATTTACAATATCGTCAAAAGAAGTACCGTTATTAAGTTCCTTTGCGTAACCGTCAAACTCGTCTGTAATCTTCTTTGCGTCTTCGTCGGAAAGCGCTGCATCTTTGCTGTTGTTTGACTCGTCGGTTGTTGACTCATAAAGATTTGCTTTTATGTACTTATAGTCTGTATAGTTTTCTGTAAAGTATGAAATAAATTCGTCATCCTTTACCTCTTTTGAACCGCCCTCACCGTAAAGCTTTTCAAATACTGCTGTGTATTTTGTGTTATAAAGTGTTGTGCAATATTCAAAGCTTTCAAAAGAAACACCGTAAGGCTCGTACTGGTCTTTATAAGGCATATAGTAGCCGTATGAAGCGTAAGGACCTACTGTCCAATATTCCTCGGCTGTTTTTTTAGCCGAATCTGCGGTAGCGCCGCTCATATCAATGCCGAGCTCCTCAACGAGGTTGTCAGTCACAATGTAATTAAGACACATTGTTTCTGCCTCGTTTTTGATCCAATCTCTTGCAATCGCCTTGTCGCCGTCATCGTCTGTAATCTCAAGGTCAAGCCATGAATCGGAAGCCTCGTCATATGAAGCAAGTTTCGACGCATAATTTTGAGCTTGTGAGTAAGCTGTTTTAAGCGAGTAGCTGTAAACGCCGATTGGCAATTCTACTTTATCTGTCCTGTAAGCCCATTCTGCATTAAGGCTGATTGGAGTGCAGCCAACCGCTGCAACAGCAATAATCAGTGCAAGCAACAATGAACCGATCTTTGCATATGGTTTCATAATATTTACCGTCCTTAAAAAATTCTATTTCACCCGTAAAATGACAGGGTGCGTACTTTATGATTATACACAAAAAAATTTGCATTGTCTATATATTTTCTAAAATTTATTGCTTTTTCGGCAAAGTTTTCAGACAACTGTCAGATTTTAAATACTTTTTTGAGCATATCAAGCGATGAACCGCCGCCGCATCTTATTGTAATGTACGGTTTGTTGCCCGCAGACAGCATTGCTCTGCCGTTGAGCCTTGAAAGAAGTTCTATAACCTTCGGCGATTTTATCTCTTTGACAAACAGTAAAACATTGGTATCCGTCTGCCTGATTTCGTAAATACCCATTGCGTTTGCACAGTTTCTTATAAGCGCAATATCAATAAGTCCGAGCACGGATTCGGGAATTTCGCCGAAACGGTCTTTGAGTTCGTCCTTAACATCAAGGCTGTCCTCTTTGTTGCGTATATCGGCGATTCTGCGATATACATCAAGTCGGAGAGTAAGGCTTTCTACATAGCTCTCCGGAATGTGCGCATTTACCGAAATATCAATAAGACAATCAAGGTCGGCAGACTGTGCGGCTTCGCCCTTTTCTTCGCTTACTGCCTCGCCCAACAGCTTAAGATACATATCGTATCCGACAGATTCCATATGTCCGTGTTGTTGAGCACCCATAATGTTTCCTGCGCCTCTTAATTCAAGATCTCGCATTGCGATTTTAAATCCGCTGCCAAATTCGGTAAATTCTCTGATAGCGGCAAGGCGCTTTTGCTGAATTTCTGTAAGCACTTTGTTTTTGCGGAATGTAAGATAAGCATAGGCTCTGCGGTTGCTTCTGCCTACTCGTCCTCTTAGCTGATGCAGCTGTGAAAGTCCCATTCTGTCCGCATTTTCTATAATTAGCGTATTTGCGTTCGGCAGGTCAACACCCGTTTCTATTATAGTGGTGCATACTAATACATTTACTTCCTGTTCAATCATCATTCGCCATACTTCGCTAAGTTCGTGCTCTTTCATTTTGCCGTGACCTATGGCTATTTTTGCCTCGGGCACAGCCTCAAGAATTCTTGAGGCACAGGATTCAATAGTCGCAACATCGTTATGCAGGTAGAAAACCTGTCCGCCTCTTCTCAGTTCCTTGCGGATAGCCTCGTTAATTACCGCATCGTCATGTTCAAGAACATAAGTCTGTACAGGCTGACGGTTTCGTGGCGCTTCCTCGATTACACTCATATCTCTTAAACCGCTCATTGCCATATTGAGAGTTCTTGGAATAGGTGTAGCCGAAAGAGTAAGAACATCAACATTTTTGCAAAGCTCCTTAAATCGTTCCTTTTGTGCCACGCCAAAGCGCTGTTCCTCGTCAATGATTGCAAGTCCGAGGTCACGGAACTCCACATCTTTTTGCACAAGTCTGTGCGTGCCGACCACCAAATCCACCTCTCCACGCTTTAGCTTTTCTATAGTTTCTTTCTGTTGTTTTGCCGTTCTGAATCGTGACAGCAATTCAATTCTTACCGGATAGCCCTCAAAGCGCTTGCACACAGTCTGGTAATGCTGCCACGCAAGAATTGTTGTCGGGCAAAGCAATGCGCATTGTTTTGAATCCGCAACGCACTTAAATGCCGCTCGCAGTGCCACCTCTGTTTTGCCGAAACCTACATCACCGCACAAAAGTCTGTCCATCGGTGAGGTTTTCTGCATATCTGTCTTGATTTCATCACAGCACCTAAGCTGGTCGGGAGTTTCTTCGTATTCAAACTTAGCCTCAAAATCGTGCTGCCATTCGTTATCTTGTGAAAAAGCATAGCCCTTTGCTTTCATTCTTGCGGAATAAAGTGCAATAAGCTCCTTTGCAATGTCCTTTACAGATGCTTTTACTCTTGACTTTGCTTTCTGCCAATCCTGCGAGCCGAGTTTATTAAGCCTTACACGACTGTTTTCGGACGGGCCGATATATTTTGCAACCATATCAAGTTGAGTTACGGGCACATAAAGAACATCGCCCTTTGCATACTCAATCTTGATGTAGTCTTTTACAATTCCGTGGGTATCAATTTTACGGATACCGCCGAAAATACCTATACCGTGAACGCTGTGTACCACATAATCGCCCTGCGAAAGCTCCGAAAGGCTGTAAACCTCCCGGCTGTCCTTTGATATTTTCTTTCTTGCTTTCTTTTTCGGCACATACGAAATATGCCCCTGTGTGATAATAAAGAATTTTTCGAGCGGATATTCAAATCCTGCGCTCAAAGTACCGGGCAATACAAATAATGCGTTTTTCTTTATTTCCGACAACTTATCGGCATACTGTGCGGGAATACCGTCATTTCTAAGCGAATCACAAAGGTTTTTTGCCGCCTTGTCCGTTCCCGCAAGCACAACACCGCAGCTTTCTGCAGTGAGCATACCGTTTAAGTCCTCCTCAAGCTGTTTGTATGAACCATTCCATACAGAAAGCTGTTTTGCAGAAAACGATACTATTTTTCTGAGAGGAATTGTTGTTGAACCGTGCACAAAGCCCTCAAGCATAACAATGCCGTGAGAAGTAAAAATATCAACACATTCCGCAAAAGTGAGTGAATACTTGTCAAGACCTCTGCAAAGAATGCCGTCCTCAAAGGCGGATTTTACGGTTTCTTCATTTCTGAAGTCCATTGCTCTGCCACGCTCTGAAATATTGTTAAACTCCGAAGTGAAAATCAAAGTATCTCTGTCGAGATAATCAAATAAGGTTTCGGCTTTATCATATAAAAGCGGAATAAACTTGTCGGTATTTGAAAGCATTGCGCCCGACCTGATGCTGTCCGCCTCCGAAAGCAGTGTTTCCTTAACCTGCGGAGCTTTTTTGCCTCGCACGCCTTTTGCAAGATTTTCTATTTTGTCGGCAAGCACCGTTCTGTCCTCAATAATTACCTCCGCAGACGGCGAAAGACGGATTTCGCCTGCCTTTTCCCCTCTTCGCTGTGTATCAATATCAAAGAAAGAAAGGTCGGTGATTTCATCACCCCAAAATTCCGCACGAACAGGATTTTCGGCATCAGGCATAAAGAAATCGAGAATACCGCCTCTTACAGAAAACTGACCGCTGCCCTCTACCGCATCAAAACGCTCGTATCCGAGCAGGGTAAGTGTTCGTACGGCTTTTTCTATACTGATTTCAAGGCCTTCTTTTAAAGTCAGAACACAGTCCCTCAAAAATTCCTTTGGCACTGTGAACTGCGACGCTGCATCAATACAGCTGACAACTACATCACATTCGCCGTCAATGAGTTTGAGCAGTACCTTAAGTCTTGCGTGTTCGTACTCTCTTGAGGCGCTCTGAATATCTCTGAAATTAAAATCACGCTCGGGGTAAAAATAAGCACGCATACCCATACTTGCAAGGTCATTACAGATTGTCTGCGCCTCTCGCTCGTCGGAGGCAACACAAAAGGCTGTGGCGCTCTTGCGGCAACACAGCGAATAGATAATATGTGCCTTGTGAACGGCGGAAAGTCCCGTAGCGCAAACACTGCCGCCATGCACAACAGCTTTTTCGAGTGAGTTAAAAACCTCACTGTTTTTAAAAACATCAACTAAAAATTTCATAATTCATCTTGCTTTAATTTTTTGTTCACTTTTTATTTATCAAAAATTGGGATAATTACCGATTTTTTCAACATTGTTTTATAAAAATGTTAATTAAACAAATTCATTGCTCTGTCGATTTTTCCGTCTGCCATAAGTTCAACGGCTTTTGCGGCATTTTCAAATACCTGTGCAAGTTTCTTCTGTTCATCGTTGGAAAATCTTGAAAGCACCCAATCCGCTAAATCCCACTCGGGTGTAGGCTTTGCGCCGATTCCTATTTTAACTCGTGGGAACTTATCACTGCCGCTTAAATATATAATACTCTTCATTCCTCTCTGTCCGCCGTCACTGCCCTTTGAGCGAATACGCATTTTACCGACATCGAGGGATATATCGTCAAATAATACTATCACATTTTCAGGTGAAATTTTGTAGAAATTCATCGCCTCTACCACCGCCTGACCGCTGTTGTTCATATATGTGGTAGGTTTCATAAGCATTGCCTTTCTGCCTGCTATATTACATTCGCCGACATAGCTTTTAAATTTTACTCTGTCAACCTTGCAGTCAAGACTCTCGGCTATTGCGTCAATCGCAAGCCAGCCTGCGTTATGACGGGTGTTTTCGTACTTTTTATCGGGGTTTCCGAGTCCTACTACCAAAAGCTCGACACCGCCGCCAAAGCTCTTTTTATTACCAAACATAAATACCTTCCTTTATATAAATTATTCTTTATTAAATTCAATTACAACCCAATCGTCATTGCCGAGGTGGTAAGGATTACCGCAATAAGGGCAATTATGCTCTCTTGTAGCGTCAAAACTGCCGCCGCAGCTTTTACAGCTTACCTTTTTAATAGAAAAACCTGCATCGGCTATTGCATTAATGTTTTTGCAAACAACAATTCTGAATTTTTCTTTTGCTTTTTTTACATCTCCGCAATCAATTTTTAAAACCGTGGTATATGCCGTAATATCGACATAACAATAAGATCCGTTTATTTTAAATCCGTTAAATTTAACGGTTGAGTCGTATTTTACATCTATTATGTCTTTAAATTTATTTTGCATAGGCTTGCCGTCATATGCCGCAAGATTAGTGTAATCGTCACTGAATATCATCAGTTTAATAAGATTTATAACCTTGCCGATAAAAAATTCATAAGAAAAATTCGGGTCAATCTGTCGCATAAGTTTTGGCAGTTTTGTCTTTGCCTTTATATGAGGGCCAAGCAAAAACATACTTTTTATTGCGCCGAATATAAGGTACATAAACATACCTAAGCCCCACAAAAGATATCCGCAAAACGCACCGCCTATAAGTCCGTATAAAGTGCAGAATATAATATTCATTATGAAATCACTGTTTTCGGGCAAAAGATTGCCGTTTTTGTAATTTATAAAAAACAAACTGCCGGCAAACGCAAACATAGTAATCAAAACAACGGCTATAGCTGAATTTTTTACTACTTTTTTTCCGCCTGCAACTTCTTTGATTGCATAAAAGTTGGTAACTTTAGGGAACAAATCGTTAATAATAAATCTTGTTTCGCAGCTTTTACAGCCTGTCAGAAGTTCTCTGATACCGCTGACCGCACCGCAGTTAGGGCAGGCAAGAGCACCGTCAGCATTCTGATTAAGAAGTCTTGTAACGGCAACATATAAATTCTGTCTTATTTTTGATTTTCTTTTCTTTTCATTATTAACATAGACCGTTTCTGTGGTTTTGTAATCCTTACAGCCGATAACGGTCTGATAGTCGCCTTTGTCGGGAACTGTAAAACATTTTACCGCTCCGTCTTTAAAAGTGCTGTCTTTGGTGCTGAAAACAGTTTCTATCTTTGCGTTATGCTCGTCAAGTCTGTGCTTTTGAAGTTCAAGAGCATAGTTTACATCAAGCGAGGCGATTTCGGGCACATTTCCCGCTACAGTCCATTGTGAATATTCATCTACAAATTTATCTATAATTACATTGTTTTCATTGCCTTTATCAAATGTTAAATTAAAAAGATCCATTTCTTTATTATACCTCAAGCAGTTCGTATAACTGTTATGTCTGTTGTTTTTAGGTTAAATTATGATTTAGCACACGGTTAAGATTAAATGATTTTAAAATTTAGGTCAAGCCTTTAAAAAGGTCGAACAAACTTTTTGTAATCGAGGATATATATTGTTATTTTTCAAAATCTGTTTCCCGACCGAAAGTTTGTAAGCCGTAATCCATTAATATTACTCCCATATTTAGAGCAAAACAAAAATAAATCTATTTTCAAATATTAAAATCTTTCAAAAGGCGAAATGGCGGGTTATTTGAAACCCGCCTGTATAATCGCTATTTAATTTTCGGTTCATTAACCAAATGCAGGTGTAAACGGCTTGTCATTGTAAATTCTTGCGATAGCCTCTGCAAATGTAGGAGCAACAGGAAGAACTGTGAACTTGTCAATCATCTTCTCCTGCGGAACAGGGATTGTATCAAGAAGAACAACCTCTTTGATTGCGCTGTTCTTAATTCTCTCGATAGCAGGACCTGAAAGAACTGCGTGTGTAGCACAAGCATAAACTTCAGTAGCACCGCCCTTTTCAACTATAGCGTTTGCTGCGTTGCAAAGTGTGCCTGCTGTGTCAATCATATCGTCAACAAGGATAACCTTTTTGCCTCTTGCGTCACCGATGATGTTCATAACTTCGCAAACATTAGCCTTTGGTCTTCTCTTATCAATAATAGCAAGACCTGTGCCAATCTTAGACGCAAAGTTTCTTGAACGGGTAACCGAACCGAGGTCAGGAGAAACAACGATGTATTCATCAAAGTTTCCGCCGATTTTCTCTCTCATATAGTTAGCAAGGATAGGAGAACCATAGAGGTGGTCAACAGGGATATTAAAGAAGCCCTGAATCTGGTTTGCGTGAAGATCCATTGTAAGCACACGATCGGCACCTGCTGATGTGATGATGTCAGCACAAAGTTTTGCCGAAATCGGATCTCTTGCCTTAGCTTTTCTGTCCTGTCTTGCATAGCCGAAGTAAGGCATAACTGCTGTAATTCTTGCAGCGGAAGCACGCTTCATGGCATCAATCATAATAAGCATTTCCATTAAATTGTCATTTACCGGAGTGCAAGTTGACTGAACGATAAAGCAATCGCTGCCTCTTACAGATTCCTGAAGAGAAACCGCTATTTCACCGTCAGAAAACTGAGTACATTCGCTCTTACCAAGCGGAACTCCAAGGCTGCCTGCAATTCCTTTGGCTACATTTACATTTGAGCTTCCGGTAAAGATTTTAATGTCTTTTCCGTGAAAATTCATTGTAATCGCTCCTTTTTACTCTATAGTTTGTATTCTACTATTATCTTAACAGGTATATCCCCTGTCTTTTGCAATATTGTTAAGCTCCTCAAGCTGTGCGGGATCATTTGCGCCGAGCACTGTGTCGCTGCACTCTGCGGTATAAACGCCTACCTTACAGCCGTCCGAAAGCAAAAGTTTTAATGCGTCGGGCAAATAATATTCCTTTGCATTATTATCGGATGAAATTCTGCCGAGCACAGACAAAAGCTTTTCTGCGTCAAACCAGAAACCGCCCGAATTTACTTCCTTAATCTTAAGGATTTCTTCACTGCCGTCTTTCTGTTCTACGATTGACTTTACATCGCCGTTTTCGTCACGGACAATTCTGCCGTAGCCTGTAGGGTCGTCAACCATTGCGGAAATTACAGTTGCACTTGATTGAGTGTTTATGTGCTGTTCAAGTGACTTTTCAATGGTTTTGCTGTCCATAAAAGGTGCGTCGCCGTTTAAAATCACCACGCTGTCGCCTTTGTGACTTTCAAGAAAGTCTTTAGCCATCATTACTGCGTGGCCTGTACCGAGTCGCTCTGCCTGATAAACCGTTTCAACCTTAAAATCAAGTGTTGACACAAATTCATCTATACATTCTTTTTTAAAGCCCTTTACAATGCAGATGTCATTAACGCCTGCCTTTTTAAGTGAAGAAATAACCCACTCAAGCATAGGCTTGCCAAGTACGAGCGAAAGTGTTTTCGGCTTGTCGCTTTTCATACGCTTGCCTTCGCCGCCCGCAAGAATAATCGCACAATTATTCATATGTAATCTCCTTGGTATTCTGTAATTTGTGTGTTTACTTTAATATGTACACACAACAAGACATATTAATATTATCGCATAAAAAATACAAATTTCAAGAGTATTTTACAAAAAAACAACATTAGGGGTAAATTTAAACGATTTATACAATATTGATGAAGTATAAAATTGAATTTTATAGGAAAAAATTTTAAAAAATCTATAGCTATTTTGAACAAACTTTGTTATAATTATGTGTAGGCTTATACAAGCGGGCGAATTTTGACACAATTTTCGCCACAGCCGTATAATTTATTATTTTTAGGAGGATTACCAAAATGGCAAACAAATGGGTATACCTTTTCTCAGAAGGTAATGCTAACATGCGTGAGCTTCTCGGCGGTAAGGGTGCTAACCTTGCAGAAATGACAAGTTTAGGACTTCCTGTACCACAGGGCTTTACAATTACAACAGAGGCTTGTACTCAGTACTATGAGGACGGCAGAGAGATCAACGAAGAAATTCAGGGTCAGATCAACGAGTACATCGGCAAGATGGAAGAGATCACAGGCAAGAAGTTCGGTGACTTAGAGAATCCGCTCCTCGTTTCAGTTCGTTCAGGTGCCAGAGCATCAATGCCAGGTATGATGGATACAATCCTCAACCTCGGTCTTAACGAAGAAGTTGTTGAAGTTATTGCAAAGAAGTCCAACAACCCTCGTTGGGCTTGGGACTGCTACAGAAGATTTATTCAGATGTATTCTGATGTAGTTATGGAAGTTGGTAAGAAGTACTTTGAAGAGCTTATCGACGAAATGAAGGCTAAGAAGGGCGTTACACAGGACGTTGAGCTTGACGCTGACGATCTTAAGGAGCTTGCTTCACAGTTCAAGGCAGAGTACAAGGCTAAAATCGGCGTTGACTTCCCTGACGATCCTAAGGAGCAGCTTATGGGCGCTATCAAGGCTGTATTCCGTTCATGGGATAACCCAAGAGCTAACGTATATCGTCGTGATAACGATATTCCTTATTCATGGGGTACTGCAGTAAACGTACAGTCAATGGCATTCGGTAATATGGGTGACGATTGCGGTACAGGTGTTGCATTTACAAGAGATCCTGCTACAGGTGAAAAGAAGCTCATGGGTGAGTTCCTTACAAACGCACAGGGCGAAGACGTAGTTGCAGGTGTTCGTACACCAATGCCAATCGCTCAGATGGCTGAAACATTCCCTGAGGCATTTGCTCAGTTCCAGACTGTTTGCAAAACTCTTGAGGATCACTACAGAGATATGCAGGATATGGAGTTCACTGTTGAGAACAAGAAGCTCTATATGCTCCAGACAAGAAACGGTAAGAGAACAGCTCAGGCTGCTCTTAAGATTGCTTGTGACCTCGTTGACGAGGGCATGAGAACAGAGGCAGAGGCAGTTGCTATGATCGACCCTCGTAACCTCGACACACTTCTCCACCCACAGTTTGATGCTGCTGCTCTTAAGGCTGCTACACCAATCGGCAAGGGTCTTGGTGCTTCACCGGGTGCTGCTTGCGGTAAGGTTGTATTCACAGCTGAAGATGCTGAGGTTTGGAACGCAAAGGGCGAGAAGGTTGTTCTCGTTCGTCTTGAGACTTCACCTGAGGACATCACAGGTATGAAGGCTTCACAGGGTATCCTCACAGTTCGTGGCGGTATGACATCACACGCTGCTGTTGTTGCTCGTGGTATGGGTACTTGCTGTGTATCAGGTTGCGGCGACATCAACATGGACGAAGCTAACAAGAAGTTCACACTCGCAGGCAAAGAGTTCCACGAGGGTGACTACATTTCAATCGACGGTTCAACAGGTAACATCTATGACGGTGTTATTCCAACTGTTGACGCTACTATCGCAGGCGAGTTCGGCAGAATTATGAGCTGGGCTGACAAGTACAGAAAGCTTAAAGTAAGAACAAACGCTGATACACCTGCTGATGCTAAAAAGGCTCGTGAGCTCGGTGCCGAGGGTATCGGTCTTTGCCGTACAGAGCATATGTTCTTTGAAGAGGACAGAATCGCTGCATTCAGAGAGATGATCTGCTCTGATACAGTAGAAGAGAGAGAAGCTGCTCTTGATAAGATTCTTCCTTACCAGCAGGGCGACTTCGAGGCTCTTTATGAGGCTCTTGAGGGTAACCCGGTTACAATCAGATTCCTTGATCCGCCACTCCACGAGTTCGTTCCTACAGAGGAAGCTGACATTGAGAAGCTTGCTGCTGCTCAGGGCAAGAGCGTTGACGCAATCAAGGCTATCATTGCTTCACTCCACGAGTTCAACCCAATGATGGGTCACCGTGGCTGCCGTCTTGCAGTAACATATCCTGAAATTGCTAAGATGCAGACAAAGGCTGTTATCCGTGCAGCTATCAATGTTAAGAAGGCTCATCCGGATTGGACAGTTAAGCCTGAAATTATGATTCCGCTCGTATGCGAGGTTAAGGAACTTAAGTATGTTAAGAAGATGGTTGTTGAAACAGCTGACGCTGAAATCGCAGCTGCAGGCATCGAGCTTGAGTACGAAGTTGGTACAATGATCGAGATTCCAAGAGCTGCTCTTACAGCTGACGAGATCGCTACAGAGGCTGACTTCTTCTGCTTCGGTACAAACGACCTTACACAGATGACATTCGGCTTCTCAAGAGATGACGCAGGTAAGTTCCTCAACGCTTACTACGATGCTAAGATCTTCGAGAACGATCCATTCGCTAAGCTCGACCAGACAGGTGTTGGCAAGCTTATGGAAACAGCTATTAAGCTCGGTAAGCCTGTAAACAACAAGCTCCACGTAGGTATCTGCGGTGAGCACGGCGGTGACCCATCATCAGTTGAGTTCTGTCACAAGATTGGTCTTGACTATGTATCATGCTCACCATTCCGTGTGCCGATCGCAAGACTTGCTGCTGCTCAGGCTGCTATTGCTGAGATGTAATTCAGTCATTTTTGTACTGATATTATATAGCGTAATATTTTGGGCTGTCCCGTTTTGGGACAGCCCTTTTGCATTGCTTAAATAATAAAAAATCAGAACAAGGCTTTTTAAAGTCTTGCGGGCTTTGCCCACACCCACAAACTTTGAAAAGTCATAATTTATTCGACATCATATTATTGAAAAGTCAGATTATTTGTGATAAAATTTACTTGAAAAGTCAGAACGGAGGAAATGATATGCTCTACAGAAAAATCGAAAAATTGATTGAAGAACATTTAAAATCTGACACTCAGAAAATTCTTTTGATTGACGGCGCAAGGCAGGTCGGAAAAACATATATTATTCGTTATGTAGGTCAAAGATTATTTGAAAATTTTATTGAAATAAATATGGTTGAAGATTCCATAGGCGACCGTCTTTTTGCCAATACAAAAACTATTGAAGATTTTTATTTGCAAGTAAGTATGATTGCAGGCAATAAAATGAAAGCTAAATCCGACACATTAATATTTATAGATGAAATTCAGGCATATCCGCATTTACTTACACTGCTTAAGTTTTTATCTCAAGATAATAAGTTCACATATATAGCAAGCGGCTCGCTTTTGGGTGTAACATTGTCGCAAACAACATCAATTCCTATAGGAAGTATTCGTAAAGTACGAATGTATCCGCTCGATTTTGAAGAATTTTTGTATGCTAACGGAATGAATGAATTTGTAATCTCCGCAGTGCAAAATAAATTCAAAGAATTACAATCACTTGATGAAAATATGCACAATAAAATGATGGATTATTTTCAAAAATATCTGCTTATAGGCGGTCTTCCGGATGCAGTCAACTCATATCTTAATGAAAAAAATATTCAGTCCGTGCGAAATATCCAAAACGAAACACACGATTATTATGCAGCAGACGCATCAAAATATGATGAAGAAAAAAAGCTTAAAATACGCAGAATTTATGATCTTATTCCTTCTAATATGGAAAATAAAAAGAAACGAGTAATAGCAAAAAACATTGAAAATAAAAAAGGCAAAACTTTTACAGATTACAGCGATGAATTTGAATATCTTATAAGCGCCGGCATAGCACTTAATGTACAGGCAATTTCCAATCCTGTTTTTCCGTTAATTGAATCCACAGGAAAAAATCTGCTGAAACTATATCTTAATGATGTGGGTATTTTGACAAGTATTTTGTACGGTAATAATATCAGAGCAATTTTGGATAATAAAAGCAGTATAAATCTTGGCTCGGTATATGAAACTGTAGTGGCAAGCGAATTGACTGCGCACGGATATAAATTATTTTACTATGACAACCGCAGTAAGGGCGAAGTTGATTATTTGATAGATGACTATAACAGCCTTTCGGCAGTACCTATTGAGGTTAAATCGGGCAAAGATTACACAGTTCACAGTGCTCTTAATACATTTGTACAAAATGAAGACTACCACATAAAAAAAGCCTTTGTAGTATCAAACGAAAGAAAAGTTCAAACAAAAGGCAAAATAACTTATATTCCGATTTATTATATAATGTTTTTTAACGCTAATTCAACTTTGGAAAACAATATAGAATTTTAACACAGCTGAATTATAAGGTAATCTAAATAATTTATAGTTTAGCAAAATAATTATAAAAGGCTGACTCGGTATCAATTGCCGAAGTCAGCCTTTTTAGGGAGAGTATATTAAGAAAGAAAAAGAATTTGCAAACTTTTAAATCACATTAACATATTAAATAATTTTAAATTCTTATGAACATACCTTACATACATCCATAGAATAGACCATATTATCTTTTGCAACCATTGTAAGCGGCATTTCAGGCAAAATTATGTTAAAGCCTACAAGGAAGCTTTCTTTACCGCCATCGTGAAGTCCCGTTACAATTCTTACGACATTATTTTTCTTGGCAAATTCAGCCGCTGCACGATCTGCGTTCTTATCAAAAAGCACTGTCATATCCGCACCAAACTGTTTTGATACCATATTAAGGTATTCAATCTGCCAAGCTGCCTCGGTGTAATCGTGCGTAGGCTCAAGCACAGACAATACTCTTAAGTCGCAGTCCGTATCGTCTGCAATCTGCTTTGCAATCTTAATAATTCGGTCGCAATCAAACTGCAGTGTTACACAAGCAAGCACTACAGCACGCTTTTCAGTATTCATTTTGTCACCTCCAAATATTTCCGTGCGTAAGTCGCATTGCACGGTTTATAAATCGTTGTTCAGATAATCCCACAAGCGTGAGACATCTGCCTGACCATTATATAAATAATCCAAATCGGTACCATGCAGGTTAAACATATTCCTGCCGACAAGGAGTCCGATACCGAAGTCGTTGTAATCGTTTCTTGCACTGTACATAACTATATAGTGATTATTCGCATATATGAATGACGGTCTGTAAAGTCCGCCGCCGTCCCACGCTGTATAATCATCTGACGGAGAAGCTACTTTCATTGCTGTTTCCCAATTGAACCCGTCCTCCGATGCTGAAAAATACAGATTCATATGCTTTCTGTCTTTTTTATTGGTTGTAGCGCAGGCTAACAATTCATATCCACGGTTTGTTTTTATTACATCAGGGTGCCATACATATGCACCGTCTTCAAAAGTTAAGTCTGTCGGTTGAGGCTGCGACCATACACCGTTTCTCAATTCTCTGTAATAGAGTTGATAATGACACACATACCATACTTTATATGCACCATCGTCACGGATTATGGCAGGACTCACCATATCATACTTTTCTTTTTCGTAGGTTTCAAAATAGACAAGTTTGTCGCTCCAATTATCACCGTCATACGAATATCTCATATACAATGCCATATAGTCTGTATCGTAATCCGTATATCTCCAAAACAGCTCAAGGCGGTCAAGTTCTTTGTTATATACAAGATGACTGTCCGAATTATAGCGTACGGATTTTTTATAATTTGCAAGCGGCGGCTCTGTAAATTTTACCTCCGAATAATTTATAAGATCGTTTGTTCCGACAATCTGCGGATTTTCGTAGTAGTCATTACCACTTGGATAAGGTGTGTAAGACAGCCAAAATCTGTAACCGTTCCATTCCTTACCCATATCAATCAGCTTTGGATGATATGCATTGTTCGGATAGTAACTTTCAATTGTACTGTCGGAATTTATCAAATTAAGTTTGCTTATTGAATTTGAAGAAAAATTAAAATCCTGTTTAAATTTCTTTTTTGAGTCAGTTTCTGTATTTTTACTTTTTAAATTAGTTTGTTTGCTTAAAGCGGCTGATGGTATCTGCGGCTTTGTTTCTAATGTTGATGTTGTGCTTTCACTCACACCGTTTGAAACAGCATTTCCTGTATTTGCACAGCCTGCAAAAACCGATGCAGTCATAACTGCCACAAGCAAAAATGCAAGTATTCTCTTCATATGTACCCTTTCTAAACTAAATCAGCATTACTAAGTCAACCGTCAACTTTAAAGCCTTCCTCGCTTATCTCCGATTCACTTGAAAAATCTTTATACTGATCTATAAAGCTCCAAAACTTCCCGGCGCTGTTTACTCCGTCATTTATATAATCGCAGTTTGTACCGTAAAGATTATACATATCTTTGCCGAATAAAAGTCCCACACCAAAATTTTTGGCGTCATTTCTTCCGCCGTAAAGGACATAATACATTCCGTCCGAATACATAAATGTCGACCTGTAAAGTCCGTTGCCGTCCCAGTCAAAATCGTTACCGGTAGGCTCAAGAACCTTTTTGGCAGTGCCGAATTTCAATCCGTCATCTGACTTTGCATAGTAAAGATTCATATGTTTTCTATCTTGCTTATCTTCGGTTGCACAAGTCAGAATTTCGTACTTATCATTATTCTTAATTAAATCTATATGCCATGTAAATGCATCGTTTTCATAAGGCAGTTTACACATTCTTATTTTTGACCATTTTCCGTCCTTGAGTTCACGATACTTTACTTTATAAGCATTTACATACCACACTCTGTATGTACCGCTATCATATACAATACCGGGACTTACCATATCTTCTTTTTTTCTGTCATAGGTTTCAAAAAAAGTTTCCGGTTTGCTCCATGTATTGCCGTCATATGAATAACTCATTAAAAGAGAGGCATAATCAATATCATAGTCTGTGTATCTCCATATTATCTCAAGACGATTCAAGTCATTGTTATAAACAATCTCACTGTCCGAATTAAAGCATCTGCCATTTTTATAATTTGAGAGAACAGGTTGCGAAAATTTAATTTCGGAATAGTTAATTAAATCGTTCGATGCAACAATATGCGGATTTTCGTATTCATCATTGCCTTGCGGATACGGAGTGTATGACACCCAGTATCTGTATCCGTTCCAACCGTCTTTACCTAAATCAAGCACCTTTGGGTGGTAAGCATTGTTTGGAAAGCACTCTTCCTGATACTCATCAACGCATTTTAAGTTCAACTTTGACGGCGAATTTTTGGTAAGTTCAAATCCTGTCATATCAACATTCGGCGATGTAGTAAACTCTGCAGGCTTTTTGTTAATAACAGTTGACGCCATAGTATGCGTGTTTTCGTATTTAGATGCATCGGTGTTTTCCGGTAAATTATATGCGGCAAAAACAGAAACACTAGCCACCGCAACCGCAGTAACAAATATCAACACAAACTTTTTCATTAAAAAGTTGCTCCCTTTCTATACAAATCAGCTTTTATATACGCACTTTGTATTACACTCATTAATACATATAACTATATATCTATACAGCGATTTTGTCAAGCCAAAAAGAACAACAATTTTTTTTAGATGCAAAAATGATACAAAAATCGGCGATTTCGTATGATACTATACTTTTTTCTGACTGTGTAAATATCATAGCCTCTGTATATGATTATATTATATTGACCGTGTGAAATTAAGGTGAATTTTGGCATAAGAATTATAAAAGTTTAGTTAACAATAATTTACCCCAACTTTTGATAACTAACCGCCTAAATTCACGGCAAAAAAAATCCGCCATTCACAAAGAACAGCGGATAAGAATTTATTTTTTAGTTAAAATCAAAATAACTCTTTGTCATCGGTTTCGGTGTCGGCGTCAAGGCTTTCGTCCTTAGCATCTCTCTGTGAGAGCCTATTTACATAAGCCTTTAAAGCCTCCATCTCCCTATCAACAGACTCTTTCTCTTCTGTTTTAACTTCTTCTTTTACGGGTTCGTTCTGAACTTCTTTTGCAGGCTCTTCCTTTTTCTCCGGCTGTGCCTCGAAAGGAGAACTTTTGTACTCGTTTTCATTTGAGCAAGCAACTGTAATGTCAACAACCTCTTCGTTTTTAAATTCAGGTTTCGGCTGTGTTTCGGGTGTACCGTAAAAAATATCGTTTGAACTGTCAACAATCTGACGGTAACACTCTCTTGCCTTGGCAATCTTAGCTTTGGAATTTTCAATTACTTCAAAAAGCTTTTTCTGCTGTTCTTCAGAAACGCTCTCGCCTTTCTTTGTATTCTCATAGAAAGACTTACCCAAAGCAATATATGCTCTGTTCATAAGCTCACTTTCACATTTCATAATAAGACGAAGACGGTTAAGTTTTGCATTTGTACGGTTTTTCTCAACAATATTCTGAGTAACATTAGAAATAGTATCTGCCGCAGTGTTGACTGTACCTTTAACAGTATCAAAAAAAGTCATAGCAATATCTCCTTTAACGCATAAATGCGGGTTCGTTTTTATAACACTATTATTATGACAGATATTAAAGATAAAATCAATATTTTTTTTGAATTTGCTTGTTAAAAATGTACTTGTTTGATATAATATTTTAGAAAGAGGTGTTGAAATATGTCGGACAAGGTAATAAAAGCAATAGTGTGTCCGGGTTGTGGAGAACTTAGCAAAGCGGAAATCCACACAAGCATAAATCCTGCACGAGATAAAACTATAAGAAAAAGAGTGCTTGACGGAGAGTTGTTTGATTTCAGATGTCCGTCCTGCGGCTACACCGCAAAACTTAACTATCCGCTTTTATATAACGATATGAAAAACCGTTTTATGGTTTACCTTATACCTAAAATTGACCGTTTTCAGCTTTGCGACAATGAGCTTGAAAACAAATACAGCAATCTGCGCAACATCAACAAGCGAATTGTGCCAACATTCAATGCATTCAAGGAAAAGCTGTTTATTTTTGAATCGGGACTTGACGATATGGCTGTAGAATTGACAAAACTCGCAATTAGCCAGACGGTATCGAAAAAGCTCGGAAACATTGAAGTAAACGAGGGTTACTTGTCTATGTATGACAGGGAAACCAACACAATGGGCTTTACATATTTTACAGGCAAAGACAAAGAACCGTATGTACAAACCGCACGACTTGAAATATACGGCAAGTCAAAGGGAATCATTGACAAATTTGCTTATAAAGATAAAAAACTTAAAGGCTTTATAAAAATTGACCGAGAATGGGCAGAAAATGTACTTTACCGCTATAAGCATTTCCGCCACATGGAAAAGGTCAGAAAATTAAATGAGGATTAAAAAATTACACTCCTATCAGTAACCATTACCGATAGGAGTTTTTTGTTTGTATTTTAATGAGTGGTGGGTTGTGGTTTACCGCTCAAATTTTTTGTTATTTAATATTTTGTCGCTTGACTAAAGTAAGCCGAACCACACTTTACCGTTCGCCCTTAAAATCAACTTGCAAATTCAACCGTAATCTCAAGATGAGCAGGGAAGTCTTTTTCAATCATCTTATTTACCCATACTTTATTTAATTCGCTCAAGGAATCGGAAATTTTTACGCTCAAAGCGTTTTGGGACGGATTTTCGGTGATTTTAAAATTACCGAGTCCGTATCCCTCCAAAATTTTATTAAAACCCTCGGGAGTACAAAACTCCTCGTTTGTCTGCTCTCTTATCTTTAAAAGTTCCCGCCTTTTCTCAATACTCAAATCATCTCTCACTGCGCCTGTAAATCTTTCCCGTTCGGTAAGTCCGTAACTTTGCGCCGTGTCAATGAAATATTCTTTAAGCATTTCGTCAAGCTCGTTAAAAAGCAGATCAAGCCCTGCGGCAAAGGCTTTTAATTCCGCATAAGTTCTGCCGCCTGTTCTAACCAAATAAAGTTTGGTATCCGTAAGTTTTTTAATCATTGAAGTATAACTGTCCATCATTTCACCTCAATTTTTACAGTGCCGACCGAAAATACCTGTGCCGCCGTCGCATTCACATCAACAAAATTCGTCGGAAATTTATATGAACAAATACAGCCGCTGTTCATCAGCCTTTTTCCAAGCTCCGCCACATACATAGTACCGCCGATCTCAATTTCATTTAAGTAATCTTTAAACACCTGTGTACAAATGTTCACTATATCATTTCTGATATATCCGTCTTTAGCATACACTGCGACAGACAAATTAATTTTTCTCAATTGTGCCGAAATAACTTTAACATCAACATTCAGTTCTCTGTTTTTGGCGATAAGCACCTGCGCTTGTGCCACTGCCGCCGATGACGGCGAATTTTCTCCGTTGCTTACATATACATCTACCGTGCCCGTACCTCTGCCCTTTGCTATAACTCCCGCTTTAGTAATTCCGGGTACACTTAGCGCAAGTTTTTCGTAATATGCTTTGTTTGTTCCGTTTGACGGCACAAGAAAACTTGCCTTAATTCTTTCCCTTAATTCATCGTCGCTTTCTTCGTCACAACCGTCCTCAAACGGTTCTCTGTTATATGCGTAATTGATTTCCGCAGGTGCGGATACAATGATTTTTGCTGTATTAATGGGAATATTTGAAATCTTACCCGCCTTGTCCGCCTCTGCCGAAACGCTGACAAGTGTATTTCCCGCCGCAATCTCCGCATCTTCAACAGTAACATATCTTAGCGGCTCGGTGTCTGCCGTGGCGACCATACTTCCTTTAGGAATAAAAATGCTGTTTTCAACAGGTTCATTGATAAAGAATGTAATTTCACCCTGCGCTTTCTGCGCCTGCTTACGCTCAAGTCCTCTTTGAGATGCAAAATAATCAAGATACTCGCCGCTTGCGGTAGCAACAAACATCTGATTTTTCAGCCACTCAATATTTGTCATTGCGTTAAAAATTTCGCCTGCAAGCACTCTCATTCTTATTGCCGCATCACTCGCTTCGTCAAAATCATATTTGCTTTTTGCCGAAAACTCCGATTTCATTCTGTTGTAAATTTCATCATAGGTAATCATCTGTATTAATAATCTCCTCTCTTACGCTTTCGTTGCAAATCAGTCTGATACTGAATTTCGGTTTTCTCAAAGCCAAAACTTTTGCAGTAACTGTCGGAAAATCCGCCAGTGCCTGCGACATTATAAGATTAACTTTTTCTTGAAAATTCTCATCATCAAAATCCACCTTGTTTAGTTCACATCCGAGTTCACGGTTATACACAAAGCCTGCAAATTTTGCGCTGATTTTAAAAAATGCCTGCTGTAAAATTTCATCGTCACCCGAAATATGAATATACCTGCCGCCGCTGTCAACCGCAATATCTTTATTTTTAATCAGCGTATCCGTATCAGTCACCAACCTTTACACCGTTTATATATACCGAGCCGTCATTTTTCAGATATACTTCTGCACCGCCCTTTGACTTAAGCAGGATTTCACCCGGCTGAACGGAAGAAACCTCCGAAATAACGCCCACGCAAACCTCCTTGTCGGCAAGCGGAAGTACAACGGCTTTTTCCTTTACGGGAGGAATAGACACGATTCCGTACGGTGTAACAAAATCAAGTCCTATATGTTCGCCCGATGCGATAATCGCATTGTTGCCGATTTCACTCATCACAACATTACCGCTCTCCGCTGTAGGTTTATTAATTGAATTTTTACTTAAATTCTCCGCAATCCACATATCAAATCTCCTTTTTCAGTGTAATAACTGTTTTTTCGCTCTTGCTGTCGGCAGTGTATCTTATCTTGTGCACATAAAGTCCGTCATAAGAACCGATAACCTCATCGTTAATCGTTGCTTTGTTGCCGACCTCGCACATAAGCATATACGGACATACAAGTTCAATTTCAAAAGCATTACCGTTGCTGGTGCTTATAATTCTGTCGGCTGTTCCCACAGAACCACCGCCTGTCAATGCGTCAACATATCTTCTGCGCACAAGCCTTGTATCCGCAAGGCTGTTTTTTATTACACTGCCGTATCTGTTGCCCTGCTTCACCTTTAATCTGACATCGGAAATCACCTTGTAACGCTTTATTCTGCTTTCCGCCGAAATATACCTGTAACTTTCATTGTTACCAAAGCAAAGCACTTCACCGTTGATACCGCCGTTTAATATAACTATGCCGTCGCCTGTAATTCTCGGCTTTTTTCCGTATTTATTTACGCAGTAATTTTCAAGCACCTGCCATTGGCTCATGCCCTTACTGATTTTTATATAACCGAAATAAGGATTGTTGTCGCCGATATAACCGTTAAAGCCAAACGGCTGTAAATGCCGTTCAAAAATCACGGATGATGACGCATTAAAGTAAATGCAAGGTTCTGCCTCGTTGTCAAGCAAAATGCCTGCCATACTCCTCGCCGAAATTTTTACGGTAATTTTCTCACCGCTGCTTTTGGTTATAATTTCGTCAATCTGCCCCTTAAACACTAAGTTTTCGCCGTCAAAGCCGTAAAGAAAATCGCCGTCCTCGCATCCTTTGATATACGGAAATTCAACGGTTACATCATCGGCAGGCACAGAAAACTCACTGTTATACACCACGGTAACGGGTGACGGCAGTAAAAGCATTCCGCTATGCGTTGTCATCTTAAATTTCAGCACAGCTTTATCACCTTTCCTTTTTGCATAAGCTCGTCCGCCCGCTTAACCCACGGATTGAGTTTTAACAGCGTTTCAATCCGAGCATTGAAAGCGTAAGAAATATCCCACAAACAGTCGCCTGCTTTTGTGATGTATGTATTTACCGCCGTTTTCTTCTCTTTCTCCATAACTTCTCTGAAAACAAAGCTGTATGTAAGCATATCGGGTACAGGCTCGCCGATTACCGTAAGTTTTTCAAACACCGCATACACCGGTTTTATAAAAGGCAAAGCAAGCACACCTACTCCGCCCTCCTCAAAAACTTTCCACAAATTTGCAAACTGCTCGTGACAATCCTCTCCGCAAAGCTGACCTTTTCCTTTTATAAGCCTGTTTTTTCTGCCGAGATTCTGAATATATGCCGTGTTTTTCGGCGAGTTAAGCTCCTGTATGTTTTTTTCACACTCAAAACTTATCTCTTCCGGATTATATCTCCATTCATAATTTTTAAATCTCATAGGAACAAGCGTCATCTTTCTCTTGCCTCTTCTTCCTCCGAAAATCCGTGACTGTATCGTCTGCTCTCTCTTTCAAGTTCCTCGCTGATTTTTTCAGCCTGTCCCTCGTTTTGAGCAAAATCATTTTCTTTGTAATTCATTATGTAACCTCTCTTTTCTCGCAGCCGAGCACCATTTTCAGTATTGAAAAATCGGCGGATTTGTGTCTGCACCATGCACTTTTCACCGTGCAATTTCTGTAGGTTTCACTGCCGTCGGCAGTTTTCAGTTCAATGCTGTCCATTCTGCTTTCCTTTAAAAAGCCCTCTCTGCTCGGCACATTCATCTCTATGGTAACAGTGTATTCGTCCTTTGTATGTGCACAGCTCACACTGTCGCTCATATACTGTTTCACCCCATAAACCGTGCTGTTTTTCTGCGTTTCAACACTTATTATTCCTCCAAGGATATTGCCGTTTTTAAGCACGGTAATATCCTCTCCCTTTAAAAATTCCCTCAACCTTTAAACCTCCTCGCAAACAAAAAATTCCATAGTAAACTCAACTTTTCTGAAAATAGCATTTATATCCGTATCAAAATCAATTGCGGATACCGACAGTTCCGAAATTATTTTTTCGGTATCCGCTTTTTTCAACCCCTGCATAATCTCACAGGTTATTTCAGAAAGTCCGTTGCCGTTTTCATCGGCAGGAGCATAAACAAAGATCTGCACTTTTGCCAAAAATTGCTCGCCCTTTACAGATGCGGAAAGATAATCACCCACATACTTTTTTGAAAGTACGGTATCTGTAACCGCAACTACCGCAAGAAAACTTGTTAAATTTATCTCTGCACCGTGGTTTCCGTGCTCTCTGATAAACTTTACCTTTGCAAGTTTTTCGTTTTGCTTAAGCCTTGCAATAATTCTGTCAAGTTGTGTAGTTATCTGATTCATACTCATCCTCCAATACCTCACCGCACGGTGCAAGTACGCCATACGCATATACTCCGTACCTGCCCACACGGTAAATATCGTATCTCCTAACAATATATTTACGGTCTGCGATTTGTATTACGCTTTTGTCGCAAGTCAGTTTTGTTTCGGGCTTGCCTATATACAAAAATCTTTCCGAAATAACCGTTCCCGACACTTTGCGTTTTGTTGTACCGTAATATCTGCTGTTATACCTTATCGGCTGAATAAAAGCCTTTGTCTTTTTGTTATCGACCGTAACTTCCGTGCCGTATCTGTCAATAAGTTTGCCTACTGTGCCGTAGATTTTCAAGTTACCACTCTCCCGAACAAAAATCCCTCTTTCTTAATTAAATCAGAACATTTTGCAAGCTGGTCCCGCCAGAGTTTTTCGGCTTTGTCGCCCTCATCGGCAGGAGCTGTTACGGTAACATCTCCCGCCTTAAATGAAGAAACTTCGCTTTTACCGCACATAACATAAAGTTTGTACGCATAAACGGCACATAAAAACTCAATCCTGCGTTCATCGCTTGCGGAAAGCGGTTTGTCGGCAATTCTTGAATACACATAGGCACAGGCATCGTCCACAACACTACGCCACTTAATCGACTCACTGCTCTCAATACCGGAAAGCAGTTCAAATTTTTCAACAATGTTGCCCGTATTCAAAACTTCACCTCATCAGTAAGACAAAGTCTTTACGGAATCCGCAAAAATCTTTGAAAAACCTGCGGTACAGGTGATTGCCGCTCTTTCAAGCTGACGGTCAATAAGTTTGTCATAATCGGTATTTACATTGCCTGCCTGTACCATTTCGAGTGCGCAGTTCTTGTCAAAACCGATAATCTTGCTGCCTGTCATTTCCGGAGCATGAAGGAGAGATGCTCCGAGCGGTGTAATCATTCTGCCGCTTGCCTGAAAATCAAGACCTGCGTTTGCATCCTGCATCTCGCTCATAGAAAGCAACTTCTGCATAGCGTCTGTCGGTGCAATAATTGTATTGAGTTCATACGGTGAAAGCTGTGACCAAAGTTTTAAAAGGTCGGCATAAGTAATTGAACCGCTCGCCGCAACATCAACATTTGCCGCAGGATTTGCGTTGCCGTCACCGTTTACAAGCACATCAATAGCGTCTTTAAGCTGTGCCCTTGCAATGTACTCGCCGATTCGTCTTAATGTAACCGTAAACAAATCAATACGCTGAAATCTTACCGCCTCATATGATGCCACAAGCATTCTGCCACGCTTGTGAAGTTTTACGAGGTTTTCTCTTGTCTTGATTTTTGTCTGCGGAATTACAGCGCCCTCGCCCACAGGCTTTAAAGTCTTGTCATCGTCTGTCATATCGGACTCAATGCTTCTGTAATCCATACCGTCAATATTTGTAACGGTAGCCACAATCTGCGGGAGAATATCCGCTCTCTCCATACCCTGTCTTACCGCACGGCTGACATATTCTGGGAAAAGTGCCGCCGAGTCCGAGGATTGGAAGAATTTTTCCACGCAGTCACTGCAGCTGCCGTTCACCTTAATGTCAAAGCGCTTAAGCTGTCTTGAAAAAGCGTCAAGATTTGAAAGCGCCGTACCCTTATAGTTTTCCGACGGGTCAAGAGTTTCAAGTACATCTGTAAGTGTCTTGCCCTTCTGCTGATACATTCCCTTTTCAATTGTAATGTTTTCAAAATTTGCCATAAATTTTACCTCCTTAAAGAATAAAGCCAACCGAGTCGGCTGTTGAATTTAACACAAGATACTCTCTGCCTGTTGTTGATGATGCCACTGCAGAACCCTCGCCCGCAGCAAGCTTCTTGTAACCCACTGTGATTTTTGATTTGGCGGGCATTGTAACATAGCCCTTAAGCTGAACCGTTGCATAACCGCCTCTCAATGAAAGGCAAATACCGCAGAATACTTCTCCGCTTGTGCAAGCCGTTACCTTGCCGTCATCAGTCATTTTTACAGGAACACCCGCTGTTTTAAGATTGGTGCCTGCCTCAAAAGTAAGCACATTTTCGTCATAACCGTTAAAATTTACATTCATTATTTAATCCTCCGTTATATTTTAAAATTGCCGTTTGATTCGGCTGTAATATTGTTTTTCTGTTTGTAAAGCTGGGGAACCGACGGCAAAATGCTGTCCGCCCTTTTTTCAAAAGCATTTTTAAATTCCTTAAGCTGAACTACGCTCATACTCTTTGCAACGCTCTCCATAGTTTCTCTTGAAATATCAGGCTGAACAACAGCCGATAATCTAAGCACTTCCGAAGTAAGGCTGTCACGGTAATACACTCCGTCGGCGGCACTTTTCTTAAGCTCATCTATGTACGAGCAAAGTTTTTTGCACTCTTCACCGCTTAAATTAATATCCTTTTCGGTGTAAATGCTCTTTAAAATTTCTTCCATCTTCATTTCCTTTCCTTTAAAACTTTTAATAACTCCCGCACTTCTTTGTGCAGGCACGGCAACAAAACTCCATTCGTAAGCGTCATAAATACCGCAAAGCTCGCCGTAACACTTTCTGCCGCCGTAGGTTTCGCCCTTTATGTGCGAGCAATGATTAAGGCTTTCGCCGCAAACACTGCATTTTACTTCACCTGCGGCACAGCCTATGCTTACTTCCTTTAAAATACCGCTGTCAATCGCCTGAATAATCTCATCGTTACCCTTGGTTTTCGGAATATATGCCCTTGCGGTAAGTCTGAAATAATCATCACCCGTTGCCGTTTTTTTGCCGTCAACGCTTTCAACCGAACAGGCAAAAATTCTTGCCGTCTGGTTTTTGGCTGTCGGCGAGTGGTCAAAAATACCCGTCTTGCCTACAAAAAGTTTTTCAAGTTCAAAAAGCGACTCCACGGTAAAACGCTCGTTGTCACGGTCAATATCGTTGTCGCACAAAACCACACCGAAAACATATACCTCGTCCTTTGTCAGCTTTCTGCGTGAATACGCATTGATAAGCTCCATTTCCTTATCGGTAACCTCGGCGGTTGTGCTGTCTGTCACCGCATTAATTTCCTTTTTAATCTCTCCTGTCATTTTTCACCTTACCTGTTTCAAATTCAATCTGTTCTGCCCTTGCATTGTTAAGTCTTGCGTTTGAAAGCTGAACCGCATCCTGCATATTAATGTCGTCCCATTCAACCGCAAAACCGTCGGTGTAACCCTCAAGCCTTAACACAGTTCTTATAACTTTGGTAATAATCGGGTTGAGCAATGTTCTGTAATATTCAAGCTCACTTGTAAGAATATCCGCCTGCTGTTCACTCATTCTCTCCGTGCTTGACCACGAAAAGCCGAGTAAAAACGGCGGCAAACCGAGTTTTGCAACAATCTGCTCAAGCAGATGCTTAATAGGCACATCGCAATCGGGAATCTGATTTTCCGCACCGATTACTTTTACCGATACATCACCCACCGAAACAAAGTCGCACACGCTTTCACTGCGCATAGCCTTGCTCCATTCGTCTGCAATAAGTCTTGCGCTGTCCTCTGTAAATACAGTGTTGTCGGACGGTTTGCAAGTAACCGCAAAACGCACATTGCCTACCCTTTCCCAGTTGGTTTTGATTGACTCAAAAATCTTTAAAAGCACCGAACTTACAAACGGCAAACCTTTTAAAAGCGAACTGCCTCTGACAGTGCCGGGTTCGGGATTTAACAGAGTGGCAAACACAAGGTTTGAATACTTAACCGGGGTAATCATTCCGTCGTTTTTTGTGCAAATCACAAGGTCAAGCGGTGAACTGCCCTCCTGTATCTCAACATCGTCAACACTTGCATTGTAAAGTGCGACAACTCTTTTTCCGTCACGGGAAAGCACCATTTCGCCCACAGCCTCGCCGTAAGTCAAAAGTGACTCCATATACGAATACACAAAGCCGTTAATGCCCGTGCCTGTGCCGTTTGTGCATACATTGCTCATAAAATCATCAATAATCTGCTGACAGCGGCTGTTTTTTGCCGTAACGGTAAAAGTACCGAGCAAGCGTATCAGCTTGCATATTGCCGCATCTATTACCGGGACTGATTTTCGCAGATTTCTGAACAATTCACGCTCCGCAGCCGTACTGCTCACATCCGAAAACATTGCAAGAGGGGAATTGATTTTCCTCTGTGCGGTCTGCACAACCGTACCCTTGCTCTCTTTCTTTTTGCGTGAAAACAAATTCAATCTAACACCTCCTATCGCCTAAGGGCAAATACCGAAAAGCCCTTTTTGCCTGTCGATATTGACGCCGTAAAATACCTTATATCGTCCATAGAATGGTCATTCTCCTTTATCGGCACATCTGCGCCGTTTTTTGTATCCCACCTGTAAAGCGAAAATTCTCGCCTTGCGTCCTTGCATGGGTAACATATTTTTATTCTGCCGTCCTTTAGCGCCTGACTTACAAGTCTTATGCCGTTTACAACATTGTTTTCGGCGGGCACTGCATTAAATCTTTTATGTCTGCGAATCACCTCAATAAAACTTGCGGCTGACGGGTCAACTACTACCCGACTTACTTTTCTGTTGCCGACAAGCTCTTCGAGTTTTGCGTAGTGCTCCTCGTCGGTGCGTTGATAACCCTCTCTGCGGGAATCAAAATAATACTCCTTAATTCGATACCATACGGAATTTTTTTCACCCCACAAACCGAATGACGCAGGGTTTACCGTACCGTAATCGCACGAAACCGCAAAATCGTCAAAACCGACATCGGGCACTTCGCAGTACATCTTTTCATCGTCCATAAACGGATACACCGCACCGTGCACCGCAACCCATCTGCCGAGCACAAATCGCTGATAAAACACACCTGAATACAAACCCTCGTACCTTTGGCGCACCTCTTTTGAAAGCGACGGATTGTCCTCCATTGTAAAATGCAGGTATAACGCATTTTTGCTGTCGGCTTTCCGAATCCACTCGGTGTAGAACCAGTGACGGGGATATTCGGGATTGCAGTTAAACCAAAACTTTGAACCGTTTACCGAACATCTTGCAAGCGCCTGCTCCACAAAAGAACGGGGCATAAGCGCCACTTCGTCAAAAAGCACACCGCAAAGTGTCATACCCTGAATGAGAGAGGCAGAGGACTCGTCCTTACCTCCAAAAAGGTAAAACCTGTTTTCAATATCGCCATAGCGCACGATAAGTAAATTTTTTGAAATTTGCTCACTGCACTCAAATCCGAGGCTTTTAAGCACGGGAATTATCGGAGTTACCATATTTCTGCGCAGAGAGCGAATAGTCTTTCCGCAAAGGGCAAAATCCGAATTTGCAAAGCTGTAAAAGCTCCACGCAAAAAACGAAATGCTCATACAGAAAGTTTTGCCCGAACGCACTGCACCGTCACAGATGATTGCGTCGTAATTTTTGTATCGGCTCTCCTTGCACCACCACGAAAGCACCTTAAGCTGTTGTTTTGAAAAAGTATCAACTTTCATCGGTTTCACTTCTCAATGCCTCCGCTCCCTTGACAATAGCGTCATAAAAAGGAGTTGCCCTGTCCTCTTTTTCGCTGTCGTCTGTCAGCTTTTCAAGTGCTTTGAGCCTGTCAAAAAATTTGATTTCCATAGAACCGTCCTTTGGTCTTTTTATTTCTGAAACCAAAAACAAATCCATATGCTCAAGCTGTTCCCTTGACGGATTTTCCATATATAAAAGCGACACGGCGTCAGAAATTTTGCCGAAAGCAAGCCTTCTGTAACCCACGGTGGCAATCTCCGAAAGCGAACTTGTGCGGCATTTGCCGAGCCTTTTAATTTCATCGGCAATATCTTCTCTGCACAAAAGCTCTTCTCCGCTCCTCTTGGGATTTCTGACAAAGCCTGCGTTATAAGCCGCCTCGTCAGCACTTCCGCAGCTTACAAAACAATTGCAAAAAGTTTTTTCCTTGGCGGTAAGTCCTTTTGATTTTCTTTCCATAAACACCTCCGTTTGAAAAGCAAATTTAAAACTGCCTTTCAACTATACATACAAAAACTTCAAAAATTGCATTAATTAGGCTAATTTTTCAAAAAATAATTTAAAAAATTTTTTAAAATCGGTTTTTTCTAAGTTTTTTCAAAATTCAGTACCCGATTTTAATCAATTCCAATCTTTTAACATATTTTCAATAAAATGTTAAAAACTAAACCTTGAACAATCATTTAATACAACACGGAGGAAATATGTTTACTACCGATTACAACACAAATCTTCAAATAATTTCAGACGCTCTGCGCAGTGACCAAAGTTTTGACCTTGTCAAGCGTGACCTTATAATTGCCGACCGTAAAGCTGCTTTATTTTTTATTGACGGGCTTTTAAAAGATGACATTACAGAAAAAATACTTGAATTTTTTTACAAAAATGTAAAATCCGAAAATTTTAAATCCGCACTCTATTTTGCACAGTCCTCAGTCCCTTATGTTGAAGTAGAAGTAACTTCTGACCTCAAAAAAATATGTACAAATGTCTTAAGCGGTATTTCCGCACTTATAATAGAGGATTTTACCGAAGTTATCCTGCTCGACACACGAACATACCCACAGAGAAGTACAAGCGAGCCCGACAACGATAAGGTTCTGCGTGGCAGTCGTGACGGCTTTGTGGAAACGCTGATAAACAACACCGCCCTTATCCGTCGGCGAATCCGTGATACAAATCTCACGGTAAAAGCATACTCGGTAGGCACTCAATCCCACACAGATATCGCAGTTATATATATGGAAAACAAGGTTGACAAAAAGCTCCTTGCAAATCTCGACAAACGCTTAAAAGCCATTGATGTTCCATCGCTTACAATGAATCAGCAAAGCCTTGTCGAGGCGCTCTACAAAAATTTGTGGTACAACCCTTTTCCAAAGGTAAAGCACACGGAGCGCCCCGACACCACGGCATCGGCAATTCTTGACGGAAATATAGTTATTCTCGTCGATAACGCACCGTCTGCCCTGCTTTTGCCGACTTCTATCTTTGATGTGCTCGAAGAAGCTGACGATTATTACTTTCCGCCTGTCACAGGCACATACCTAAAACTTGCACGGTATTTTATAACAATAGTAACCGTGCTTATAACCCCGTTGTGGCTGCTTGCACTGCAAAATCCCGACTACTGCCCCGAGTTTTTTCGCTTTGTACTGCTTGACGAACCGCAGAACATTCCCGTATTCTGGCAACTTATTCTTATGGAGGTCGGAATTGACGGACTGCGGCTTGCCGCTCTCAACACTCCGAACAGTCTTACCACACCGCTTAGTATTATCGGCGCTATAGCTCTTTCTGAGTTTGCCGTTGAGTCGGGCTGGGTATCAATGGATGCAATCCTTTATATGGCGCTTGTCACCGTTGCAAACTTCACACAACCGAATTTTGAACTCGGCTACTCGTTTAAATTCTGCCGTGTACTCCTGCTTGTACTGACCTATATATTTAATGTATGGGGATTTATAATTGCGTTTATAATAAATCTCGTTTTACTTTGCACCAATCGTACGCTCTCAAGCAAAAGCTATTTATATCCGCTTGTTCCGTTTAACGGCAAAGAATTTCTGCGCAAAATTCTGCGAATACGCAACCCACGCTAAATCATTACCAAGGTAATTTCTGCATATATTTTACAAACGAGGTGATTATATGCAGAAAAAACTGATGTATCTTGAAATAGCGGGAATTTTATTTATAGTTATAATGTCTGTCTTTATGCAAAATCTGCTTGATTTGAGCGGACACACACTTATCGGCGTAATGTTCGGTTCGGTAAACGACAGTATATGGGAAATAGAAAAAACCTTGCTCTTTCCGTATCTTTTATGGGCGGGAATCGAACTTTTATGTATAAAAATTCCGTTTCGCAAATTTATTGTCGCAAAGGCGGTTTCCCTTTGGTTTTTCTGCCTTTCATATTCGGCAATTTGCCTGCTGTATTCTCTCACAGGTGCGCAAACCCACTTTCTGCCCGAATTTACCGCCGCACTCATTTGCTGTACTTTAGCTTTTTTCATATCTTTCCGCTTGACGGTCGGCAGCAAACAGTGTGAGGTACTGTTTTACCCCGCATTTTTTATGTTGATGCTGTTTGTGGTTTTGTACTGCTCGCTCACTCCGTTCCCTATGCACAATTATCTTTTTATGGACAGAACCACAGGACTGTACGGCATAATTCCCGAAAATTTTGACAAAGGAGCAGTATATCTCGACAGCTTTTTTTCGCTAAACTATTCCTAATCAATTTAATATGTGTTATAATTTAAAGAGTATCTGAAAGCATACAGACAAAATTATGACTTTCAGATACTCAAAAAACAGATTATCGACAAAACGAGGAAAGCTTTATATGAATAACAGAAACAACGATACAGAAGTAAAGCCTGATGTTATAGCAGGCAGAAATCCTGTAAGCGAGGCTATCCGCAGCGGCAGACCTATTGATAAAATTCTTGTCGCAAGGGGCGAAAAGAGCGGCGCTGTTGTGGGAATTCTTGCCAAAGCCAAGGACAAGGGCATACTTGTAAAAGAAGTTGACCGCACAAAACTTGACTATGTAAGCGGCAACGAAAACCACCAGGGTATTGTCGCTTTTGCCGCTGTCAGAGAATACTCAACGGTAGATGATATTCTTGCGTATGCGGCAGAAAAGGACGAGCCTCCTTTTATTGTAATTCTTGACGAAATCGAAGACCCGCACAACCTCGGCGCTATCATCCGTACCGCAGAATGTGCCGGAGTTCACGGTGTAATTATTCCGAAAAGACGCAGTGTGGGACTTTCCTACACAGTAGGCAAGGCGTCTGCCGGTGCAATAGAATATATGCGTGTGGCAAGAGTAACAAACATTGCCGCCCTGATTGATGACCTTAAGAGCAAGGGCGTATGGGTGTACGGTGCAGATATGAACGGTACAGACTACCAAAAATGCAATTTTTCGGGTGCGTGCGCAATTGTAATAGGCAACGAGGGTAAGGGAATTTCCCGACTTGTGCGTGAGAAATGCGATGTTATAGTATCTTTGCCGATGAAAGGACAAATAAATTCTCTTAATGCATCTGTTGCGGCAGGCATTATAATGTACAGCGCAATGAAAGACAGATAAACGCTTTTTGTTAAAGGAGTGATAAATTTGCCGAATAACCAAACCAATGAGGACAGCAAGCTTATTGACCGTGACAGAGAGGTTGACGAAATCTTAGAGGAATCAAAATACCTCTTAGATCAGGAAAAAATGGAGCTTACTGCTCAAAAATACAGAGCAAAACAGCCTGTTGCCGAAATTTTCAGCAATGCAGATAAAAAGCCGAGGCTTGAAAACAGCAATCCTCTTGATGTGGATAAAGAACAGACTGTAAACGAAAATGAAATTTCAGGCGACAAAACAGCCACCACCCTGCAAGCCGAGCTTGTTCTTGAGGGTACGGACGATGACTACCCGTCACCGCAAAACGAAATTTTAAAAGAAACCGAAAAAAATACGGAGCAGGATAAAGACGAAAAATCGGAGGAAAAGCAAGAAACCGCTCTTGAAGAAAACAAGTCAACAGAGCAAACAAACTCCGACGAAAAAACAGATACAGACTCGGAAAACGAAGACGACGAAGAAATTGTCACCCTTACTCCCGAATATTCCGAGGGCACAACTTTTTCTCAAGATATTTTAGATGATGTCGACCAGTTCAACGACAACGAAACTCACATAAAAAGTATACATACTATTGATATAGATATTACGGACGACGATACCAAACCGCCCAAAGCTCCGAACGAGCCGCAGGGCAAGTTTGACGAACTGTTCAAAACTCCCGAGCCCGATGTAAAACAGCACAAAAAGGTTATAGCCAAAGTGCCTGTTTACCGCAAAGAGGGCGAGCAGAACGCACTGAATGTAAAAGCGGGCAAATTTTCCGAGGTTGTCGGATATGAGTACGAGGAATATATAAAATCAAAAAATCCGTCGGTAATCGCTCATGTAATAAAGCCCGAAACCAAGCGTACAGTCATTGTTGAAGAGGACGATGACGAAGTTGAGCCGCTTGATTTTCATTCGGCATCAGAAAAGATAATGTCGAGCCTTGTGGGATTTTTTTCAAAAGATGCGTCGGACGATAACGACACTCCCGTTAAGGAAACCGAAGTGGTCGATGACTATATGGGCGAAGATGACGAAAAGAGCATAATGCAGGAAATCAACCTGAACATAAAAAAGCTCTTTGGCAGAACAATGCTCACAGGCGGACTTGCACTTGTATCAATAATAATTACGGTGCTTGTAAGACTGTTTCCACAGGCAATATGCAGCGCAGTATTTTTTGCTCCCGTTGCCTATGCGGTAATCAACTTTTTGCTAATCGGTTTTTCAACCTTTGTAAACAGAGTATCAATAATGAGCGGACTTACACCGCTTACGCATTTTAAAGGAAATTCCGATACGGCGGTTGCACTTGCGGCGGTTGCGTCCGTAATACAGACAGTGGTATCTTTCTTCTGTCTGTACGGAGTTACCGGCTTTGACATCAACTACTATACGGTAATAGTTCTGGTTGCTTTCTTTGCCAACAACTTAGGCAAATTGCTTATGGTACTGAGAGTTAAAGAAAACTTTAAGTTTACCGCTGCCGACGGTCAGCGATATGCCGCTAAAATTTACAATAACGAATCTGTGGCAACACAGATGATGAGCGGTACGGCTGTTGAGCAGCCAATCATTGCTTATCAGCACCGCACGGGTTTTCCGTCAAACTTTCTTAAGATCTCCTATGCACCCGACCCCAGTGAAGACCTCGCCTCCAAGCTTGCACCTGCAACCTCAATAATTGCGGTAGTGGTTGCACTCCTTTACGGCATATTCTTCGGTTCGTTTTCGGGTGCGGTAAATGCATTTGCGCTTGTATGTGCGGTATGCGTTCCTGTTTCAACATTACTTGCGGTAAACATTCCTATGTATAACCTCTGCAAAAAGCTTTTGCCTACAGGCGCAATGCTTTCGGGTTATCCGTCGGTAAAACAGTTCTGCGACAGTACGGCGGTAATGATTGATGCAAACGAGCTTTTCCCTGCCGACTCGGTATTCCTTGACGGCATAAAGACTTTTGAGGATTACAATACAGACGAATCGCTTTTGTGCGGAATTGCAATTCTTAAAGAGGCTAAAAACCCGATTGCCAAAGTATTTGAAAAGGTAGTCGATGAAACCGAGGGCGATTTGCCGGAGGTTGAGAGCGTTCTCTACGAAGATGAGCTTGGACTTGTAGGCTGGGTAAACGGTGAACGAATCCTTGTCGGCAACCGTGAGCTTATGACAAAATACAGCGTAGAAACTCCGAGTATTGAGTATGAGGACAAGTACATTCAGAGCGGCAAACAGGTAACATATGTTGCCCGTGCAGGCAGACTGATTGCAATGTTTGTAACTCACTATATCGCCGATTCAATCCTTATGCCTGAACTTCACAGAGCCGAGGCAAACGGAATCAGCATACTTGTTCACTCAACCGACTGCAATATTACAAATGACCTTATATGCAGTCTTTACAATGTATTTTACCGTACGGTAAAGGTACTTCCCACAGGACTTGGCACGGTACTTAAGGAATGTAAGTCTACATTTGAAGAAACTTCAAGAGCTTACCTCATCACAAACGGTAAAACATCGGCTTTCTTAAAGGCTGTATCGGGAAGTGTACAAATAAAGCGTAATATTTCGCTTTCAATCGTAATTCAGCTTATCTCGATTGTACTCGGCGTACTGCTCACAGCCACCCTTGCACTTTATGCGGGAGTAGGCGTGCTCGGCACACTTGAGGTACTTATATATTCAATGTTCTGGGGCGTTGCCACACTTGTTGCACCGCTTATACATAAAACCTGATGAAAGGAAGTTTGCAAAATGAAAATTGCTCCTTCACTCCTCTCTTGTGACTTTGCAAAAATGGGAGAAGAAATTGAAAAAATGGATAAATGCGGTGCCGACTATATGCACCTTGATGTTATGGACGCCCACTTTGTGCCGAACCTCACATTCGGCGCACCTGTAATAAAAGCGGTAAGAAGTTACACCGAAAAACCATTTGATGTACATCTTATGATTTCAGAACCGCTTAAGTATATAGATGATTTTGCAAAAGCCGGCGCAGATATTATTACTTTTCATGCAGAAAGCGACTCCGACATCAGCAAAACTATTGATAAAATCACAGAAAACGGCATAAAACCCGGACTTGTAATTAAGCCGAACACACCTGCAAGCGCAGTTTTCCCATATCTCGACAAATTGTTTATGGTGCTCGTTATGACTGTTGAACCGGGTTTTGGCGGTCAGGGCTTTATGGCGGATATGCTGCCGAAAGTACAGGAAATCAAAGCAGAGTGCGCAAAGCGTGGTCTTGATGTTCTTATTGAGGCAGACGGCGGAATCAGCACATCAACAATCAAACAGGCAGCCGATGCAGGTGTTGATGTATGTGTTGCCGGCACAGCTGTTTTCAAAGCCGAAGACAGCGCAAAAGCCATTGCAGAGCTTAAAGCTATTGCCGAAAATTAATTATTTTATAATATTTAAAAACAAAACACCGTCATTATCGGTTCTGTCCGACAATGACGGTGTTTTTAGTTGTTATGTTGGTTTTGGTGTTGGGGTAAATTATAGCTTAGTTGAATACTTCGTCAGGTAATTATAAAAGTTTGGTCAACCTTTTCAAAGGTTGTGGGTGTGGGCAAAGCCCACAAATACTTTTGTTTGCACAATCTAAATTGCTCACGAATATTTTTATAATTATATCGTCTATATATATGAAAGCTAAAAAGGAGGGATTTAATTGAATGACAAACAAATAATTGATTTGTACTTTTCAAGATCGGAACAATCTATAAAAGAAACAAAAATCAAGTACAGTTCTTTTTGTCGAAAAATAGCATATAACATTCTATCAAATAATGAAGATACCGATGAATGTGAAAATGATACTTACCTTAAAATATGGAATTCAATTCCGCCTAATAACCCTGAAAATTTTAAGGCATACATAGGCAAAATCACAAGGAATATTGCACTTGATATATGGAAGAAAAACCATACTCAAAAAAGAAACGCAGGTATTGAAATTCTTTTCAGCGAAATGGAAGATATATTATCAGTACCACAGACAGACACCGAATATGAACTTGAAGAAATTACACCAATAATTAATAAATGGTTATTAACTCTGAGTAAAAAAGAACAGGCTTTATTTATATTGAGGTATTGGCAAGGAGAATCTGTAAAAAGCATTGCAAAGCAATGGAACACATCTTCAAACAAACTTTCAGGCAAACTTTTCAGATTAAGAAACAATTTAAAACAGGCACTCGAAAAGGAGGGCATATTTCTATGAAAAAAAACAATGATGAAATCTTATATAATTCAATCAGCAATATTGACGAAAACATAATTGCATCTTCTTTGGTTTATAAACCCAAAAGCAAAAAAATTATTATATGGGCAAGCCTTGCAGCCTGTTTATGTGCGGTCTCCGTTACTTATGCAGTCATATATAAAAATAATTTTAATAAGCCGGTCAATAATTCCGAAGTTTTAAGTACAACTAACCGCAGTTCTGACTTTCACATTTACTCCCTACCTAAAGTCTTATCAGAGAACAGTGAAAATTCAAAGCAAAAGGTTTTATTAAGCCCTGTAAAGACTTTACTTGACAGCAACACGGGTATTCATGCAATTACTTATACCGTTGATTTTAAATCAGACGGTTCACCTTACGATGAAAGAGATACTTCTTATAGCGGAAATATCATTAAACAAGATTTATTTGATATATCGCCTGACAGTATAGAATTTTCCATTGCAAGCGATGCTGTTGAATATTATAATGTAACAGTAAAAAATAATTGCATATCTTATCAAAGTGATTCAACCGTTTTTTCAGGTCAAAAATCATTTGAAAATATTAAAATTTCAGACAACGGTTTCATAACATGGCGACCCACCTGCGAAAAATTTTCAACAGAAATTCTGTCTATAACCGGTAAGGAAGAACCCGATTATAACAGTAATATTCTGGATAGAACAGCATACTCCGATGCCGAAAAAACAGTGTATGACAGTATCAAAAATTTTGATGAGTATTTTGGAGATACATTAACCTTTGAATTGCATTATAAAAACAATGCCACAAAAACTGTTTATGTAAATATTTCAATAAATGAAAACGGAAATTATATGGTAAATTACAGTTAAATATTAAAAAACACAGCAGTTCCGAAGAATACACCTTGGAACTGCTGTGTTTTTATAAAATTATAACTCAAGACCGCTTGTAGTCTTTAAAAACTCATTAAGTTTGTTGTAAATAATATCTACGCCGCCTACCGAATCACTCTCAATATTCAGCGGCATAATCGGGTCGTGCACTGAAAGTCTTAACAAGAACCAACCGTCACCGTTATCCTTATCGAATGATACTCTTATACCCTCACGGTTATCGTTTGCAACATTCCAGCCGTTCTGCGCCATTGCATATGCGGTAAGGTCATTAATAATCTTTTCGCCGCAGGCTCTGAAATCGGGCTCAAGGATTTTGAATCTGACTTCTTTACTTTCAACAGGTTCTTTAAGCGCCGCAGTAAGCTCGTCAAGCTCTTTGCCCTCTTTGCGCATTTGAGCCGCTTTAATAATTATCTTTGTGCAAAGGTATGCGCCGTCATCAAGAAAATAATTTTCTTTCATTGCGGCATGACCTGAGGTTTCAATAGCAAGCGGACAATTGATACCCTGTGCATTGAGTTCGAGTGCTTTGTCGATAACATTTTTATAACCTCTGCGATAACGGTAATGCTGACCGCCGAGTGTGTTTTCAATAAATTCCTTAAGACCGGAAGAAGTGATAGAGTCGGTTACAACAGTACCGCCCTCGTTACCCTCAAGTGCAATGGCAGCCGCTACAGCAACAAGGCGGTTACGGTTAATTTCATTGCCCTTGCTGTCAACTGCACCGCCACGATCAACATCAGTGTCAAAAATCACGCCGAGGTCGGCATTTGCCTCTTTTACCGCCTCGCAGATTGACGCCATAGCTGTTGCGTCTTCAGGGTTCGGAATATGGTTCGGGAACATTCCGTCAGGCTCAAGATAGCGACTGCCTGTTGTATCCGCACCGAGTACAGAAAGTACCTTATCGGCATAAAAACCGCCTGCACCGTTACCTGCATCAACTACAATCTTAAAGCCCTTAAGCGGATGATCGTAATCCTCCGCATTTACTTCTTCTTTAATTTTTTTGCAAAGGCCCTTTGCATAATCGGTCATATAATCAACTTTTCTGATTTTGCCGCAAGAATTTTCGGCAGGTGATTCGCCGTTTTGTGCATACTCAAGGATTTCTTCGATATCACTGCCCTCAAGACCGCCCTCACGGGTGAAGAATTTTAGACCGTTTCTGTTAAACGGGTGATGGCTTGCGGTAATCTGCAAAGCACCGTCACAACCGAGGTCAACGGTTGTCATAAACATTGACGGAGTAGATGCAAGCGAACAATCCAGCACGGTTGCTCCGCAGCGTTTAAAACGCTCACTGCAAATTGAAACTATATGCGGGCCGGAAATTCGGCTGTCACGACCGATAGAAATTGTAAGAGTTTCAGGCACTTTGCTGACCTTTTTTGAAAGCCAAAGCACAAAGCCGTCTGCCATTCTTGCCACAACATCATCGGTAAGGTTTACGGGCTGACCCTCAACGCCCTCGCTTGCCACGCCTCTGATGTCTGTACCGCTTTTAAACTGCTTATAAAACTTGTCTAACATTTAAAGTACCATTCCTTTATTGTATTTTCGGATATTTCATTCTAAAAAAGCATACCCTTATTATAAATTACTGCATTAATTATAACCCATAGCCGCAAAAATCTCAATATATAATAATTTTATTTTTGTAAAAAAAGTGATTTTTTGACGCTTAACTTTCCATTTTGGTAGTTATTTTCACTAACAGCATTATAATTTTAATAAGCAAACAAATTTGTTTATCAAATGATTTTTGTGCATAATATATATATTTATATACACCACTTTGTAAGCTGTTCACATTTAATTTGACTTTGCAACAAATTTTTATAAAAAAAATTGTTGACTTTTATGGAATTGTGATTATAATAATAATTGTCAAGTAAACAGTCCGCTTGACTATCGACTGATTATACAGTCAGATTACTCGAGTAAGGTTTAATTAGGTCGAACATAAATAATTATTTTGCCAAATGGTAAATGGCACAACAATTTTATATTATCATTTTGGAGGAATTTTTTATGACACCTATTCTTAGTTTACACAATATTGATGTAGCCGAATTTCTCGCTGTACTTGATACTTGCGAGGGTAATGTATTTCTCGTTACTAACGAAGGCGACAGATTAAATCTTAAAAGCAAACTCTGCCAGATCGTCGGTCTTACAAAACTCATTGAGGGCGGTAAGATTGCCGAAGCAAGCATTATTTGCGAGAATAAAAACGACGAGAGCAAACTCTTCCGTTTTAACTTCTTTGGCGACACTGCAGATGCAGAGATTAATAATTAAACAGCTATTCACGTTTTCACGTTAATTTCAAAACTTCTAAATCCAGAGGCAGTCGCTTAGGCGACTGTTTTTGGCATATAATACATTTTTAGCAAACCTTTTTATAATAATGCACATTTCTTAAGTTTTGTGTTATAATTATAAAAAGGTTATTTATTTTTGGTGGTGTGATAATGAAAATCGCCGTAATTGACGATGAACAAAGATATATGGATATTCTTGCCCGTGTGTGCAACGGATATTTTACAATCAGAAGTGAACAAGGCTCGGTAGATTGTTTTTTAAACGGACAAGATTTTTTAAATAAATGCAGTGAAAATCTATATGATGCGGCATTTATAGATATTTATATGAGCCCTATTAACGGAATTGAGCTTGCCGAGGAGCTTAGAAAAATCAGCAAAGATATTCTAATTGTTTTTGTTACTACAAGTTCCGACTTTATGATGCAGGCTTTTTCTGTTCATGCGTTTCACTATATAATAAAGCCGTATATGCCCGAACAAATTTACAAAGTTCTTGACGAAGCGGCTTTTTACATAAAAGATAAAGCAAAATTTATTCGGATTGTTTGCGACAGAAAATCCGTAATGATTTCTGTCAAAGAGATTATGTCTATTGAATCCGATGCACATTATCTGAATATTTCTGTTGTGTCCGGTATGACATACCGCACAAGAATGACTATGAATGAATTTTTAAAACTTACCGATAATGACGAAAGATTTATACCCGTAAACCGTGGCGTTGTTCTTAATGCGGATTATATTGAGCGCATTGACGGTGCTCTTTGTATAATGGGCAACGGTACAAGATTTTCGATAAAAGTGCGTGAAAAAAGTATCATAGAAAAACGGGTAAGAGATCATATGTTTAAAAAATTAAGGGAAAATCAGCGAATTTGAGGATAATATGGATAGGGTAGAATTTTTAAAGGGACTTTTTTCTTTTTCTATAATCATTCCCGCAAGTATAATGTGTTATTTGCCGATGAAAAATCAGCTTAAATTTTCGGTTAAAAAAATTGCTTTGCTTTTGGCGGGGGCTTTTGTAATTATTGCAACGGTATCTTCTTTAATAACGGTACTTTTTAACATTCGTACGATAAACACGGTGCTTATGCCCGATATGATAATCTGCTTTTTACTGTTTCGGTATACGGTAAAAACAGATTTTGCCAAAACTCTGTTTGTGTTTTTGAGCGTTATATGTCTGTTTTCGACTTTCTCACTGTTTACTTATGAAATTGAATCGTTTTATAAGCCGGAAATGGATTACGGAATAAGTTTTTCGTTTGATTTGCTGTTTACGGGAATAAGTTTGTTCTTTATGGCAATACTTGCGTATCCTATGCTGAAATATTATTCCTGGATGATAGATAACATTAAATATAAAAAGCTTTGGTATTCATTTATGGTTTTACCGATTATTGTAACTCTGTTAAATATTTACTCCATACCGATCACATATTTGAATTTGCGTGTTGGAATGATTGGCATAAAGGCGTTAATGAATTAACAGTATTATATTTTTGCTGTATATATTGGTATTTGCGCTGTTTTACATATTCAGTAAAACTACAATTGAAAAGACCAAGCTTGAAGAACAGAACTTTATGCTTGAAATACAGACAAGCTATAACGAATCTCTGCAAACATATATTAATCAAACCGCAAAAGCCAGACACGATTTAAAACACTCGGTACATCTTGCGCAGTGTTTGCTTGACGAGGGCGATTTGGACTCATTGAGAAAATACCTTTGCAAGTATTATCAGGCACTTAATATTACTGCTCCCGTAAGATTATGCAGCAGTAACGCTATAAATGCAGTGCTGAATTATTATCGCCAAAGCGCAATTGACAATGAAATAGATATTACTTGGAAAATAAATATGCCTCCTAAATCCGAAATACCCGAAGTTGACTTCTGCGGTATTTTAGGAAACTTAAGTGAAAATGCAATTTCCGCATGCAAAACAATAAGCGAGGGCAGAAAATATTTTGATTTGTCAATCGACTATAAGGGCGACTATATTTATATTGCTGCAACGAATAATTTTTGCGGAGATTTAAAGAAAAGTGACCGAGGCTATGAGTCCACAAAACATAAAGGCGGAGGAATTGGACTGCGTTCAATGAGAAATATGGCAGAGGTTTATGGCGGATATTTTGAAGCTGTTGATGTCGATAATAAGTTTTGCGTTAATATCACATTAAAATATGTAGATGTTAATGCATAAATTTTAATTCAAGCCGGACAGCCTAATTAACAATGTTCTATTCTAAATATCGGGATAACTTTAATCAATTTGCTAAACTATAATTTACTCCGACTTTGACAAATAATCATCAACAAAAACGGCGGTAATCCGAATAGGATTGCCGCCGTAACTTTTAAATAAATCTATTAAAATTCAAGCATAGCAAAACTCTGTGCCGACATTTTTACCTTATTGTCAGCAACCTCTGTTGTACCGATTTCATATACTTTTTTAGCGCCCTTAGCATTGATTTCGATTTCGCTGTCTTTGCCGAGTGGGTTAAAGAGCATTACAAACTTGCCTCTCTTATATCCGAACGGTAATTTACCCGGCTCGAAAATCATTTCAAAATCACCGTTGCCGTGAAGGTCATCGTTTGCGTGACGAATGGCAATAATGTCTTTAACAACCTTATAAATACTGTCGGGATTGTTCTGCTGATTTTCAACAGTCGGTGCGTTTTCGTCTGTATCAACAGGGAGGTACGGTGTGTCGCTTGCAGAGAAACCGAGGTTTTTACCGCTGTTCCACTGCATTGGTGTACGAGAACCTGTACGGCTGAATCCGCCCTCTTTGCTTACGAGGTTTTCCTGATATTTCATACCGATTTCGTCACCGTAGTAAAGGAACGGAACACCCGGCATAGTGAAAATCATTGCATATGCAAGTTTGATTGCATCCATACCGAAGTAGTGTGTCATTCTCGGCATATCATGGTTATTTGTCATAAAACTGATGTAGCCGTTATTCTTTGAAAGCTCATAAGCAGGGAGATATTCGTCTGTAAAGTTCTTAATATCGCCCTTGCCGTTTGGATTAAAAATACCCTTATTGCCCTCATCGTCACCGTAACGGAAAAGTCTGCTGTAACCGTTGCCGTGGTGGTCAAGATAGAAGTCCATATGGAAACCTGCGTTGTTGATTGCTCTTTCGGGATTGCACCATTCGGCTACCATTGCAGCCTCAGGATAATCTTTGTCGAGCATTTCACGGATACCACGCCAGATTTTTGCTGTGGCTACCTTTTCATCATCGTTCTTAACGAGCGAGTCTGCCATATCAACTCTGAAACCGTCTGCGCCCTTATCAAGCCAGAAACGCATAATGTCCTTGATTGCCTCTACTGTAGCAAGGCAGTCCGGATGGTCGCACGGCAGTTGCCACTCCGGATGTGTGATTTCGTGAAAACCGTAGTTGAGAGCAGGCTGTGAGCTGAAATAGTTTACCAAATAGTTACCGTCACGCTCGCAGATACCGCACATCATTCTGTACTGCGGCGGTGCGTCCCATACTGATTTTGTAAAGATATAACGGTTTGTATACTCACTCTTTTGAGCTTTTTTAGACTCTAAAAACCAAGGGTGAGTGTCCGATGTGTGGCCGGGAACGAGGTCAAGGAGAATTTTCATTCCTTTTTTGTGAGCCTCGTCAAAAAGTCTTACGAGGTCATCGTTTGTGCCGTAGCGGGGAGCAACCTTTTTGTAGTCACGAACATCATAACCTGCGTCCATAAACGGTGAATCGTAAACGGGGTTGAGCCAGATTGCGTTACAACCGAGCCCTTTTACATAGTCGAGTTTTTCGATGATACCATTAATATCACCGATACCGTCACCGTTGGTGTCATAAAAGCTTTGCGGGTAAATTTCATAGAAAACCGAATCGTTGAGCCATTGTGGCATAGAAAGCATCCTTTCTTTTGTTAATTTTTATTATTACAATAACATAGTAACATTATTGAGGATTTTTGACAAGCATATTATGCGTTTTAACAAAAATATTACTATAATTTGCTTGGTATATTTCCAAAAATAATTACTTGCAGGAAACGGCATTTCATCATAATATATATAAGAATAATTTTGCGGCAAAGCACAATGTGAGGAGGGAGATTTTTTGACGATTGATAAAATAAAAAGCAATAAAATACTGATAACTCTCTGCGATGAAGATATGCGAGATTTTTCGCTTGATTATGATACTTTAAGCCTGTATGACAGCCATTCCAGAAAGATACTTATGCGAATTTTGCAGATAGCCTGTTTTAAAACAGATATAGAAATAAAAGATAAACGAATGATTGTGGAGGCGCTTCCGACTGTTGACGGTTGTATGCTGCTGCTGACGGTTGAGGATAAAAAAAGGAAAAAATACAGACTGCAAAACGGTAAAAAATGCAGCTGCTACGATGTGGGCAACAGCAAGAATTTTCTTGATGTAATTCAGTTGCTTTACAAACAGAATGTGTGCTGCAACAAAAATTCTGCCTATGAAAAAGACGGAGTTTACTACCTTATTTTTGATTATCCGGCAGTACCAAAAAGATTTAAGCGTATTTTGCACGAATACGGTGTACGGTGCGGCGATAATATTTTTGCCGCAAATCTGCGGGAAAATGCACAAGAAATCTGTCGTTCAAACGCAATTGCCGTTATTGGAAAATGTTTGTAAAATTATACTATGCATACCTGCTAAACAAAATCACTCAAACAAAAAAAGCAAGCGCAATCGTCTGCAACACGATTGCGCTTTTGTGATGTTTAAACTCCCCAGACTGCCATAACTGCGTTGTAGTAATCTTCCGAAAGCTGTTCTTTTAAAATTTTTCTGTCATCTTCACAGTTTGTAAAAGCATTGCGGACATTTTCACCAACCTGTACCTCAACATCGTTAATGTTTATAAATTTCTGTCTTAACACGCTCACTCCCTCTTTTGTAAGCATATCAAGCGTAATTTTTTCTGTAACCTCCATTTTAATCCTCCTATCTGCGAATAATATATGTAACAACAAAATTCATTTTTTCATCTTCAACAAATTTATCGGACGGTGCACTTATGTAAATCCACGAACCGTCTATTCTCACATTACGCAAGTTATTCTTTGTAGAATATACGGCAATACTTGCAAGTCTACTTTCTGCTTTTGACGGGAACGGCAAACCCGACATTTGTAAATAGTTTTTATCCGCCAACATACTTGTAATATTTACAGACACAGTAACTGCGTCGCCGTTCTTTGCGTAAACGAAGTTTCCCGCACTGCCCTCATAAATTGTCTGCGCCGGAGATAATTCTCCCGAACCGATTTCGTTATTCGCCGCATCATATTTGTTTGCAAGCGATTTTTCTATATCGGCTTTGTTCTGCACAACGGTCTGCCTAAGCGAATTAACACTGTTATACACAGTGCCGCTTGTAATATAATTAGGACTATTATATTTTGGTTCCGTATCGAATGGCCTTTTGTCAAGCTTAAGGTTTAATGATCGGTTTATATACGTTTTATCATAGGCATCGGTAATTCCGTAACCGGCAAGAGTATCCGCCTTATCCGCTTTTAAATTGAGCTTTGTGTCGACACTGCTTTTAAGGTTTTGTATCTCATCATCAACATCATCATAATCATAATAATAGTTTTCAAGATATGCAACACTCGGATAGCTTTCTTCCGTAACATCGGCCTTAAGCGTAACCTTATTTGCTTTTTCTTCTTTAAGAGTAATGTCGCTGTCGGCAATAACTTTTATATTGTTTTCAATCTGCTTATTTTGCTCTGCAATTTTATTCCAACATTTTTTTGCCTCATCTCTCAATGCAAGCGTTTCGCTGTTTGGATTGGTGAATCCCTTGTCCTCAATCGGTATGGATTCTCCCGCAAACAATCTTACTATATCGGTCTGCAAAGTGGTTTCCTCCTCTCTTAATTCAAGCTGAACCTCAACCCAGCCGTGACAGAAAATATCGTTTTTCCCGATTTTCCACATTATATATGTGCTGTTGTTAACAGTTTTTACGGTTTGCGGTACAACCGTGTTTACACTGCCGTCTTTAAATCTTAAATGAATTGCGGCAATCGTATTTTTGCCGACAAAATCATTCACCGTAAATTCAACTTTACTCACAAGGTTTTCGCCCACAATCCCCGCATTATCTTCTGCGGCAATACCCTCGTACTTTTCTTTGTTAAAAATAATCAAATTATTCACCTCCAACTATGCATAAAAAAATCCTAAAAGTTGCACTAATTGCAACAATTTTTCAAAAAATAAATTTTGAATTGACTATAAAGCCAAAATAAAGTAAAATTATAAATGATATATTATATGTAATGAGATGATTTTTTGAACATCCATAAAATACAGACTGTTGCAAAGAAAGCACTTGCGGTTGCTTTGCCTTTGGCGCTATGTTTTTCAATCGCCGGCTGTTCTCTTAAATTTAAGATTTTCGACAATTCTGATTTTAAGCCGACAAGCGAAAGTGAAGCGCTTTTGTCAGAGATACCGGAGCCGAAGCAAACATCGTACAGCTATTCGGCAATAACAAACGAACACATTAAAAATCTTTACGCACAAATTGAAAACGAATGTCAAAAACCCGTTCCCGCAGAAATACAATGTACGGGCACGCTTACGCAAAAAGATATTTACGAGGCAATAATAGCTTTTAAAAACGACCACCCCGATATATTCTGGATAAAAAACACATTTTCTTACTACGATTACGACGGTTCAACATATGTAGAACTTTTCTATATTTCTTCAGGCACAACGCTTGAAACACAAAAAGAAAAATTTAACGAGGCGCTCAACGACTTTGTAAACAACGCAACTATGTATTCTTCGGAGTATGAGCGTGAAAAGTATGTCAACGATTATATTATTTCAAATTGCGTATATGATGACGAGGCTGCCTACAACAATAACACAAAAGGAAATGTCAGTACCGCCTACGGAGTTCTTGTTGACGGCAAAGCCATATGTGAAGGATATGCCAGGGCATTTCAGCTTTTGTGCAACAAGCTCGGCATTGAATGTGTAAGTATTGCAGGAATGACCGATGATGTCGGACACGAATGGAACTGCGCAAAAATTGACGGTAATTGGTATCAGGTCGATGTAACATGGAACGACTCGCAAGATGATTTTTCCAACTACTACTACTTTAATCTTACAGACGAGCAAATGTATTCCTCGCACAGGGCAGATGACCTTTTTGATGAAATAGAACCCGATAATTATAATAACGACGAAAACCTTATCGGCAACCTCTATGTGCCCGAATGTAATTCTACCGAGTACAATTATTATAATCAAACTGCACCTATCCTCTATGCGTTTGATGAAGAAAATGACAATACAATTTCAAATGCACTTGCAAATTCCGCCGTAAACGGTGACAATTATTTCAGCATAATTGTTGATGACAGTCTTGACTTTGAAGACGCTTATTCAACACTTGTACAAGGCGGTTATGTAGTAAACTACATTGAAAGCGCCAACAATATGCTTTGGGGAGAAGTCGAGCTTGACACCTCAAGCTATGCATATAAAAACGATACCCTGCGTGTTATTACCATAGTGTTAAACTATATTAATTAAATAAATCATTCTGTTGCAAAAGGAGAGAAATATATGAAATATGATGTTAAAGCCTTTGAGCTTTTGTCAAATGAAGAAATTGCAGACGGAATTTTTGATATGCGTGTAAAAAATGACGAACTTGCACCGCTTGCAAAATGCGGTCAGTTTGCCCATGTATATGTTCCGTCAAAAACTCTGCGCAGACCTATTTCGGTGTGCGACAGCGAAAACGGCGTACTCCGCCTTGTTTACCAGGTTAAGGGCGAGGGCACAAAGATTATGTCCGAAATGAAAAAGGGTGAAGCTGTAGATATTCTTGCTCCGCTTGGCAACGGCTTTAATATTGAAAAAGGCAAGCGCTACTGCCTTATCGGCGGCGGCATCGGTGTTCCTCCTATGCTCTATACAGCAAAGCAAACCGAAAATCCGCTTGTTATCACGGGTTTCCGTAACAAAGACCTTATTATATTACAAGATGATTTTAAAAATGCAGGTGCCGAGCTTGTACTTACAACAGATGACGGCAGTGCAGGCGTACACGGATTTGTTACAGATGTACTTAAAGAAAAGATAAATGAAGTTGACGAGGTTTGCGCCTGCGGTCCTACCCCGATGCTTAAGGCAATTGCTCAAGTTTGCAAAGAATTTAACAAACCTTGTCAGATTTCACTTGAAGAAAGAATGGCTTGCGGAATCGGCGCTTGTCTTGTCTGCGCCGTTAAGGTACGCAAGAACGGTGAAGAAATTATGCAGCATGTCTGCAAAAACGGACCTGTATTCAATGCAGAGGAGGTTGTATTTTAATGGCTGATTTATCTGTAAAAATTGACGGAGTAGAGTTTTCAAATCCGCTTATCGCCGCTTCGGGCACATTTGGATTCGGTAAGGAGTACGGCGAATTTTATCCGCTTTCAAAACTTGGCGGTATTTCGTGCAAGGGAATTACCTTAAAAAGGCGTGACGGCAACCCGCCGCCACGAATCGCAGAAACTCCGTCGGGTATTTTAAATGCCGTCGGACTTCAAAATCCGGGCGTGGATGTATTTATAAACGATGATCTTCCTTGGCTTAAACAGCAAAACACAAGAGTTATCGCAAATATTGCAGGCAACACACCGGAAGAATACTGCGAAATGGCAGAAAAACTTTCTTCAACTGATGTTGATATGATAGAAATGAATATTTCCTGCCCTAATGTAAAGAGCGGCGGCGTTCAGTTCGGTACAAGCTGTGAATCGGTAGGTTCAATTACAAGTGCGGTAAGAAAGCACTGCACAAAACCGCTTATTGTAAAGCTAAGTCCGAATGTTACAGATATTGCCGAGATTGCTAAGTCGGCAGAGGCAAACGGCGCAGACGCAATTTCAATGATTAACACACTAACAGGTATGAGAATAGACATAAACACAAAGCGCCCGATTATCCGCAACAATACAGGTGGAATGAGCGGCCCTGCAGTGTTCCCCGTTGCAGTAAGAATGGTTTGGCAGGTTTCTAATGCCGTTAAAATTCCGATTATCGGTATGGGCGGCATCAGCACATGGCAAGACGCAGTTGAAATGATGATTGCAGGCGCAAGCGCATTACAGATTGGCACAGTATTCTTCTCTGACCCATACGCACCGATTAAAATTGCCGAGGGAATTAACGAATACCTTGATAAAAACGGTATGAAGAGCGTTACGGAACTCACAGGCACAATCAAGCCTTGGTAATCGGTAAGGTTTTATAAAAGTTTGGTCAACCTTGACCTGAATTTTTAAATCATTTAAACGAATTTCCCCGCTAAATCATAAATCGCCTAACATAAAATTCAAAAACGAATAAAATATAAAAAGAAATCCATAATAACCATAGCACAGGAGGTTATTATGGATTTTTTCAGAGTATTTATAACCGCACCGATCTCGCTTACAGTCCTGTTTTTGCTTGCAAAGCTGATGGGAAATAAGCAGATGTCAGAGCTTAATATGTTTGACTACATCAACGGTATTACAATAGGTTCAATCGCCGCCGAACTGGCGACAGGCGAATTTACCGATATTTATGACGGTGTAATGGCTATGGTTATTTACTCGCTTATAGCAATTATGTTGACTTTCCTATCGCAAAAGTCGCTTCTTCTAAGAAGATTCATTACGGGCAAATCTATTATAATTTACGATAACGGCAAATTTTACAACAAAAACTTAAGTACCGCAAAGATAGATATAAATGAAATTTTGGTAATGTGCCGTTCAAAGGGATATTTTAATTTTGATGAGATACAAACCGTTATCCTTGAAAGCAACGGTCAGCTTTCAATTTTACCGAAAGACAAAAATCGACCGCTCACTCCCGATGATATGAAAATTACGGTTCTTCAATCCGGTGTAGAGGCGGTAGTGATACAGGACGGCAAGGTTTTGGAAAGAAATCTTAAAGCCACGGGAAATAATATTGAGTGGTTAAAAAAAGAACTCAAAAAGCAAAATATAAAAACAAGCGAAGTTTTCATTGCTTTTTGCGACAATAACAACACTCTGAAAGTACACAAAAAGGTCAAATCTAACCCGACAAACGATATTTTTGATTAATTTCTAAAAAAATGTTTAAATTTCGGAAAACTACCAATATTTTGTCACACTGTTGTCACTGTTCGTATGGTATTATATATGTGTAAGATAACTACTGATAAAACTTACATTACAAAGCTAATAACTCATTTTTTTCATAGATATTTTCCTCTCTCTTTTTTATAAGCAATCAGCTCGACTTCGGTCGGGCTTTTGCTTTTTTTATAATAAACAGTTATGTTCTAAATGACAGGGAAATAATTAAAAATTTTAGGTCAAGCCTTTTTAAAGGTTGACCAAACTTTTATAATTGTTTTACGAATATTCCGCTAAACCATAAATTACCCCAATTTTTAATAAAAAACACAAAAAATCAGGCAGTCAGTTTCTATAACCCCATAAGACTGACTGCCTGTTAAATTAAAATTTTAAACCTTAGCTTTACTGCGCTCTGATTTTCTGTACTTTGACGGTGTAATGCCGTAGTACATCTTGAACGCTCTGTTAAAGTTAGAAATATTATTAAAACCTGATTTTCCTGCGATTTCAATAACAGGAGTATCGGTTGTTGTAAGCAAAAGTGCCGCTCTTGACAAACGAAGTTCATTAAGATAATTAATGAAAGTTGTGTTCAAAAGCTCTTTAAACAGATGCGAAATGTAATATCTGCTCAAGTTTGTGTGCTCTGCAATAATGTCGAGAGTAAGCAGATTGCAGAAATTCTCGTTGATATACTCTGTAACTCTGCGCAAAGCCCTATCCTTTTTGCCCTGTGTTTCAATATCGTAAATTTCTAACTTTCCTGACTCAAACAAATAATAGTAAAGTTCATAAAATTTACCTGTTGCCAGAAGATAAAATCCTCTCGGCTTGTCAACCTCTGCCCTAAAAGCAGATTCAAAACATTCGGAAACATTATTGTAGTAATCCTCCCCCGGCTTAAAAGAGAAAAACTTAGTACAGTTTCCGCCTACTATGCTCTTTATAATTACATTCGGAATATACTGCTGTGTAAGATTTGCGCCGTCATTAAGATTTAAAAGCATAATCTCAATATACACATTGTTGTTGTTGTCAAATCTGTGCTTCTGGTTTGGTGCGATGAAGAAAATATCGCCTTTGTTGAGCTGTTCAACACCGAGTGCGGTTTCAATTGTAATAGAACCGCTCCTGACAACACCCATCTCTACTTCGTGATGAACGCTCCATAAATCATCTACAACAAGCTCTCCGCACGAAACTCGAAAGCTTGAACTTGTAGATGTTACAGAGTTCAAAAATCTTATTGCCACTGATATTACCCCTTTTATAATATTATTTTGTTTTACAAATATAATAATACAAAAATGTTTTATTGTCAATACAATACAGAACAAAATAAAGCAAAATTATACAAATTAATCATCCGAATGTAAAATTTTACTTTTTGTTATCTTTTATTATCATAATTTTTAATTAATTATACTCAATATCTTTATTAAGATAAAATTTTACTATAATAAAATTTTATATTTTGTGCGTATGATTATTATTATATCAAAAAGCGGCAGTGATTTTCAATAAAACAAAAATCACTGCCATAAAAACAACTTTGTATATATAAAGCTTAAAAATCAGACATTGTCAGTTGTCATTATTATCTGCCGAATAATTATTATTTACAGAATTAAGATGTTCTTTAAATCCGTCTACCACCCTTTGCGGTGACAAGATTTTAACACCTCCGCCCAGTCCGAATACCCAGGCATAAAACTGACTGCTTATTGAAATTTTTGCACTGAACCTGAACTGATTATCGTTTTCTTTTACAATAAAAATATCGTCACCAAACCTGTCTGCAATTACGCCTACAAGTTCGTTATTAACAAGCATTGTAACTTCAAATTCCTCTCCGCCGTACATCGAGAAAATCTTTCTTGTATATTCGGCGCCGTCAAATTTCTGTATTTCGTCATTAGGTTCACGCTTGTCTTCAAGTATTTCAACGCTTTCAATCTTATCTACTCGGTAATTCTTTATCTTATCCGCCTCGCTGTCGTAACCTATCATATAATAATTTTCGTCGTCCCAGCAAAGCCATATCGGTGAAATTACATATCTCTTGCCGTCACGCCTTGCGGTTTTTACAATATTTGCACCCTGCCCTATATCCCACTTCATATACAAAAAGCTGACCTTTCGGTCATTGGAAATCGCAGTTTGCAGTGTATCGACAACATAATATATTTTTTCGTTAAGACCTTTTACCCTGTTTGTAATAAAGACATCACGCTTAAGTTCTTTTCCCTGAAAGTTACTTACAAGTCCCTCAATTTTTTCGATAAGCTCCATACTTTTTTTGCGTGTAATAAATTTTGAACTTTGAATTGCATCGACAAGCAGTTTAAGCTCCGCAAGCTCAAAATCTCTTGAAGCGACATAATACCTTGTGGTATTTGATTTGATTTTTTCAATGTCAAGTCCGTACATTTGGAGAGAGCTGATATCATCGTAAAGACTTTTTCGCTCGGACTTTATATTAAATTCACTTAATGCGTCAATAATTTCAGTCGCAGTCATTCCGTGGTTATCGTCGGTTCTCTTCAGAAGAATGTCACGCAGATATAAAAGCTTAAGCTTTTGTCCCGATGATTTTGGCATAATATCCTCCGTTTATGCTGTCAGTGTTTGCGCAAACGCAATTACAAGCGGCATAGTTATGATTGAAAATACCGTGGTAACCGCCACAATACTTACCGAAAGTTCGGTATCTTTATTGTATTTTACCGCAAACATTGTAGTTGTAGCGGCAGTCGGTGCGGCAGATGCGATTACACAGGCAACCGCAAGAGTTGTTTCCACCTTGCACAGATAAAGCACAATTGCGGTTATAACAGGTACCAAAACAAGTCTTAATCCCATTGCAACATAAACAGATACATTTGAAAATGCTTTTTTAAGGTCTGCCTCGGAGAGATAGTAACCTATAATCATCATCGGCAACGGTGTATTTAAAGCCGCCATATATTCAACAGGCTGACCTATCATATACGGAAGCTTTATGTTAAGCGCAAAAATAATTATCGCAATTACAACACCGATAATACCCGGGTTTGTAATCAGCTTTTTGGCAGAAATTTCTTTAATATCTCCGCTCATACATACAAGTCCGTATGTCCATACAAGAATGTTGAACACAGCTACAAACACTGCGCCGTAAAACAAACCGTCATCACCGAGCACAGCCTCCTGCAACGGGAACGACATAAACGCACAGTTTGAAAAAACGGTTGCAAATCTCAACACTCTTTTTTTGCTGTCCTTACCCTTAAAAATAAGGCTTACCAAAAGTATGGTTGCAGCCATAACGGCTGTTGCGCAAATCGTCATAATTCCGAGTCCGCCCAAAAGTTCAGGTGTAAAATCACGCTGAAAAGCAGACACCATAACGCACGGTGTAACAAAATACAAAACAAGGTTGTTTATATGCTTTGCGGATACATCGGTAATGATTTTTTTCTTACCGCAAGCAAAGCCCAACGAAATCAAAATAAACAGCACAAGTACCTGTTGTGCAACTACAATAAAGTTTTCTAACATTTCCTTTTCCCCCTAAAAATAAAACACATTTAAGTATAGCACAATAACTCATTTTTTCAATGCTTACGCAGTAATACAGCTGAATTTTGGAGGTATATAAAAAATTAATATCATAGAAAAATATCATTTTGTACAAAATTATGTCGAGCATATGGTGCAAACTAACCAATGAAAAGCAAATAATTTTACAAATATGTATTATCCGCTGAAATTATTTGCTTTTATTGACTTTTTGTACTTTGAATTGTATAATATATGTAAATAAAAATAGTTGTTTTTATTGTTATTTCAGAGTGATTTTATGTATTTATTTATATTTTAAGAAAGAGGGATTTTACAATGGCAACAAGAAGAACTGCTACAAAATCGGCAGCTGCCAAGGATGCAAAGGTAGAAACAAAGGCTACTGCAACTGCTGTAAAAGAAACTGCTCCCGTAAAGGAAGCTCCTGTAAAGAAAACCGCACCTAAAAAGGTTGCTCCAAAGAAACCTGCTGCCGTAGCTGCCGCAGCAAAGGCTGCTAAGGCAAAGGCTGAAGCCCCTGCAGAAGTTAAAACTGAAACAAAGGTAAACTTTATTGTTGAGTTTAACAACAAGCAGAACTCGGTAGAAGACATTATTAATAATGTTAAAGCTACATACGGTAAAGATGTAAAGGAAATTTCAATTTACCTCAAGCCTGACGAAAACAAAGCTTACTTTGTTGCCGACGGCGAAGAAAGTTCAATGGATGTATTCTTCTGCTAATTAAAAATTACTGAAATTTTAGGAGTCATACTGTTAGGTATGGCTCTTTTTTTGTTTTTTCTTTAATATTTTGGCGAATATTTAATATTTAGATTGATTTTTTACAATTCTGCCTATATAATGAAAATGTATCAAATCCTTGGCACAGACGGTCATACCGAGGTAATAATTTCATTACAAAGGAGCGATATTAAATGATTACAAAGTACACAAGCGGCACCCCTATCCGTACAGACGCTGTTGTAAAAGATTTTGCCGGAATCGACATAAATAAATTCCCGGTTGATTACAAAATCATTGACGGCAAATTCATTTTTAGCTTTGATATGCAGGACAGCGACATAGTTTTCGGTCTTGGCGAAGCGCCGAGAGGAATTAACAAGCGTGGCTGGATTTACGAAAGTTTTTGCAGCGATGACCCATTCCACACAGAAACAAAAAGTTCACTCTACGCCGCACACAACTTTCTTATGTTAAACGGCAGCAAGACTTTCGGTATTTTTATTGATTTCCCCGCAAAAATCCGTTGGGACATCGGTTACACAAAACCAAGCCGCACAGAAATCACTGTTGACGGTACAGATTTTGACATCTACATTATCGAAAACGAGAGCAATAAGCCGATTGACATTGTAAAAGAGTTCCGCAGTGCAATCGGTCAGAGTTACATTCCGCCGTTCTGGGCATTCGGTTATCAGCAGAGCCGTTGGAGTTATCCCGACAAAGCTGCCGTTGACGGCGTAATCAAAGGTTATAATGATGCAAAGATTCCGCTCGACTGCGTATATCTTGACATTGACTATATGAAAGACTACAAGGACTTCACAGTTGACGAAGACAAATTCCCGAATTTTGCAGAATATGTAAAAGAAAAGAAGGAGCAAGGTATTCACCTTATCCCTATCATTGACGCAGGTGTAAAAAAAGAAGCAGGCTACGATGTTTACGAAGAAGGCGTTGAAAACGATTACTTCTGCAAAACCGAGGACGGCGAGATTTTTGAAGGCGGCGTATGGCCGGGTATTGTAGGTTTCCCTGACTTTATGCAGAAAGAAGTTCGTGACTGGTTCGGCGCAAAATACGACAGACTTACAGACGCAGGCATTGACGGTTTCTGGAACGATATGAACGAGCCGGCTATTTTCTATTCAACAAAAGGACTTAAAAAAGCGCTTAATAAGGCAAAATCACTTGAGGGCGAAAACCTTGACCTTTCAAAATTCTTTAACCTTAAAGATACTTTTCTCGGACTTTCCAACAGCCCCGAGGATTACTCAAGCATCTATCATATGATTGACGGCAAGCCTGTTTGCCATGACAGAGTTCATAACATTTACGGCGCAAATATGACAAGAGCCGCAGGAGAACACTTTGCAAAGAAATTCGGCGACGGCAAAATTCTTATGTTCTCAAGAGCCTCTTACATCGGCGCACACCGTTCAAGCGGTATCTGGTTTGGCGACAACCATTCATGGTGGTCACACATTCTTCTTAACCTTAAAATGCTCCCGTCTGCAAATATGTGCGGTTTCCTCTACTGCGGCGCCGACCTCGGCGGATTTAACGAAAACGCAACCCGTGACCTTTTGCTTCGTTTCCTTGCTCTCGGAGTATTTACCCCTCTTATGCGTAACCACTCCGCTCTCGGTACAGTAAACCAGGAATGTTACAACTTTGAAAACTCCGAAGATTTCAGAGATGTTGTAACCGTTCGCTACAGACTTATCCCTTATCTTTACGATACATTTAAAAAAGCAAGCGAAAACAACGATATGATTTTCCGCCCGCTTGCTTTTGATTATCCCGACGATAAAATGGCAAGAGAGTGTGAAACTCAGGTTATGCTCGGTAACGAATGTATGATTTGCCCTGTTTATGAGCAGAATGTAAGCGGCAGATATGTATATCTTCCTGAAGATATGACTTTTGTTAAACTAAGCGGTGAAAATGTAGAAACCAAGCCTATGGAAAAGGGCGTACACTTCATTGAAGTTGCACTTAACGAAGTACCTCTCTTTATTAAGAAAGGCAAACAAATTCCGCTTTGCAAACCTGCAATGCGTACAAGCGAACTCAACACCGAAGACCTTACTTATATAGGTTGAGTACAAAAATCTAAACAATTAAAAAAATTTTATAACAAGTAAAAAACTAAAGGCTTGCAATTTTTTCTATGCAAGCCTTTTTAATTTGGAAAAAGTAGTTTTCTTGAAGTTTTATACCGAATATGTTATACTATATTTTGAATTCTATTTTACAGAGGTACGTTATATGAACATAATTAATGCAATTTATAATCTTGTCAACAATCCTGTTGTTGAATTAGTATCTTATTATCTAGGTAAAAACCGTGCAAATAACGCTGGTGATGCACTTGAAGAATATATTAAAGATTTGTTTGCTAATACTTTTAATACACCTGAAAACGAAAGATTAGAAAAATTAAGCCAAGTTTTTTCATATTTAGGAAATAATAGTAATCCGCCTGATGCAATCCTACGTGGCGGTGATGCAATTGAAGTAAAAAAAATTGAAACAAATGGTTCTGCATTAGCACTTAATTCAAGCTATCCTAAACATACTTTGAAAAGTAATAGTCCAATGATTTCAGCAGCTTGTAGAAATGCTGAAATCTGGAACGAAAAAGATATGATTTATACTGTTGGTGTTGTAAAAAATAATAAATTAAATCATTTATCTATGGTATATGGTTTAGATTATTGCGCAAGTGATGAATGTTATAGCAGAATAAAATCTACAATTAAATCAGGTGTTGAAAATATTCACGGTGTTGAATTTGCGGAAACCAATGAACTTGGTCGCATAAATAAAGTTGATCCTCTTGGTATAACTTATATGAGAGTAAGGGGTATGTGGGGTATTGAAAATCCTTGGCAAGTATTTAATTATGTATATAACAGAGATTTAAATAAAAAGTTTAATTTTATGTGTATCATAAATGACAAAAAATGGGCAACCTTCGATAATACTGAAATTATTACTGCATTAAATATTAGTAACTTTTCTATTACTAATGTACGAATTAAAAATCCAGATAATCCAGCAAATTTGACATCCGCAAAGCTTATTACTTACAGTATAGATTGAGGTAAAACATGAAAGTTATTAGTCTGTTTTCTGGTTGTGGTGGTCTTGACCTTGGTTTTGAAAAAGCGGGTTTTGAAATACCTATAGCTAATGAATTTGATAAAACAATCTGGGCAACATTCAAGGCTAATCATCCAAAGACAAAGTTAATTGAAAATGATATACGTAACATAAAAGAAGATGAGTTTCCGACAGATGTTGACGGTATTATTGGAGGACCTCCTTGCCAATCTTGGTCAGAAGCAGGAAGTTTAAGAGGTATTGACGATGAACGAGGGAAATTATTTTATGATTATATTAGAATATTGAAAAAAATCCGCCCTAAATTTTTTTTAGCAGAAAATGTACCTGGCATGTTAGCAAGCCGTCATAAATCAGCAGTAGCTAATATAATTTCTATGTTTGATGAATGTGGATATAATACATCAATAAACATGGTAAATGCTAAAGATTATGGTGTGGCAGAAGAAAGAAAAAGAGTATTCTATATTGGTTTCAGCAAAGATATTGATATTAATTTTATATTTCCAAAAGGCAGCACTGAAGCAAATGATAAAAAAATCACTCTTAGAGATATAATATGGGATTTACAATTTACAGCTGTTCCTTCAATAGAAAAAAATTATAGAAATCCAGAGGCAATTAATAATAATGAATATTTTACGGGTGCTTATTCTACAATATTTATGAGTAGAAATCGAGTAAAAAGTTGGGATGAACAGGCATACACCGTACAAGCATCTGGCAGACAATGTCAACTTCATCCGCAAGCTCCTAAAATGGTTAAATATGCAAAAAATGATTGCCGCTTTGTAAAAGGAAAAGAATATTTGTACCGCCGAATGACAGTGCGAGAAATAGCAAGAATACAAGGATTTCCAGATAATTTTAAATTTATATATGAAAAAGTTGATACTGCTTATAAAATGATTGGAAATGCTGTTCCTGTCAATTTAGCATTTGAAATAGCAAAATCAATAAAAGAACAATTAGAAAAAGCAATAAACAAATAAATCTCAAAACGGACTATCTCTTGATGTGACCCCCAAAAGTTAGACTAAGAATCTAATGATTTGGAGATCGCCTCATCTTTTTAAATGGAGATAGTCCATATTATTTATATAAACAATATTATATATATTAAGCATTAATTAACATGTATCCATCTATGCAACCGTCGGTTGCGGAAATGAAAACTAAAATGTATTGCAAAAAGCAGTGGTTGCGGTGTATAATTTGGATAAAGTGAGAGGCAGAACGATCGTCACAAACTCTCAAAGGAGGAAATATGGACATAGAAACAGCAAACAGACTTTTACAATACAGGAAGAAACACAACTTAAGTCAGGAAGAACTCGCAAATAAAATAGGAGTAAGCAGACAGGCGGTGTCAAAATGGGAACGGGCAGAGGCATCTCCCGACACTGATAACCTAATATTGCTTGCCGAAATTTACGGAGTATCGCTTGACGAACTTTTAAAAGGAGAAGCGAACAATTCCTCAAAATCCGAAGCCGAGCAGGAAACCGTATCGGAGGAAAGCGCAGACAACACAAAAATTCCCACAGGCGATGAGGGCACAGAGTATATAAAAGCGGATAAAGTATCTTTTAAAAACGGAATCCATGTTGATGCGAAAAACGGCGACAAGGTACACATCAGCTTTGCAGACGGAATACATGTACAAGACAAAGACGGCACTAAGGTTGATATAGGCAAGGACGGAGTGTTTGTAAACGAAAACGGAAAACAGAGAGTTTATACCGATAAAGACGGTCATATAATGCACGATGCCGATATGACCGATGAAATGTTTGCAGGAGGAAAGCATAAAAAATTTTGGAATTCGTTTCCCTTTTTCGCTATAGCGCTTGTTGTATTCCTTTGGTGGGGATTCAGCGGTTTTTGCTTTGGCTGGGCGCTTAGCTGGATAGTTTTGCTGACAATACCGCTTTACTATTCGCTTGTTGATGCAATTTACAAACGCAAGGCAGACCACTTTGCCTTTCCCGTGCTTGCGGCAATGGCATACATTCTTATGGGATACTTTAACATATTCGGCGGATGGACAGTCGGCTGGGTAGTTTTTCTCACCATTCCGCTTTACTATTGGATATGCTCATTCTTTAAAAATAAAAACGATTAACAGGAGGACATTATGTCAGAATTAAATTTACCGTCAGACCCAATGATTTTATTAAGTTTTATTAACACAAAGTTAAGAGATTTCTATCCGTCGCTTGATGCTCTTTGCGAAGACGCAAACATCAGTAAAGATGAAATCGTAAAAAAGCTCTCCGCCATAGATTATACCTACAACGCAGAGCTTAATAAATTTGTATAAAACTAAAAAACACCCGATTTCAGCGAAAGCCGAAGTCGGGCATTTTTTAACCGTTCTTCGATAAATACGGTCTTAGCTCGCCTGCAAGGTAAAGCGAACCGCAGATAACGAGCGGCATATTTTCATTTTTTGCCTTATCAAGCGCCGTTTCGAGAGCCTTTTTGTTATTATCGAATGCCTCAACTTTCGGAAAATGCTGTTTGCATTTTTCGGCAAGTTCTTCAGCCGATAAAGTTCTCGGATTGTTGACCGTTACCGTAAACACTTCTTCAAAAAGTCCTTCAAGCAGATTGATTGAGCTTGCACTGTCCTTATCGGCAAGCATACCCATAAGGCAAAGCCGCTTTTGATTTGGCAGATACTTTTTGACCGCCTTGCTAAGCGCCTCAATTCCGTTCGGATTATGTGCTCCGTCAAGCAAAACTACGGGATTTTTGCCCATAAGTTCAAGTCTTGCGGGGTTTACCGCCTTTGCCATACCTGCCTTTAATGCATTTTTGCTTACATTGATTTTACCGCTTTCGCAAAGTGCTTTTAATGCGGTCAATGCAGTTTTTGCATTTTCCAACTGATGTTCGCCAATCAAATGCAATTCAAGCTCTGTACCGTCATATTCAAAAACAGTGCTTTCAAGGCTTTCTGAAATCACTTTTATTTTTGCACTTTCACTTTTGAAAAGTTCAACATTTCTGCTTTTACAAGTACATTCAATCACGCTCATTGCGTTTTCTTCCTGCTTGGAAGTAACGGCAATCGAGCCGTTTTTTATAATACCGCACTTTTGCCACACAATCTCTTCGATAGTGTTGCCGAGAATTGCCGTATGGTCAAGTCCGATAGTTGTTATTACCGAGCAAAGCGGAGGCAAAATTGTATTTGTACAGTCAAGAAGTCCGCCCATACCTGTTTCAAGTACAACAATGTCGCATTTCTCGTTTGCGTGAATATAAAACTGCAAAGCGTTTACATACTCAAACTCTGTAATAATAACGCCGTCATTACGCAATTCCTCAATAATCGGAAATGTTTTCTCCACCGCCTCGGTGAGCATTTCCTTTGAAATCATACGGTTATTAATCTGTATTCTCTCTCGAAAATCCGTTATATACGGAGAGATAAAAAGACCTGTTTTGTAGCCTGCCTCAACAAGCACAGCCGAAAGCATTGCACAAACCGAACCTTTGCCGTTAGTACCCGCAATGTGAATATACTTTAGTTTATCCTGCGGATTGCCGAGTTTTTCGAGAAAAATTCTCATTCGGTCAAGTCCGGGGCGAGAACCGAATGTCAGCAGTGAATGTATTTTTTCAATAGCCTGTTCGTATGTCATCAGATCAGCTCCTTGTAAATTTCATTCTTTTTAAAGCCTGTCAGCGCCGCCGCCTCTTTTGCGGCATCTGTTGCCCTTGCGCCGTTTTCAATCAACTTCTTAGCGGTTTCAACCGCATATTCAAGTGTAAATTCTTCGGTATCGTCAACCTGCGGCGCACCCTCAAGCACAAGCACGATTTCGCCTTTAACACTGCCGTCGCTGAGATTTTCCGCCGCATTTTTAGTTGTGGTGCGTATAACTTCCTCGTGAATTTTAGTAATTTCACGCACAATGGTCAGCTTTCTGTCGCCAAAATTTGCGTACAAATCACGCAATGTCTGCGGCAGTTTATGCGGAGCTTCGTAAAAAATCATAGTACGGTGCTCATTTGCAAGGCTTTTTAAATGGTCTGTACGGCTCTTCTTATTCACGCTCAAAAAGCCCTCAAAAGTAAATCTTCCCGTGCTAAGGCCCGAAACGGCAAGCGCAGAAATAACCGCACTCGGTCCGGGAATTACAACCGTCTTTATGCCACGCTCTTCGCAGAGCTTTACCAAATCTTCGCCCGGATCCGAAATACACGGCATACCCGCATCTGTAACGATGGCGCAGTTTTCGCCCTGCTCTATTCTTGCGCAGATAATCTCTCCACGCTCTCTTTTATTGTGCTCAAAATAGCTGACCATCGGCTTTTTTATGCCAAAGTGATTTAAAAGTTTCAGCGTAACCCTTGTGTCTTCCGCCGCAATAAAATCTACCGATTCAAGAGTTTCCACCGCTCTCGGCGACAGGTCGGAAAGGTTGCCTATCGGTGTACCCGTAACATATAAAATTCCGCTCATAACTTGTTGTCCTCTGTATTTTCTAAATGATCTGATTTGTAGCTTCCGTAAATTTCAAGCATTTCTTTTGAAAAATTACCGCTTTCGTCCTCTATAAAAAGTGTGGGCAGTACATTTAAAAAGCCCCGTTTTCCGCCTCGTCTGCCCTCAAGCAAAAACAGTTTCGGCGCTTTTGACACTCTCTGCTGTACAAGTCGCAAGGTCTTTGGCTCTATGTCATATTTTCTCATAGACTCCATAACATCGCCTAATCTTTCGGGGCGCTGACACATATAAAATCTGCCGCCAAACTGCAGCAGCTTTGATGCCGCCGAGCAAATGTCATCGAGCGTACATTCGCTTTCGTGTCTTGCAATCAGCCTTGCCGAAGTCGGATTTTTGATTCCTCCTCCGCCGATTTTATATGGCGGATTGCACACAACAACATCATAACAGCCAAAATTCAGCTTGCCTTTAAGGTCGCATAAGTCAGCGTTTATAATTTTAATGTTATCGCAAAGCCCATTGTGTTCAACGCTTTTTTGAGCAAGCGTACAGGCATTTTCCTGAATTTCAACAGCGTCTATTTTTAAGCTTTTATTGTCCCTGCACCACAAGAGCGGAATCGTACCGCATCCTGTGCCAAGTTCCGCACATTTTTTACTGCCTGCGAGCTTTGAAAAATTCGCAAGCAAGATAGTGTCTGTCGAATATCTGTAGCTTTTGGTAACATATATTTCAATGCCGTTGCCCAACGGCTCAAGGTGCAAATTCTCCATTATACAATCGGCAAAGGAAAGTTTTGCCCTCTGCCCTCTCCTTGTAAAATTTAGCTTAACATTTTTATTATACTACTGTAAGGGTAAAACTTCAATAAAAAGCAATATAAACCTTACTGTTTGAAGTGCAATAAATTATTTATCCAATACATCAAGGTCGCTTTTTTCATAACGATTATGTCCCGGCAACTGTTTTTTATATTTCCAACACTTAATAGCCTCGTCAAGGCTATTGCCCTGATTATCGGCAAAGAAATCCCTTATACCCTTATATATGTATTGTATTCAAACTGCTTGTCAATTTTTGCCTTACCGTTTTTCTTTTCTTCAAGTATCCGATAATACGCAGTAATCGCATCGGCATAAGTTTTGCCCGTATTGCTTTTAAGCCATTTCTGAAATGCAACATTAAAAGAAAATCCGTTGCCGATATGTTCCTTAAAAAACGCTCTGTGCTTTTCCGAGCAAACAAAATTCGGCTCAATTTCCGTGTCAGTTGTAATGTTGCCGATTATCTGCGACTTTTTCTGCACTTTCTTTGCGGCGATAACCTCGCCTGTGTCAAGAAAATGTGCTATTCTCTCGGTTATTTCAAGTTTTCCGCCCGATGTCGGTAAACCGTATCGGCGACAAAAATCGACAAGTTCTTCCTTTAAATAATAAAATTCTCTGAATGTCTTGCCGTCAAGATTTTTGTCGAGCTTCGTTCTTTCGCTCATACAATGCCTCACTTAATTATTATTCTGCGTGCAGTTTGCGGCGTCTATTGCAATTGCGAGCATAAGCACCAAAATTTCGTTTCTCGGGTCTGCATAGTCGATAACATAAGTATCTCCCCAACGGAACAGCTTTTTTGAAATCTGCGCAACCATACTGCAAGCCTCGTAAACGCTGTAGTTCCAAGACATAAAATCGCCCTCACAGCGCCAACCGTTGTAGTCGAGGTTATACTTCGGTTTAAAAAAGGTAAATTTTTTCTCAATACTGCCAAACGGCTGTCCGTTTATTTCTATATCAAAAGTCGGCATAAGCGTAAAAAATCGCTGTTTAATCATACCGATTTCATTGCGATCTCTGTCATATATATGAATCTGATGCGTAAGTCTGAACATTTCAGCCTTAACAAAATATTTCGGCTCGTCATACTCATCATAAACATCGTAAGTATCCGTCCACGAAAAAACTCTTTGTTTAATTAACAGTTTCATTTTAAATACCCTTTCTCTCCGATTAAGGTCACATATTTTTACGCAAAAGCTCTATCGCCTGTTTTCCCGTTATATGTTCAATCGTGATTTCGACACAGCAAAGTCCGCTCCGTTCACGCTCGATTTCCTTTTTCACCGCATTAATATCATTGTTATATTTTAAGCCGAAAGAGAGCATTGCCGAATTGATTTTCTCTTTATTTTCCATAATTTCGGCCTTACCAAAAACTACAACACTCCTAAACAAAGTTGTCAATTTTTCCGAATCAACCTCATCTTTTTCAATAACACAGAAAGAAACTTTCTTGTTTTGCTTAATTGCGTCAAGTTTATGTCCGTTTTTTGCACAGTGGAAGTAAATCTTGCCGTCTTTATATACAAAGTTCAACGGAACAGTATATGGGTAGCCGTCATCACCGCTCACGGCAAGCACACCGCTTTTGCAGTTTTTTAATATTTCCAAAGCCTCATCGTTACTAAGCTGTTGTTTAAATCTTCTCATTTTACGAAACATTTTACCGCCTCCGTTGCTACTATTATAACAAAAATTTTCTTTATTGCAAATCAACAAATATAATGTATTCTTATTATTTATTTTGTAGGCACTTGGTGCTGAAAAAGCTTAACCCCGATAAGCTGTATTTTAATCGCCTGTCGGGGTTGGATTTTTATTTATTGTTCCCTGAATTTAACAGTGCCTGTTGCTGCGTCCATCGAATCTACGATTGCGAGGGATTCAAGCTGATAGCCGAGATTGCGAATTATATTGCCGCCGTTCTGAAAACCTTTTTCAATTGCAATTCCAATGCCCTCTACCGTGCCGCCTGCCTGATTTATAATAGAAATAAGGCCTTGCAAAGCACAACCGTTGGCAAGAAAATCGTCAATAATAAGAACATGGTCGTTTTCGCTTAAAAATTTCTTAGAAACAATCACTTGATTTTTGCATTTGTGTGTGAAAGACTCAACCTCTGCTATGTACATATCGCCGTCAATATTAATGCTTTTCGCTTTTTTCGCAAAAACAACCGGCACATTAAAATGCATAGCCGCAACGCAGGCAATACCTATGCCCGATGCCTCAATGGTGACTATTTTATTTATATTTTTTCCCGCAAATCTTTTCTTAAATTCCGCACCCATTCGGTTGAACAAATCAATATCCATTTGATGGTTCAAAAAGCTGTCAACCTTGAGAACATTGCCCTCTTTAACAATTCCGTCCTTTACAATTCTCTCTTCCAAAAAATTCATAGCATTTCATCTCTTTCCAAATAATATTTTAACTATATTATAATTATATACTATTAAAGCGCAAAAGAAAATCCATTGAAAAAATATTTCAAGGGCTCAAGGTTGAGTTTAATAAAAATAGGGTCAGTGCATACACCAGTTACAAAATATAATATAAATAATAGCTATAAGGAAAAACTTAATCTTAATTGCATTTTTATAAATAATATAGTATTTATAAAACATACATCATGTGATATAATACATATATTAAAATATATGGAGTAAATAATATGAATACAGGACAAATTTTATTTTTTAATGATGAGATTAAATTTGAACGCAAGACAATTTCAGTTGATATTCTTCCACACGGAAAAAAATTAAAGGTTATTTCCTTGTTTAGTGGATGTGGAGGAATGGATCTTGGATTTCGTGGAGATTTTAATATTCGAGGTAAATATTTTGAGAAAAACCCATATGAGATTGTTTTTTCAAATGATATAATTAAAAGAGCATGCGATACCTATTATCATAATTTTAAACATAAACCATTTTGCGGAGATATAAGGGAAATTGATTGTTCTATACTTCCTAAGGCCGATATTGTCATTGGGGGGTTTCCTTGCCAGGATTTCAGTCTTGCAGGAAAAAGAAAAGGTCTTTCTTCAGAGCGTGGAAAACTTTATCTTGAAATGAAAAAAGTAATACAATATGTTAAGCCAATAGCATTTGTTGCTGAAAATGTAGATGGTATTCGACATAACAAGTCAGGCGATAATACTTCAGCTCTTGACATAATTCTTAACGATTTTAGAAGTATTGGTTACAATGTTATATATCGTGTATTAAATGCAGCCGATTATGGCGTTCCTCAAAATCGTGTGCGAGTAATAATTGTTGGAATAAAAAATGAATGTCATAAGACAATGCTATATCCAAAACCAACACATGGAGTAAATAGCAAGTTATCCTGGATAACAGCAAAAGAGGCCATTGATGACTTATGGAATATGATAGATAAAACTAATATTAAGAATCATACATCCAGAGATTATTCCAAAGCTAAATTTTACCCAAATAAAAATATGCAGGGTAATTGTCAAATAAAAGCAGACAAACCATCTCCAACGATACGCTCAGAACATCATGGAAATATAGAAGGGCATTACCGTACCATGAAACCAAATTCACCTGATGATATGACAGGTTGGAGAAGGCTTAGCGTTCGTGAATGTGCAAGATTGCAGACTTTCCCAGATGATTTTGAATTTCCTGTGTCGTCATCTGATGCCTATAAACAAATTGGAAATGCTGTTCCACCTGTATTAGCATGGTATATCGCAAGAGCACTATATATTTCATTGTATACATAAGAATACATAAAAATAGCCGAGATTTAATATTTTCTCGGCTATTTTTTATTATTCAATAAAGTTTTCAAGAAATGTTTTATATTCAGCTTTTTGATGTGGTGACATTTTTTCATATTCACCTAAAAATTCAAGTATAAACTTTCTTAGAGAGTTATTGAACCAAGGTTCATGGTGTTTTGGTTCAATATTTAGTACTATTTTGGTCCATCGTTTAGCAAGTACACTCTGCCAATCTGTCAATAGTTCGTGCTTGATTGATTCGTCATCTGAAGAATAATACGTTATAATAGAATTTCTATATTGTCTACACGAATAATTCCAATTTTGTAATTCTTTAAAAGAAACCTGAGGCCTTGGACTTCTGTCAGGAAACTGCATTTTTGAATTAATTGCATGAAAATACTGACCGACAGCTATTTCAGCATTCCTTTTTCCGTGTTTAACAAAGATTACCCATTCATCAGGAGATATCTGTTGAACACTTGAACCTGGTATAGCGTCTGTTTTAGTGGATTTTAATTCAATAGTTTCATATTCTATTATATTGTTAATTTTAATTGCAACACAAAGATCAGGATTTGTAAATATTGCGTTTTTCCTGAACTTAAGTTGTTGCTTTAATTCTGGGGAAATTTCATCAGGTAAATAAACATGTTCTATAACAGCATTTATAATATTAGGTGTTATTCTAAAACTGTTTTTTTGATTGTTGTAATTAAATAAATCTAAGTATTGAGTTGCTTTAAGTTCAGAAATACTATTGCATTCATTCTCAATGACCCGTTGTAAAAATTCCTTTAGAGGTCTATCGGTATTTGCTTCGTCTGATTGATAGGAAATATTAAGCACTTCGTCACTATGATTATTTAACCACAATTCGAGTTCATACATATAAAGATACATAAAGAGTTGCAAATCATTCATTTTTATACCTCTTAATCAAATCTAAATAATATTTCAACAGGAATTTCTAAAGCATCGGCAATATTAAAAATAAGTTCCAAAGAAATAGGTGTAAGCATATTAGGAGCCTCAATATTACTCATATGCGTTCTACTTATTCCTACTATTTCCGCAAGTTGTATTTGTGTAAGTTTTTTTAATTTCCTTTGATAAGCAATATTGAGACCTAATCTGTAATATTTTTCTTCATTACTAATCATTGCATATTCAGCCATAGTTTCACCTCAAGTATTAGTATATCACAAGATTTTCTGACAAAAACAATCTGTAATATTGCAATAATAAAGTATATGCTTACAAATGCATTCATACAATTAGAATTTAGAACCTATACTGTTTTTAGCTTTTACCGCAACAGCTAAGCTGTGAGGATACCACTGTGGGGCAAAAGAAAACAGCCCTTGCAAATTTGCAAAGGCTGTAAAAAGCGAGTATAACAAAGATTATCTCTTTGAGAACTGTGGTGCTCTACGAGCTGCTTTGAGACCGTATTTCTTACGCTCTTTCATTCTTGGGTCACGAGTTAAGAAGCCTGCCTTCTTAAGTGTTGAACGAAGGTTCTCTGAATCGTACTGAAGAAGTGCTCTGGAAATACCGTGACGGATTGCACCTGCCTGACCTGTAACGCCGCCGCCTGCTACTCTGCAAACGATGTCGAACTTCTGATCTGTTTCTGTTAAGGCGAGAGGCTGTCTAACGATGAGCTTGAGTGTTTCAAGACCGAAATAATCGTCGATGTCACGATCGTTGATTGTGATTTTGCCTGTACCCTGGTAAAGTCTTACTCTTGCAACAGAGCTTTTTCTTCTGCCTGTGCCGTAAAAATAAGGTGTCTTATCGTACATTATTAATTTGCCTCCTTCTTTTAAGCTTCAACCATTTCAGGCTTCTGAGCCTGATGATTGTGTTCTGCACCCTCAAAGAGTCTGAGTCTGAGCAAAGCATCTCTGCCGAGTGTGTTCTTTGGAAGCATACCCTTAACAGCAAGCTCCATAGCCTTTGTTGGCTTTGTAGCCATAAGAGTATCGTATCTTGTTTCTTTAAGATGGCCGATATAGCCTGTATGACGCTGCCACTTCTTCTGAGTGAGCTTGTTGCCTGTTAATACAGCGTCCTTGCAGTTGATGATGATTACATGATCGCCGCAATCTACATTTGGTGTAAATGTTGCTTTGTGCTTACCTCTTAAAAGAACTGCTGCCTGAGTAGCAACTCTACCAAGTGGCTTGCCTGCTGCATCAATTACATACCAGCTGCGTTCAATTTCGCTTTTTTTAGCTAAATATGTTGACATAACAAATCCTCCTGTAATTTACTTGTGCCTTAGAATTATAATACATTTATTTTGCATTGTCAACACTTTTTTGCAAAAATTTAATTTACCGTTACACAAACTTTAAAATTCGCTTATATTCTCTTTTATACTCTCTTATGCTAATGTGTAATTTCAAAAAATATTTTTCTAAAACCTTAGTATTTATCACGATTACAGCTTTTTATAGACAAGCACGCAAAATTCGATTTCGGCCGTAAGTGAGTTTAATTTCTCCAGCTTTTGTTGGTCGGTGCGAGAGGTTTTGTAGTAGTACGGAGTCATTTTGAAAAGGCTTTCAATTTCTCTGTTATCATCAAGCGTTATGCTGTATTTAAGTTCTTTGCTTTCGGCAAGAATAAACCCGTCAATATCGGTGTTTTCTTTCGGATTTTTTAACGGATTGTCATATACCGCCTTTTTGAGAGAAAAAAGGTGATTTTCAAGCGGAATTACACGCAAAAGCACTCCGCCGCTTTTCAGCACTCTTGCGTATTCTTCGGGCGCAAACGGTGAGAATACATTGAGCACCGCATCGCAGGAAAAATCCGCTGTCGGCAAAGCAAATACGCTTGCTACAGCCAAGCGAATATTTTTACTGCGCTTTGCCGCTGCAATAAGAGCAAATTTTGAAATATCAATACCCGCTATACTTGCGTTTTTGTCTGCAAGAGCTTTTTCAATTTTTCCCGTATAATAGCAGTCGCCGCAGCCGGCATCAAGCACACAGGCATTTTGCGGAATATATTTTTGCAAAAGTTTGCACATAAGGTCACACAGCGGCTTGTACGAATCTGTATTTAAAAACTCGGTCCTTGCCTCTATCATAAGTTTATCGTCACCGTGACGCTTGCTTTTGGATTTGTTGCTCTGCAAAAGATTGACATAACCCTGCTTTGCACAGTCAAAACAATGGTTATTTATACATCTGTAGGTTCGACCGTCAAGTTTTAATTCTTCTTTGCAGACAGGACAGCAGAAATTCAACATATTATTACCGCCTTTCATTATTAGAATAATAGCATAAATTCTTTGTGATAACAAGTTAAAACAGAGTTGTATGTGCAAAGTGTCACAATTTTTCTATGAGCAAATCAAAAATTCAGCTTTTTGCTTTGTAGCTTTATCTTGCAAAATATTGTATAATATTGTTTGATTGTATGAAACATTTATTGTTTTACAAAAATTTTATATTGGGGGGGATAAATAATGAAAAAATTAATCAGTATCGCACTTGCAGCTGTTATGGCAACAGGCTCAATAGTTTCTGCCAATGCGGCAGTTGTTCAGGAGAATAAGAGCGTTCAGGTGCTTGATTCAGGGGTAAAACTTGAAAACAACACCTTAAATGTGTTTACTTATAATCTTAGTAAAAATTCACTTGGCGGAGTGAGTTTTTACGGCAAAAATACAGAAAAACAATATGCTGTACAATACAAGGATTGTATAGGTAAAAATACCGTTATTTCCATGCCGTCAAGCGAAAGCTATACTCGCTTTGTTTCGGCAAACGGCGGTAGCACCGGAAATACTTATGCAGGCTATTCCTTTGCGAATACAGGCGGCGAATATGTAAAACTAAGGGTAAAATTAAGCGATGTTTCAAGCTATTTTAACAGTGACGGTTCATATACCGATACAGACGGAAACGGAGCAACCTACACTCTTAGGGAAAATGGATCCAATCTCACTTTCTTTAGCGGCGGTGCGGTAAACGGTGTTGCACCCGACGAGAACGGCTGTGTGGAAATTTATATAAAAGCAAAACCCGGTTTGAAAACCGCATTTTCAACCTACCTGCCTAATTACAGCGGAATAATAAATATGTATGTGCCGATGCTTTGTTTTGGCAATATTGACCTTAAAGGCAGTACAAACGTAAACGATGCAACCCTTTTGCAGAGATACCTTGCGGGCAATGCGGAATTTGATAAACTTCAGATGTTTTATTCCGACATAAACCGTGACGGTAAAACAAATGTTAAAGATGTTACAGACTTACAACAAACTATTACCAAATAATTATAAAGGAGTATAAAATGAAAAAATTTGTATGTTTAATTCTTTGTGCGGTGCTGACTGCAGGTGCAGCAGTGACCGCAAACGCAAAAACCGTTAAGCCGCATAAGGGTGTTGAGATTTCCAACTCGGCAAAAAACATCGGCAACAACACGCTTTTGGTTTCTGCGTACAATATTCCGTCCGATTATACAAACGGAGTATTATTTAGGGGAGGCGATACTCAAAAAAACTACTCAATGAAATTTGCCGATTGTATAGGCGGTGACAAAACACTCTTTATGCCGTCTACCGAAAAATATAACCGCTATTTTGCAAGCGGTTCGGGAAACACATACGCAAGTTACACATTTGACAATAAAGGCGGAAGATATGTTAAAGCAAAAATAAATCTTCACGAGGTAGATCCGAATTATTTTAACAAGGACGGCTCGCATACAATGGAATACTCAAGTATCGGCAGTCATGATTATAAGTTCAAATACGAAAAAGCAGACGGCGGCGGTTATTATGACTCCGCCTTGTACTTCCATAGCGGCGGCGCTGTAACGGGCGTAGTTCCGGATAAGGACGGCTGCGTGGAAATTTATCTGTCTACTAAAATTAATGAACCAACAGTTTACTGCACTACATTTTCTTACCGCAAAGCTTATGTAGTCGGCGGCGGAGGCGGCACTACCGGCTCGGATATATACATATTGAGATTCGGCAATATTGACCTTCAAAGCACAGTAGATGTAAACGATGTTACTTTTCTGCAACAGTACATTTCCGGATCGGTTGAGCTTGATTCGCTCCAGTATTATTACACAGATACAAACTTTGACGGTCACCGTGATGTAAGGGATGTTACCACCTTACAGCGAGCAATAGCAAAACGATAATTAAAATTATGGTTTAGCAAAATAATTTTGCAAAGTATTATAAAAGTTTGGTCAACCTTTTCAAAGGTTGTGGGTGTGGGCAAAGCCCACAAATACTTTCCGTTTATGCAATCTAACGATAGCCAAACAGCTTGCTGTTTGGCGGCTTGAACGAATGGGCGGAAGTCAATGCGAGAGCAATAAAAGAAACATACTTAACCTTCATAGGCAACGCAATGCGTTGCCTATATTTTGGGCATTTTCGGTTACAACAGCTACCGCCTGTTTTTTTTAATTTTGTTTTATGCACACTGACAGCAGGCTGTCAGTGTGCATAATAATTTGTTATATCGGAAGATTTTTATAACCGCTGCGCTTACTTTCTTCTGCCTCGGCTACCTTGACGGACTTGGTATAGGAACTGTACTTGCAGCCTTTACAATGGGCAAAGTCGTTGGTATAATAGGTACATATACAGACAAATTCTTTTATTTTGAAACTTACAAAACACTTAAAAAGACCGACAAGGAGATAAAATGAAAGAAATCACGCTTATCGTAAAATATTCCGTTAAAAAAGGTATGGTTAATGACTTTTTGACAGCTCTTAAAAACGAGGGCTTTCCGCAGATTGTACAAAATGAAAACGGCTGTATAAAATACGATTACTTTGTGCCGTCATTCGGAAAAAGCAATGAGGTACTGCTTATTGAAAAATGGCAGTCCGAAAAATTGCAAAAAGAACATCTTAACACACCGCATATGCAAAAGATGAAAACTTTTAAGGACAGATTTGTAGAAAATACGACTGTCGAAATTTTTAAATGAGGGATAAAATGAAAATCAAAAGAACAATTACATCACTTCTCACCGCAGCAATGTTGGCAACAGCGCTTGCAGGCTGTCAGAACACGGGCGAAGCTTCAAAAGCACAGTCGACAAATGACGAGCAAAACAGTCAGGCAACAGTGACAGAAACCACCGCTCCTCCCGACTCGTATTCAGACATTGACAATATGATTTCAAAAATGACGGTTGAAGAAAAAGTCGGACAGCTGTTTTATGTAAATTGTCGTGGCAATGATATGAGCGACGCAATAACCGAATACCACATCGGCGGCGTTTTGCTGTTCGGTGTAGATTTTGACGGCAAGACAAAAGAAGAAGTGAATGCCGATATAAAAGCTATGCAGTCCAATGCCAAAATTCCGCTTATTATTGGCACAGACGAAGAGGGCGGAACGGTTGTAAGAGCGAGCGATAATCCAAACCTAAGAGACAGCGCATACCTTTCACCGAGCGATACATTTGACAACGGCGGTTGGAGCGCTATTGAAGACGACGCATACGATAAAGCGGAATTTCTGCTTTCGCTCGGCGTAAATGTAAATATGGCGCCTGTCTGCGACATCACTTCCAACCCCTATTCATTTATGTATTACAGGTCTTTTTCAAGTGACGCCGCAAGCACAAGCAGATTTGTGGATACTGTTGTAAAAGCAAGCAAAGAGAAAAAACTCGGCACTGTATTAAAGCACTTCCCCGGATACGGAGATAACGGCGACACACATTATTCCAGCGCTACAGACAACAGAACTTTCTCGGACTTGCAGAACAATGATTTTCTGCCGTTTCAGGCAGGTATAGCCGCAGGCGCAGACAGTATTCTTGTGTCGCACGTAACAGTAAATTCGATTGACAGCGATAATCCCGCCTCGCTCTCTGAGCCTGTGCATGAGGTTATAAGAGATAAGCTTAAATTTGACGGAGTTGTTATGACCGATGACCTCGATATGTTTGCCGTTGATGCCCTTGACATTTACGAACCACTCTCGGTTGTCGCTTTTAAAGCAGGCAATGACTTCCTCTGCTGCGGCGATATTGAAAGCGAATATACCGCATTGCTTAATGCCGTACAAAGCGGAGAAATTACAGCAGACAGAATCGACGAGTCTGTAAAAAGAATTTTGATATGGAAAAGAAATCTTGCAATTTTATAACTCTTGCCCGACTGTGATTTTGCAGTCGGGCTTTGCTTTTGTGCAAAGTTAGCTTTAAAAACTTTGAATAAAAGGTTTATATCATAGCTATAATAATTGCCGTTGGTGCGAAAATGAATATTCACACTGAATATTCATAAAAATATACATTTTATGCAAGAATAAATTCAAAAAATGAATATTCATTATTTCTGCATATATGCATTTTTATACATATATTGAAGATTTATGTTGAAATCAAGGTTGATTTTGCTGTAAAAACCTTGGGTTTTATTTTGAATTAAGTGCATTTATCACAATTTTACGGTGTATTGAATAATTATTCAAAAAACACTTGATTTTTCCGTCAGAAAGCGTATAATGTAAGAGTAATATAAATCATTTCTATGGAGGAAATTAAAATGGCTGACAATAAAATTAAAAAAGTTGTTCTCGCTTATTCAGGCGGACTTGATACTTCTATTATTATTCCTTGGTTAAAAGAAAACTATGACAACTGCGAGGTTATCGCTGTTTCGGGTGATGTAGGACAGGGCACAGAGCTTGACGGTCTTGAGGAAAAGGCTATTAAGACAGGCGCATCTAAACTTTATATTGAAGACCTTAACAAGGAGTTTGTTGACGATTACATCATTCCTACAGTTAAAGCAGGCGCTGTTTACGAGGGCAAATACCTTCTCGGTACATCATTTGCCCGTCCTATCATTGCTAAAAGACTTGTAGAGATTGCTAAGGCTGAGGGCGCTGACGCTATCTGCCACGGCTGCACAGGTAAGGGCAACGATCAGGTTCGTTTTGAGCTTGCTATTAAGGCTTATGCTCCTGATATGAAGATTATCGCTCCTTGGAGAACTTGGGAATTCAAGAGCCGTGAGGACGAAATTGAGTACGCTGAAAAGCACAACATTCCGCTCAAGATTAACCGTGAAACAAACTATTCTAAGGATAAAAACCTCTGGCACTTAAGCCACGAAGGTCTTGACCTTGAAGATCCTGCAAATGAGCCTATGTACAACAAGGAGGGCTTCCTTGAACTCGGCGTTTCTCCTGAACAGGCTCCCGACAAGGCAGAGTATGTTACAATTTCATTTGAAAAGGGCGTTCCTACAAAACTTAACGGCGAGGAAATCGACTCTGTTGAGCTTATCAAGGAGCTTAACAAAATCGGCGGCAGAAACGGCGTAGGTATCACAGATATCGTTGAAAACCGTCTTGTAGGTATGAAGGCTCGTGGCGTTTATGAAACTCCGGGCGGCACAATCCTCTACGCTGCACACAACAAGCTTGAGGAAATCTGCCTTGACAAGGATACACTCCACTACAAAAAGAACCTTTCAAACACATTTGCAGAACTCGTTTATGACGGCAAATGGTACACACCTCTCCGTGAGGCTCTCTCGGCATTCGTTGACAGCACACAGGAGTATGTAACAGGTGATGTTAAGTTAAAGCTTTACAAGGGCAACATCATTGACGCAGGCGTTACAAGCCCATATTCACTCTATGATGAAGAAATCGCAACCTTTGACGAGGATCAGGTTTACGATCAGAACGACAGTGCAGGTTTCATCAACCTCTTCGGTCTTCCAATCAAGGTTCGTGCTAAAAAGGGTCTTATTAAGTAATTTTTACTCAAAGACTTTTGTATGAATTAAAATAATTATTCCGGTTCGGGGACAGGGAAATTCTCTGTCCCTGACAGTTGTTTATACGGATATTTTTAAACAGCAATATCAATTATAAATAATACACAAATTAACAATCATTCATTAACCCGAGGTGATTATATGCAGCTTTGGAAAGGCAGATTTAAAAAGGAACTTTCAAAAACCACTAACGATTTTAACAGCTCAATCTCATTTGACAGCCGTATGTATAAAGAGGATATCGAGGGCAGTATTGCCCACGCAACAATGCTCGGCAGATGTGGCATTATCAAACAGGAAGAGGCTGACGACATAGTTCAGGGTCTTAAGGGAATCCTTGCAGACATAGAAAACGGCACTCTCCATATTGATATGGAAGCAGAGGATATTCACACCTTTATTGAGGGCGAGCTTACAAAGAGAATCGGCGACAACGGCAAGCGACTTCACACATCAAGAAGCCGTAACGACCAGGTAGCCGTTGACATTAAACTTTACCTTAAAAAGGAAGTTGTAAATGTTAAAAAGCTCGTTGTTGACCTTATCAAGGTTATTGCCGACAAGGCGGAAAAGTACAGCGAAACCGTTATGCCCGGCTATACTCATTTACAGAGAGCACAGCCGATTACTTTCGGTCACCACCTTTTAGCTTACGGCGAAATGCTTTTAAGAGATGTGTCAAGACTTGAGGACTGCCTTAAGAGAATGGACGAAATGCCGCTCGGCTCTTGTGCTTTAGCAGGCACAACATACCCTATCGACAGAACAATTACAGCCGAGCTGCTCGGTTTTGAAAGAATTACAAACAACTCGCTTGACGGTGTATCCGACAGAGATTACTGCATTGAGTTTGCGTCTGTTCTTTCTATTATTATGGTGCACCTCTCAAGATTTTCAGAAGAAATCATTATGTGGTGCAGCTGGGAATTTAAATTCATTGAGCTTGACGACGCTTTTTCAACAGGTTCTTCAATTATGCCGCAGAAAAAGAATCCTGACATCGCAGAACTCGTCCGTGGCAAGAGCGGCAGAGTTTTCGGCGACAATATGACTTTACTTACAATTATGAAAGGCATTGCCCTTGCATACAATAAAGATATGCAGGAGGACAAAGAGGCAATTTTTGATGCTGTTGATACAGTTAAAATGTGCCTTACAGCCTTTACTCCAATGCTCGACACAATGAAAGTTATTCCGCAGAATATGCGTAAAGCGGCAGCAGGCGGATTTATTAACGCAACCGACTGCGCAGACTGGCTCACAAAGAATGGGGTACCGTTCAGAGATGCATACAAGGCAACAGGCGAACTCGTTGCAAGATGCATTGAGCTTGGTACAGACCTTGAAAACCTCCCGATTGAGGAGTACAAAAAGGTTTGTGATGTATTTAACGATGATGTTTACAGAGCAATTTCACTTGAAACTTGTACAAACGAAAGAAAAGCATTCGGCGGCCCTGCCTCTGAAAATGTAAAGGCACAGGCAAAGCGTGTGGCTGAAATTGCTAAGAATTTATAATTGATTTTATAAATGCAGTTGTTGAAAACAATTTTTGTCTTAAATTAAACTTCCTGCCAATTCCGCTTTTCTTTTGCGTGAAAAGAAAAGCTCCAAAAGAAAGCACGCTCAAGAGAAAAGGGATTTCGAGTCCCTTTTCCCTTAAGAATCCTTTTTCCTTAGACGACCAAAGGTCAGTGACCTTTGGAAACTTCAAACTTTTATTTGTTTGTTTTAGTTAATGTTTGGCGGATTGATTTAAATATAGACTATTAGTATCAGTATAAGAATTGTTAGATATATATTCATAAATAAAGGATTGATTAAAATGATAAAAGCAGGTATTGTAGGCGCAACAGGCTATGCCGGCGCCGAGCTTGTAAGACTTCTGACAAGTCACCCCGAGGCTGAAATTTCAGCTATCAGCTCGGTTTCTTTTGAGGGACAAAAATTAAGCGATGTTTATCCGTCATATACATTTTTAAACGATATGGTCTGTGAAGACCAAGACGCTGTTGTTGAGAAAAGCGAGGTTATCTTCGCCGCACTTCCCCACGGTCTTTCACAGGAACTTGCCGAAAAGTGCATAAGCGCAGGCAAGGCTTTCATTGACCTCGGCGCAGACTTCCGTCTTGAGAGCGAAGAAGAATATACAGAGTGGTACGGCGGTACTTTTCTTGACAAAAAGCTCCACGAGCAGGCTGTTTACGGACTTCCTGAATTTTTCAGAGATAAAATCAAGGGCAAAAAGTTAATTGCAAACCCCGGCTGCTACACTACCTGTTCTCCGCTTGCCATTGCTCCGGCAATCGCAAGCGGACTTGTAAGCACAAAGGGTATCATCTGTGACTGCAAAAGCGGCGTAACAGGTGCAGGCAGAAAACCTACTCAGGGCAACCATTTCCCTGAACTTAACGAGGGTTTCCATGCATACAAGGTTGCAAGTCACCGCCACACACCCGAAATTGAGCAGACACTTTCAAAACTTTCGGGCGAAGATGTAACAATCACATTTGTGCCGCACCTTTTACCTGTAAACAGAGGTATTCTTGCCACTGTTTATGCAGACATTAACGAGGGCGTTACTTTTGAGCAAATCAGAAAAGCGTATGAGGATTTCTACAAAGACGAGTTTTTTGTAAGACTTCTTGACGACGGCAAATGCGCCGACATTCACAATGTACGCTATTCAAACTTCTGTGATGTTTCAATTCATCACGATAAAAGAGCAAATAAGCTTGTGGCTTGCGCAGCTATTGACAATATGGTTAAGGGTGCAGCAGGTCAGGCAATTCAGAATATGAACATTATCTTTGGACTTGACGAAAAAACAGGTCTTGTTATTGTTCCACCTGCTTTTTAATCGGTAAAAGCAAATAAAAAACGGAGGCTTTATTATGGGAAATTACAGATTTATCGAAGGCACAGTTACTTCTCCTATGGGTTTTACAGCAGCCGGTATTTGTGCGTCAATCAAGCCGTCAAACAAAACAAAGCGTGACCTTGCGCTGATTTATTGCGACACTCCCTGTACGGCGGCGGCTGTTTATACCAAAAACCTTGTTAAAAGTTCGGCTATTGAGGTAACAAAAAAGCACCTCGAAAACGGCGTGGCTCAGGCGGTTATCGTAAATTCCGGCAATGCAAACACCTGCAACGCAAACGGATATGACATTGCAAATCATATGTGCCTTATTGCAGGCGAAACTCTCGGTGTAAAAGCGGAAGATGTTATCGTTGCATCAACAGGTGTTATCGGTCAGCCTCTGCCTATTCAGCCTATTTTAAAGGCTTGCGTATATATGAAAGGTCACCTTACAAAAGAGGGCGGCACAGACGCAGCCGAGGCTATTATGACAACCGATACGGTAAAAAAAGAAATGGCTATGCAGATGGAGCTTGACGGCAAAACCGTTACAATCGGCGGTATTGCAAAGGGCAGCGGTATGATTCACATTAATATGGGTACTATGCTCTCTTTTGTTACAACAGATGCGGCTGTTTCTTCGGATATGCTGCGTGAGGCTCTGCGTGAGGCTGTTGAGGACAGTTACAATATGGTAAGCGTTGACGGCGATACATCTACAAACGATACCCTTGCTATTATGGCATCGGGCAAAGCCGGCAACAAAATGATTACCAACAAAAACGAAGATTACTATACATTCTTAAGCGGACTTACCGCAGCTTTCAGAGCACTTGCAAAGAAACTTGCGGGTGACGGCGAAGGCGCAACAAAACTTCTTGTTTGCAAGGTTGAGGGTGCTAAGAGCAAGCCCAACGCTGTTAAAGTTGCAAAGAGCATTATCGGTTCAAGCCTTGTAAAAGCCGCAATGTTCGGTTCGGACGCTAACTGGGGCAGAGTTCTTTGTGCAATCGGTTACAGCGGCGCTGATGTTGATGTTAAAAAGGTAGATGTTTCTTTTGAATCCGCCAAAGGCAATATTCTTGTATGCAAGGACGGCGCAGGAGTTGAGTTTTCGGAAGAAAAAGCAAAGGAAATTCTGCTTGAAAAGGAAATCAACATTCTTGTATCATTAAATGACGGTTTTGGCTATGCCGAGGCTTACGGTTGTGACCTCACTTACGATTATGTAAAGATTAACGGAGATTACAGAACCTAATTGGCAAAGTAATTTGCCAAACCATAATTTATCTGAAAAACGGGCATTAAATTTATATCAGGGGAAATGAAAAATGGATATTAATAAAAGAGCAAAAGTCTTAATACAAGCTATGCCGTATATTCGTAAATTCAGCGGTGAAACAATTGTTGTAAAATACGGCGGCAACGCAATGATAAACGATAAACTCAAAAGCGCCGTTATGAGCGATATTGCACTTATGCGCCTTGTAGGCGTTAATGTTGTGCTTGTTCATGGCGGCGGCCCTGAAATAAATGCAATGCTTAAGGCAGTCGGCAAAGAGAGCAAGTTTGAAAACGGTATGCGTGTTACCGACGAAGAAACTATTGACATTGTGCAGATGGTACTTGCAGGCAAGGTAAACAAAAACCTTGTTCAGCTTATGGAAAAACACGGTGGAAAAGCAATCGGTCTTTGCGGTCTTGACGGCAATATGCTTATGGCGGAAAAACTTGTTACAAGTGCAGACCTCGGCTATGTAGGCGAGATTAAAGAAGTAAATCCGGAACCTTTGCAGAATGTTATCAACAACGGTTATATTCCGATTGTGGCTACCGTTGCAAGCGGTTATGACGGAAATGTTTATAATGTAAACGCAGACATTGCCGCAGCTCACATCGCCGCAAAAATCGGTGCCAAAAAGCTCATTCTTATGACAGACATCAGAGGTCTTTTAAAAGATGTAAACGACGAAGACTCGCTCATATCTGTTGTAAATGTCAGCGAAGTTCCTATGCTCAAGCGTGAGGGCATCATAAAAGGCGGTATGATTCCGAAAATTGACTGCTGTGTTGAGGCTGTAAGAAGCGGCGTAAGCAGAGCACACATTATTGACGGCAGAATTGAACACTCTATCCTCATTGAAATGTTCAGTGATGAGGGTATCGGCACAATGTTCTATTAATAGATTTGCAAATATTTTGCCTACGGGCAGTTGATAAGGAAAAACAGATATGACAATCAGAGAAATGACAATCGATGACTACGAGGAAGTATTTGCCCTCTGGCAGATTACCTCAAAAAGAGCCTTGTCCAAGGCTGACGAAAAAGCAAAAATAGAATCTTATCTGACAAGAAGCGAGGGTATGAGCAAGGTTGCCGTAATTGACGGTAAAATTGTAGGTACTGTACTTGCAAGTCATGACGGCAGACGAGGATTTATTCACCATATGGCGGTTCTGCCCGATTACCGAAGAAACCGAATCGGTCACGAACTTGCAAAAAGCGCTATCAAAGCGATTAAAGACCAAGGGATTGATAAAACTCATATCTTCTGCTATCAGAACAACACCACGGGTCAGAGCTTCTGGCAAGATTTCGGATTTAAAAAGCGTGAGGATATATTTGTTTTTTCCTTTAATAACGAAGATGTAGATAACACTTAAGGGGTGGTATGATGAATACAAAGGAAAAAGATTCGCAGTACATAATGCACACCTACGGCAGATACAATGTAGCTTTAAAAAGCGGCAAGGGTGCAACTGCTTATGACGAGGACGGCAAAAAATATGTAGATGTTGCATCGGGTATCGGTGTAAACAGCCTCGGCTGGTGCGAGGACGGCTGGGTAAAAGCCGTAAGCGAACAAGCAAACACAATTCAGCATATGTCAAACTACTTTTATTGCCCGCAGGCAAGTAATCTTGCCGAAAAACTCTGTACACTTACAGGCTTTTCAAAGGTATGCTTCGGAAACAGCGGTGCGGAGGCTAATGAATGTGCCATTAAAGTTGCGAGAAAATACAGCTTTGATAAGTACGGTGCTGACCGCAATGAGATTATTACACTCAACAATTCTTTCCACGGCAGAACAGTAACCACTCTTTCCGCAACGGGACAAGATGTGTTCCACAACTACTTTTTCCCGTTTACACAGGGATTCGCATATGTTGACGCCAACGATATGAACGCTCTTGAAAATGCCGTAACAGACAAAACCTGCGCAGTTATGCTTGAGCTTATTCAGGGCGAGGGCGGTGTAAATATCCTTGATAAAGACTATGTTCAGAGCCTTGTTAAGTTCTGTAACGAAAAGGATATTCTTGTTATTGTTGACGAGGTGCAGACAGGCGCAGGCAGAACAGGCAAGCTGTTCGCTTTCCAGAATTTTGATGTAAAACCTGACATTTTCACAGTTGCAAAGGGCATTGGCGGCGGACTTCCGATCGGCTTATGCGTTTGCGGCGAAAAACTAAAAGATGTAATGTCACCTTCGACTCACGGCACAACATTCGGTGCAAACCCTGTTGTTTGCGCAGGTGCAAACTATGTGCTTGATAAAATTTCAAAGCCGGAGTTTCTCTCCGAGGTTGAGTCAAAGGGTAAATATATAGAAGAAAAAGTCCTCAAAATGGACGGCGTAAAGGCTGTTCGCAGAATGGGACTTATGATTGGCATTGAGCTTAAAGACGGCGACGCACACGACATTGCGGCAAAATGTGTTGAAAACGGACTTATTATCATTACCGCAAAGTCACTTTTAAGAATGTTGCCGCCGCTTAACATTACAAAAGAAGAAATCGACCTTGCGCTTGATATTCTTGAAAAAACATTAAAGGAGAATTAAAATGAAGCATTTACTTAAACTTGAAGATTGGTCAACAGATGAAATCATCAATACTTTAAACCTTGCCGACCAGCTTAAATACGAGCAGAAACACGGCATTGAGCACAAAATTCTTGCCGGCAAAACTCTTGGTATGATTTTTGAGAAGTCAAGCACAAGAACAAGAGTATCTTTTGAAGTAGGTATGACACAGCTCGGCGGTTATCCGCTCTTCCTTTCATCCAATGATTTACAGATCGGCAGAGGCGAGCCTGTTCAGGATACAGCAAGAGTTCTCTCTCGTTTTCTTGACGGTATTATGATAAGAACATTTAAGCAGGAAGAGGTTGAGGCTCTCGCCGAGTACGGCTCTATTCCGATTATCAACGGTCTTACAGACTACTGCCACCCTTGTCAGGTGCTCGCAGACCTTATGACTATCCGTGAGTTTAAGGGTAAACTTGAGGGACTTAAAATGTGCTTTATCGGTGACGGCAACAATATGATGAACTCTCTCATTGTCGGCGCACTCAGCACAGGTATGTCTTTCTCTGCAGCTTGCCCAAAGGGATATATGCCGCCTGAACACATTATTGAATTCGGTAAAAAGTACGGCAACGGTAAATTTGAAATTGTTGAAGACCCAATGGAGGCTGCGAAGAATGCCGATGTGGTTTACACAGATGTTTGGGCTTCCATGGGACAGGAAGAAGAAAAGAAAATCCGTGAACAGGCATTTGCCGGCTATCAGGTAAACAAAGAGCTTATGTCTGTTACAAATCCGGAGTGTATGGTTCTTCACTGCTTACCTGCTCACCGTGGCGAAGAAATCACTGCCGATGTATTTGAAGAGCATGCCAATGAAATCTTTGAAGAGGCAGAAAACAGACTTCATGCGCAAAAAGCTGTTCTTGTTGAATGTATGTCAGACAAGAAAATTCGTGAATAATACCAAAAGCAAGCAAGATAAACAACTTTGTTTACTGCAAAAAAATAAAAAAACTAAGATTCGACAGTAATTTAATGTAAAGTATTTACAAAAAAGAATTATTGTGTTAAAGTATAATTCAAAGTAGATAATTGGGCAAAATTTTATATATATAATTTTGTTCAACGATTTGCTAAATACTTTAGAGAGGCGGTATAAATAATGAAAAAGTTATCTGCAATCCTTGCATCAGCAACAGTTATTGCTATGGCTAGTGTGCCGGCTTTTGCCGCTGGTATCAACAGCGCAGAACAGGCTGTACTTGACAAGCTTTCAGAAGTAAACACAAGCTACAACGGTGGTTTTATTACTAATGCTGATGAGATGCTCAACCAGTCTGAAAACTACTTCAACACTATTGACATGACAGACGCAGAATCTAAGGAGATTATTGCGGACATCAATGATGCTGTAGATTACCTTAAGTCACAGGGTGCTTCAACTGTTAAGGATCTTAACAAAGCTCAGAAGCAGGAGCTCTTCACTTATGGTCAGAAGGCTGCCAATGTTGTAGGCGTTACAGTTTCTTACGACAAGGCAACTAGGACTGTTTCTGCTACTGACAAGAACGGCAACGCAATTGTTAGCACAAAGGTTACAACTGACAGTAAGGGTAACACAACAACTACAAGCAATGCTATTGCTACAACAGGCGCTAATGTAAACACATTCGCTGTTGCTACAGTTGCAGGCGCAGCAGTTGCTCTTGCAGCAGGTGCTACAGTTGTTCTTTCTGTTAAAAAAAGAGAAAGAGCTTGATTGTAAATGTCTGATATGAAAAATACCAGACACAGGCATAAAAAAATTGGTGGGAAGGGTTTTTTAATTCTTCCCTCTATATTTTTTGTGGTAATTTATCTTTTAGGCTACCTTGTACTTATGCCGTCATCTTCTTTAATTTCGGCAGCAGGTCTTATGTTTTCGGACTCTGCAAGAGATTATTCCACAGAATATAACAATATATTTGTGCCGGTGTCAGAAAACAAAAATGAAACCGATTCAAATAAAAAACTGCCTATAAGTGAAATCCAATACCCAAAGACAGGCGAGCAATTCGGTGAACTTATCATAGAGGATTGCTCTATTGACAATAACCTTTTCTTCGGTGACGGAAATGTTGCACTGCGAAACGGTGTAGGCATATATAACGGCAGTTTTATACCGGGTTACGGAAAAACAATTCTTGTAGCCGGTCATAATAATACATATTTTAACGGACTGAAAAACGCAGAAGCAGGACAGAAAGTCACAATCAGAACAAGCTACGGCAACTATACATACGAGATTACCGAAACCGCAGTAAAAAAGGCTACCGATACATCGGCATATGACCTTTCTGCCGACTACGAAAATCTTATTATGTACACTTGCTATCCGTTTGACGAGCTTGGTCTTACCGATAAAAGATTTTTTGTGTATGCAAAATATGTGTCCGGTCCTCAGATTGATAAAACATCGGGGGAGGACTAAGCGTTATGTCAACTGTTAAAAGAATAGTAAATATTTTGCTTTCGTTTATACTTGCCGTACTGCTTACAGTGCTTACCTTGGCAGGTACTTTGCAGTTTACACTGCTTAACGAAAACTTTATTCTCGACAATATGAACACTTGTAATTACATCACCGAAAAGAAAGATGAAATTACAAGCAGTCTTACCGACCTTGGTTATGCAAGCGGTCTTGAAGAAGATTTCTTTAGCGATTTACTAAACGAAGTTATGTTGCATGATGATGTTGAAAAATACCTCAGCGACTACTATTCGGGCAAGGGCAGTGTAATTGATAAAACCGCATTTAAGCAGACTTTTAACACTGCACTTGACAAGTATATTGAGCAAAAAGGTATTGACCCTAACAGCGTGTCAAGCGATAACAGGGAGTATCTTATTAAAGAGGCCGCAAAAATTTACAAGCAGTCGCTTGAATTGCCTTTCTTTGGCAAACTTGCAGGCAGATTTCAGAATTTAAAGACAATCGTTCCGTATGTAATGGCAGTTTGTCTTATTCTTTCAATATTAATTATTGTAATCTTTATACTCTCCACAAAGTGGAAACACAGAGCCGCAAGATATATCTGTTATGCAACTTTGGCAACATTTTTGTCAACCGCAGTTCTGCCGTTGATTATCTTGCTGTCAAAGAAGGTAGAAACCTTTAACATTGCCTCAAGGGCTACATATATGCTGTTTGTATCTTGTGCAAACAATATGCTTGTATGTATTCTTTCTTGCTCGGCATTTTTCCTTATAGTGTCGGCCGCAATGTTCTTGCTTTATAAAAAGCTTTATAAAAAAGCTGTAAGCTGATTTAGAAAAGTATTAAGATACCCGATTGTAGCAAAGGCTATAATCGGGTTTTTGTTTGCTGTTTTGCAGTGATGGGGTGGGGAAAATCAGACTAACTTTTTAAGAAAATGACAAAATTATAAATTATGACTAAGTTTCAGTCGGGCAACAAAGTAAAGTAAAAGCTAAACTCTCCGTCCCGAAATAAAAAGTTTGGTCAACCTTTTCAAAGGTTGTGGGTGTGGGCAACGCCCACAAATACTTTATGCTATCGCAAATTTTGATAGCTAAACGGCTTGCCGTTTGGCGGCTTGAACAAATAAGCAAAAGCCTTTTGCGAGAGCAATATTAAAAAACATACTTCATTTTCATAGTCAACGCAATGCGTTGACTATGTTTTTAACATTTCTATTTACAATGGCTACCGCCTGTTTTAACAAACTTAGTCTTAACACGCAAACAGCTTTGCTGTTTGCGCCCGATAATTTGATGTAAGGGAAACTTTTTATGGGCTCTGCCCAAACCCGCAAGCCTTTAAAAAGGCTTGACCTAAATTTTTTAATTATTTTACCAAACCATAATTACACCAACTTTTGATAAAGAGCCTTAATTATTAATCTTAGCGATGAAACGCACAAAAAATACCCGACTATAGCTTTTGCTATAATCGGGTAAATGTTTTTTATATAAGAATTACTCTTTGCTCTTAATGTACTCGTCAATAGCTGCTGCGGCTGTTTTGCCTGCACCCATTGCAAGAATTACTGTAGCAGCACCTGTTACAGCGTCACCGCCTGCATATACGCCCTCACGAGATGTAAGACCGTGCTCATCAGTGATAATGCCGCCCCACTTCTGTGTTTCAAGACCCTTTGTAGTAGCCTTGATAAGTGGGTTTGGTGATGTACCGATAGAAATAACTACTGCGTCAACATCAAGTACAAACTCGCTGTCCGGCTTAACAACAGGTCTTCTTCTGCCGCTTTCGTCAGGCTCACCGAGTTCCATCTCAACGCACTTCATACCTGTTACAAACTCGTTTTCATCACCGAGAATTTCAACAGGGTTGTTAAGGAGCTTAAAGATAATGCCCTCTTCCTTAGCGTGCTCAACTTCTTCTCTTCTTGCAGGAAGTTCCTCTTCACTTCTTCTGTAAACAATGTAAACTTCATCTGCACCAAGACGCTTTGCACAACGGGCAGCGTCCATAGCAACATTACCGCCGCCTACGATAGCAACCTTTTTAGCGTGCATAATAGGTGTAGCGGAATCCTCTTTATAAGACTTCATAAGGTTTGTTCTTGTGAGGAACTCATTTGCGGAATAAACACCGCAAAGGTTCTCGCCCGGAATCTTCATAAATCTCGGAAGACCTGCACCTGAACCGATAAATACTGCCTCAAAGCCCATATCGTCCATAAGCTCGTCAATAGAGATAACTCTGCCGATAACCATATTTGTTTCAACCTTAACGCCGAGAGCCTTAAGTGTATCAACTTCTTTCTGAACGATTGACTTTGGAAGTCTGAATTCGGGAATACCGTAAACAAGAACGCCGCCTGCAAGGTGGAGTGCCTCAAAAACAGTTACATCGTAACCCATTTTTGCAAGGTCGCCTGCGCAAGTAAGACCTGAAGGGCCTGAACCTACTACAGCTACCTTATGACCGTTTGGCTCCGGCTTATTTACAACAACATCTGTCTGAGCATTGTGCCAGTCGGCAACAAATCTCTCAAGTCTGCCGATACCTACAGGTTCGGTCTTAATACCTCTTACGCATTTTGACTCACACTGTGTTTCCTGTGGGCAAACACGGCCGCAAACTGCAGGAAGTGAGCTTGATTTTGAAATTACATCATAAGCACCCGAAAAGTTGCCCTGTGCAACTTCCTTAATAAAATCAGGAATTGAAATATGTACCGGACAGCCCGATACGCAAGGCTTATGCTTACAATTAAGGCAACGCTGTGCCTCTTCGATTGCAACTTCCTCTGTGTAGCCTGTAGCTACCTCAAGAAAGTTTTTATTTCTTACATTAGGCTCCTGTGTAGGCATAGGAGCTTTTTTAGGTGACATATTCGGCATAATTACTCAACCTCCTTCTTAAACAGATTACAAGCTTCGCTGTAAGCCTTACGCTCAAATTCCTTGTACATAGCGCCACGCTTCATAGCCTCGTCAAAGTCAACCTGGAAGCCGTCAAAGTCAGGGCCGTCAACGCAAGCAAACTTTGTTTCGCCGCCAACCGTAAGACGACAGCCGCCGCACATACCTGTGCCGTCAATCATAATCGGGTTCATAGAAACTGTGGTAGGAATGTTGTAAGGCTTTGTTGTCTTAACAACGAACTTCATCATAATAAGTGGACCGATAGTAATTACAAGGTCGTAGTTCTCGCCGGCTTTAATCATCTCTTCGAGCGGAGTTGTAACAACGCCCTGTCTGCCGTGTGAACCGTCATCTGTCATAACAATAAACTTGTCTGAACAAGCCTTGAATTCGTCTTCAAGAATAACAAGGTCTTTGTTTCTGAAACCGACAATAGAGTGAACCTCTACGCCGAGCTCGTGGAGCTTTTCAGCTATAGGAAGTGCAATTGCACAGCCTACGCCGCCGCCTACAACGCAAACTTTCTTGTAGCCGTCTGTATGAGTAGGAACACCGAGCGGGCCTACAAAATCGTGAAGGCAGTCGCCCTCATTTAAGTGGTTGAGTTTTTCTGTTGTAGCACCGACAATCTGGAAAATAATACGAACTGTACCCTTTTCTCTGTCATAACCTGCAACAGTAAGCGGAATACGCTCACCGTCCTCGTCAACTCTAAGGATAATAAACTGACCCGGCTGTGCTTTTTTTGCAATAAGCGGAGCGTCAATTTCCATAAGAGTAACGGTAGGGTTGAGTGATTTCTTTTTAACTATCTTATACATCTCAAATCTATCCCTTCGTATAATCTTTTTAAATCCAACACAAAAAATCGCATTGTATGCTTAATATTAGTTTATCACAATAGCATTAAATTTTCAATACAAATTCGTCTTTTTTCATCATAATCCTTAAGCACTTTTTTCCAAAACAATGTACATACAGCCGTATAAATTCATCTTTTATTGTAAAAATATATTTGATACATTTTCAAATTCGCAGCAAAAAATCCGATTTGCAAAAAGCAAAACAAAATCACTCCAACTCTACATTATAATCAGAAAGGATAATAATATGTTTACAAACAAAAAGAAAATCGCACTTGTCGGTACAGGAATGGTCGGTATGAGTTTTGCATATGCGGCTCTGAATCAAAACCTTTGTGACGAGCTTGTACTCATCGACATAAACGAACAGCGAGCCAGAGGCGAGGCAATGGATTTAAACCACGGCATTGCTTTTTCGCCTGCCAGCACAAAAATCTACGCAGGAAATTACAGCGACTGTAAAGATGCCGACATCGTTGTAATCTGTGCGGGTGCCAGTCAGCGGCAACCGTCGCAAAGCAGACTTGAGCTGTTAAAAGGCAATTACGAAATTTTCCGAAAAATTGTTCCGCAGGTAACGGAAAGCGGATTTGAGGGCATATTTATTGTCGCTACAAACCCCGTTGACATTATGACAAGAATTACCTGCGAGCTTTCGGGATTTAAAGCCGAAAAAGTAATCGGCACGGGTACAACCCTTGACACCGCAAGACTTAGGTATCTTTTGGGCGAATACTTTGAAGTTGACCCACGCAACATACACGCCTATGTAATCGGCGAACACGGCGACAGTGAATTTGTACCTTGGTCGCAGGCTCTAATTGCAGTAAAACCGATTTGCGATGTTCTTTCAGACAATTCCAAAAGCTATTTTATGGAGGATTTAGACCGAATAACCCGAGAAGTCCGTACCGCCGCACACGAAATTATCGCCGCCAAAAAAGCGACATACTACGGCATAGGAATGGCAATAGTGCGTGTAGCAAGAGCCGTGCTTGAAAACGAAAACTCCGTACTCACGGTATCCGTTAGATTACGGGGTGAATACGGCGGCAAAAAAGATGTTTTCCTCGGCAATCCGGCAATAATCGGAAGTGAGGGCGCAAAGCGTATGCTTGAACTAAAACTTACTCCGTCAGAACAAAAATATCTTGAAAATTCGTATAACATTTTAAACGACACCTATAAAAGTATTTTGTAAATAAATACAAAGGTTAATAATTCGATAAACAGTCCGTCGGGAGAAAACTCCGCTCTCAACGGACTGTTTTTATTTGACTTTAATTTTTCCGAATGTTATAATGTAAGTATAAACAGGAATTTCGGGAGGTAAAGACATATGAAAAAGTTTAGAACCGCAGTGTCTGTTATCATTATGGTCATTGCCGGAATCGTCGGCTTTTTTGTCGGAGCATCTGTTAATGAGGCAATGACAGGAGCAGTTTTGTTCTCGATGATTTCCGGAATTTCGTGCATTATTTACACAATTGATAATTTTGAGAAATAATCGAATATACTTAAAAATAAAATATGATTTTATGTTAAAACTCTTTAAATTCTTGACATTGGTATAAAAATATACTAAAATGTCTGTACAACAATGAATAAAGTCATCGGAGGACAGGGTGTCGTAACACCGTTCCGAGTATTCGGAACACTGTCGATAAGATGTCGGGTGAGCTCGGTTATTGATAATATAACCGAGCTGTTTTTATGTAAAATAAAGGAGAGTGAAATATGATTCAGTTATTGGAGCATTTTACCTACAAAAAACTTATCCGATTTACAATTCCAACTGTTGCAATGATGATTTTTACATCTGTTTACGGGGTTGTTGACGGACTGTTCGTATCAAATGTTGCGGGCAGTGAGTCTTTTGCGGGAGTTAATCTGATTATGCCGGCACTTATGATGCTCGGCTCTGTGGGATTTATGATTGGTACAGGCGGCAGTGCTCTTGTTTCAAAGACCATTGGCGAGGGCAACAAAAAGCTCGCCAACCGCTATTTTTCAATGCTGATTTATTTTTTGGTAATTGCGAGTATTGTTTTAGCGGCAATCGGTATTTTGTTTATAAGACAAATCTCCGAACTTTTGGGCGCAGAGGGCGAAATGGTTAATATTTGTTCGGTTTACGGCAGAACTCTTTTGTTCGCTCTCCCCTTCTTTATGCTTCAGAACTGCTTTCAAAGTTTTCTTGTAGTTGCCGAAAAACCTGCAATGGGACTTGGAGTTTCTCTTGCCGCAGGACTTACAAATATGGTGCTTGACTTCCTGTTTATCTATGTATTCGGCTTGGGCGTATTTGGCGCTGCGCTTGCAACCGGTATAAGCCAATTTATCGGCGCAATGATCCCGATATTCTACTTTGCACGCAAAAACAAGTCGCCGCTGAAACTTGTTAAAACCAAACTTGAACTTAAACCGATACTTAAAACCTGCACAAACGGCTCTTCCGAAATGGTAACAAACATTTCAATGTCGCTTGTAAATATGCTCTACAATTTACAGCTTGTTAAATATGCGGGTTACGACGGCGTTGTAGCTTACGGCATTATAATGTATGTCGGATTTATTTTTGTCGGCACTTACCTCGGCTACTCGGTCGGAGTTGCTCCGATTATCGGATACCACTACGGTGCAGGAAATACCGATGAGCTGAAAAGCCTTTTCAAAAAAAGTCTTATTTTGCTGTCGGCAACCGCAGTTATCCTTACCGCCTGTGCAGAAATTTTTTCCTCTGCTCTGGCAGGAATTTTCGTAGGATACAACAAAGAACTGCACGATATGACAACCAATGCAATCTGCCTGTTTGCGCTGTCATACATTATAAGCGGTATCAATATCTTTGCATCGGCATTTTTTACAGCGCTGAACAACGGACTTGTGTCTGCCGTAATTTCGTTTATGAGAACGCTGGTTTTTCAGGTCGCATTTATCTTTATTCTTCCGTTATTACTTGACCTCAACGGAATTTGGCTTGCCGTTGTCGGCGCCGAAATTTGCTCGCTGATTATAAGCGTATCATTCTTTGTGGCAAACAGAAAAAAGTATAAATATGTATAATAAAAAAGCTGTTTTTCTTGTGGGAAAGACAGCTTTTATTTTGGAGTGAACAGAGTAACTGAGGTTTGGATTAAAAATTTAGGCTCAACTTTTATGCCAAAAAGTCAGTTTTTTAAAATTCTCTCCCCAAAAAGCAAAAAACTTTTTTTAATTTTCTATTTTTTGTCACTATATTGTCATAGTCCGAATGTTATAATATATTCATAAAGTAACAGTATAGGAGCAATATTATGAAAGGTAATTATAAACTCAAATGGCATAAATTTACAATTTATTTTGCACTTTTCACGCTGACAGCGATTACACTTTTTGCGGCTGTTCCGTTTTTTATAGGCAAAACCCACGCTGTCATCAATGGCTCACAAATTATATTTAACAATGCTCAAATATATGCCCAGCATCCTATGATGCAGACCTATGACATATTATTCGGTATATTTTTTGTGATGTATGCCATACTGATTGTAATAACCCGACAAAAACTCGCAGGTTTTAAAAAAGACGCACTCCAACTATTATACACCTGCTTGGGTGTTTCGGTATTAATACCGGCAGCGTATGCGGTGACAAATATTGTTGTAATTGGCTTTTTAAGAATATATTTTTACTTAATTGTTGTATCAATGATTGCGGCAGTAATACTTTTTTTAATTTACGCTGTATATTACGGCAAGAGAAAATCTCTCTTTACAAACTGATTTACTAAACCTTTTCCTAAAACTTCATATAAATAATTACCCAAAGAAAATGCAGTCCATATAAACGGACTGCATTTTTCTTTTATGATTTTTGTAAATCGTTGTAAGAAATGATGGTTTAGCGGATTATCGGTCGGGAAACAAAGTAAAACAAAATTAATAGTTTCTGTCCCGAATTAAAAAATTTATTAAACTAAACTGTGCGTGCTAAACCATAATATTAATGTTACCCCAACATTTAGAATAGAACCTTTTATACTTACTGTTTAAACAGCAAAAGCACTACAAAGTATGAAATTGCAAACAATACAAATGAAATTATCTGACTTAAGTAATAGTTTTTGAAATAGCTTTCCGGCGGATCCGGTTCAAGCTGAGATTTTTTGTATTTTTTTAATGAATACATATTTCCGAAAAATGTAAGTATAACAACAAAAGCAACAAAGATATAAGCACAGTTCAATTCGATTAGATCTATTGTTTTTGAAAAGAAACTATTATAGCTGTGATAATAAAAATAAAATGCAGCAAGTGCCGGTGCTGCCTCAAACATATAAACAATTCGTTTTTTCTTAGCAAACACAGCATAATTCAAAAGCGAGAACTCACCATGATGATGCCATCGCATCTCTGTAAAGTAATCATCATTTTCAAAGATTTTCAGCAGTATAACTATAAAACAAGATATTAAATAAACAGCACTTCCAAAAACAGCTGCGGAAATGTTAGGACAAGCCTTTTCCAGTAACTCGCCGTCATTTCTAAGTGGGTTAACTTCCAGTATGGAAACCACTATAAAATTCATTACCATATACTTTGTGGGAATTATAATGCTTTGGTCGGTTTTACCAATACACTCCATAAGCGACATAATTGAAAGAAATGTTATAATACCGATAACCACGAAACTTTCTATCAAGTACAAATAATCTTGAGAAAATGAAAAATAAAATTTGTAAAGCGGCACCGTTACACTTTCCAAGCTACCTAAAAAGAAATGAAAATGATGCGTAAAAAGTAAACTAACAACATTTATCACCGAACAAAGAATGGTTGCAAACTGAAATCCGCTGAGAATTTTATAAGCAAGCTGAAACCTCGGCTTGCGTGATGTGTAGTTATAATCATTTACTGAAATCATAATAAAGCACCTTAAAATCGTCTTGTTTTTATCTGTATTTCTCTGTAACTTAATAATACTACCTTTTAGCTCTTTTTTCAATACTTCCCATCCACAATATTATTAACATACCATTAAAATAATGTTAAAAACTTTTCTGCTTTAAAGGTCAAATTGAGCATAAACCCTTGACATTGATAAAAAAATGTACTAAAATGTCTGTACTTATAATAAAATATGGTCATCGGAGGACAGGGTGTCGTAACACCATTCCGAGTATTCGGAGCACTTTCGATAAGATGTCGGGTGAGCTCGGTTATTGATAATATAACCGAGCTGTTTTTATGTAAAATAAAGGAGAGTGAAATATGATTCAGTTATTGGAGCATTTTACCTACAAAAAACTTATCCGATTTACAATTCCAACTGTTGCAATGATGATTTTTACATCTGTTTACGGGGTTGTTGACGGACTGTTCGTATCAAATGTTGCGGGCAGTGAGTCTTTTGCGGGAGTTAATCTGATTATGCCGGCACTTATGATGCTCGGCTCTGTGGGATTTATGATTGGTACAGGCGGCAGTGCTCTTGTTTCAAAGACCATTGGCGAGGGCAACAAAAAGCTCGCCAACCGCTATTTTTCAATGCTGATTTATTTTTTGGTAATTGCGAGTATTGTTTTAGCGGCAATCGGTATTTTGTTTATAAGACAAATCTCCGAACTTTTGGGCGCAGAGGGCGAAATGGTTAATATTTGTTCGGTTTACGGCAGAACTCTTTTGTTCGCTCTCCCCTTCTTTATGCTTCAGAACTGCTTTCAAAGTTTTCTTGTAGTTGCCGAAAAACCTGCAATGGGACTTGGAGTTTCTCTTGCCGCAGGACTTACAAATATGGTGCTTGACTTCCTGTTTATCTATGTATTCGGCTTGGGCGTATTTGGCGCTGCGCTTGCAACCGGTATAAGCCAATTTATCGGCGCAATGATCCCGATATTCTACTTTGCACGCAAAAACAAGTCGCCGCTGAAACTTGTTAAAACCAAACTTGAACTTAAACCGATACTTAAAACCTGCACAAACGGCTCTTCCGAAATGGTAACAAACATTTCAATGTCGCTTGTAAATATGCTCTACAATTTACAGCTTGTTAAATATGCGGGTTACGACGGCGTTGTAGCTTACGGCATTATAATGTATGTCGGATTTATTTTTGTCGGCACTTACCTCGGCTACTCGGTCGGAGTTGCTCCGATTATCGGATACCACTACGGTGCAGGAAATACCGATGAGCTGAAAAGCCTTTTCAAAAAAAGTCTTATTTTGCTGTCGGCAACCGCAGTTATCCTTACCGCCTGTGCAGAAATTTTTTCCTCTGCTCTGGCAGGAATTTTCGTAGGATACAACAAAGAACTGCACGATATGACAACCAATGCAATCTGCCTGTTTGCGCTGTCATACATTATAAGCGGTATCAATATCTTTGCATCGGCATTTTTTACAGCGCTGAACAACGGACTTGTGTCTGCCGTAATTTCGTTTATGAGAACGCTGGTTTTTCAGGTCGCATTTATCTTTATTCTTCCGTTATTACTTGACCTCAACGGAATTTGGCTTGCCGTTGTCGGCGCCGAAATTTGCTCGCTGATTATAAGCGTATCATTCTTTGTGGCAAACAGAAAAAAGTATAAATATGTATAAAATAAAAAGCTGTTTTTCTTGTGGGAAAGACAGCTTTTTAACATTATGCTTAAACAGTTAATTAAAAATCAATATATTCTAAAAGAGAATTGCAAAGTTTTATTGGCTTTTTATTTGGCATTGTTTGATATACAGCACCGTTTGTATCTTGCCATATTACTATATCGTCAATATTTGCCTGTTCAATTACATACCAATCCTCAGGCACTTTATTATATTTGCGTTCTTCTTTAGTAACATCAACTACATTCAATCTTTTCGAATTACATATGCCTGTTAATTCATGACCGCTAAATGTAACTGCGCCATATTCTTTAATAATCATTCTATAATCAGAAGCAAATCTAATATTTAATATTAATTCTGCTTCTTTTATATTTTCTTCTGATATATTTCCTATGCTATAAAATTTTGATTTATTTTTTATCAAATTTAAAATATCTTTCACACTTATACTCCTCCCGTAGATATGGCTCTCTGTGCAAATTCAGTCCAAAATTTTGCTCTCTGTTGATTCCATTTGTTTCCCTTACCATGAACTTCGGTCTCTTCTCCGAATTTATGCCATATTGTATTGTTTCCATTTTTCCTATGTTCAGCTTGGGTTAGAATAGCAAGTGTAGAATCAGCTTTCTGTCCGATGTGATGAAGTTCATACGGAATACCGTCAGGGTCAAGTGGAGCAAAGCCGTCTAACATTCTTTGCAAGTTAGTGCGACCATATTCATCAACAAAATTCAAATCTATTTTTCGAATCAATGCAACATTTCCGTTTATAAATTCCGCTGATAATCCGGCTTTTTTACAAATATTATATTGTTCCATGTTTGAAAACTGCTTAATAACATCCAAAGGATATTTTGATTCTTTTTGAATTGAAGCAACTTCATTCATCGTTAAACCATTTAGCGTTGCACCTTTTAGCCCGGCCGCTTCTGAAGCACCGCCAAAAATAGCACCGGTAATTGCTCCCCATTTAAATTCATTACTGCCGGCTAATGTACCGGATTTTATGGCTTCTTCAAAATTACCGGTCTGTATTCCTGTTACTAATCCTGCTGCAACTCCGCCGATTATACCTGATGATAAACCCATAACAGCACTCGTTTTTGCTGATACTGCAAAAACAGCACTCATGGCAGGTAATCCTGCGCCACCGCTTACAACAGAAACCGTTACGCAAATTAATATTACACCTGTTCCGATAGCTACATTTTTAATTACTTGTTCGTAAGTATCATCATACTTTTCAAATTCTTTTACAATGGTTTTTCCGTCATCATCCGAAGTAAAAATATATCTTTTGCCTTGAAAGCATGAATCTAATTCAGACAAAGTATACCCAAAATATATATTCTCTTTTGAGTTGTATTCAACTTCTTCGAGATATTCCTTAGATATATACTGCGTACTTACATTTTCAACAAAGTAATCTTCGCTGTTTAGTTTTTCAACAAGATTTTCATATACTTCATCTTCTATATAATTTAATAAACTTGTATCATCCAGTCCCGTAAAGGTTGGAACTTCTTCTGATAATATACTTTGTGTTACATTTTCTGTTGGAATTGTATCGCTGACTTCACTGTTTATTTGAGATGTACAGCCAACCAGAAGTGTACATATTAATATTAAAGCTATTAGTTTTTTCATTTTTTCACACTCCTGTCGCTATTCGAATATATATCATTATCACTTTCAGCTTTTTTCTTTTTTCGAATAAATACAATTGTAATAATAATTGCCGTTATCGCAATTAATCCAATTGCGATATACAACCAAATAAACCATATTGGTTTTTCATTACTGTTTTGATTCTTATTTACGGTTGATAAAATATTTTCTTTTTTATTTGAATCGCCGTCTGTCGGATTTGTTTCCTCTATAACCGGTAAAGTTTCGTTAGATGCTGTTATCAATGTTCCGTCCTCTGCTACCTTTCCACCTAACGCAAGCTGATGTTCTACATCAGAAATAGACAGTCCTGTTGCTACATGTGCTTTTAATACATCATCCGTACCAACATAAATTACTTTTGTAGTAGTTTGATCTGTATAAATATTTTTTACAGTGATTGTATATATACCTTCATCCGTGTATTCTTCGCCATCTTTTGCGGGTTTATTAAAACGTACATCTTCGGTGAGCCCTTCTGCACCATCTTTGCGTATTTGTTTTTGAATATCAATATTCAAATATCTTGATTTCGCTAAATCCAAATAAAAGCCATTTTCTGTTATTGACTTATTTGTAAGTTCATCTCCGGTTTTAACATCAAAAGGATACACCATGCAATTTCCGTTTCGTACAGAAAATTTGAAAAACACTTTATAGTTATAATATGACGGCAATGGTTTCCAGCCAAATATATTAAAATTAGTTTTACTGATTTCATAATCCAAAGCAACCTCATAGTCGCCCTCTTCACAAAGTTCAACTTTTACAGCTTCGTTTTGTTTTGCACTTGCAGATAAATAATTTGTATAAATAACCGGATCAACAGTATGGTTCTGATAATCAGTATGACGAATAATCAAAGTTCCTTTTCCAAAATCAGTTTTTTCTACACCAAAATATTCATCGTATCCGTTGGTATCGTCACAAATGCTTAGTTCTTCATTGTCATTAAGTTTATCTATATTCTGTTCCAATTCAAACCATAAAGTTACAGTATCACCAACCGTTTTGAGAAAAATCGGACTTTCATTTTCACTGTTTTTAATTCTTGTATATCCGCTAATATAGAATTTTCCTAATTCCCATCCAAAGTGCGGATCGTCTTCTGTAATTTTATCATTTTTTGAAAAACCCGTATCATGCCCGGTATTAACTGTATTTCCTATGTAAAATATATTTTCATTACTTGAATCCGCAGCGTGCACCGCTAAATAAAAGCATTGAATACTACTTATTAAGAGAGCTACTATTATAGCTACAGAGTTTTTAAATGTTTTTCTCATATTTTCCTCATTCCAGTCTTAAAATTTTGTTAATTACTATACATTATAGCAATAAATTAAATTATTTTCAATAATTATTACAATAATTTTATACAACTAAATAAAATGTAAATCTTAAATTATCTTGTATGTATTTCTTTCCGTACAATCACAAATTTATTGCCAACAAATGCAAAATGTGTTATTATAAATATGTATATATTCGGACAGGCGTTCAGTCTGTTAATTCAGGTGCAGGCTTACCTGCAAATATCTGCGAAAAGGTGATAGAATTGTCATTTCCACAGGACAAAATTAGAAATTTCAGCATAATTGCTCATATTGACCACGGCAAAAGTACGCTTGCCGACCGTATTCTTGAGCAGACCAATTCGGTATCTGCCCGTGATATGGAGTCACAGCTCCTTGACGATATGGAACTTGAGCGTGAGCGTGGCATAACAATAAAGGCTCGTGCCGTATCGGTTACTTATGATGCCGACAACGGCGAAAAATATCTTTTCAACCTCATTGACACTCCCGGTCATGTTGACTTTAACTACGAGGTTTCCCGTTCTTTGGCGGCTTGTGAGGGTGCAGTGCTTATTGTTGACGCATCTCAAGGCATTGAGGCTCAAACTCTCGCCAACACTTATCTTGCTGTCGACAGCGGTCTTGAAATTGTGCCCGTAATCAACAAAATCGACCTGCCGAGTGCCGATCCTGACAGAGTTATCGAAGAAATTGAAGATGTAATCGGTATTCCTGCCGAGGACGCACCAAAAATTTCCGCTAAGCAAGGCATCAATATTCACGCTGTCCTCGAAAAAATCGTATCAGACATTCCTGCTCCGACAGGCGATGTCAACGCACCTCTCCGTGCGCTGATTTTTGACAGCTACTACGACAGCTACAAAGGCGTTATCATTTATGTTCGTCTTAAAGAGGGACAGATTCACCCGGGTGACGAATTTAAACTTATGGCAACAGGAAGTACATTCACCGTTGTGGAATGTGGTCTTATGCATGCCACATCAATGGAATCTACCAACGGACTTTATGCCGGCGAGGTTGGCTACATTGCGGCATCTATCAAAACTCTTGCAGACGCAAAGGTTGGTGACACCGTTACCCTTACGGCAAATCCTGCGGCAGAGCCTTTACCGGGTTATCGTGAGGCACAGCCTATGGTTTACTGCGGTATTTATCCTGTTGACGGTGCAAAGTACGGTGATCTTAAAGACGCTCTTGAAAAATTACAGCTTAATGACGCAGCACTCTCTTTTGAACCCGAAACATCTGTTGCTCTCGGTTTTGGCTATCGTTGCGGATTTCTCGGACTTCTTCATATGGAGATTATTCAGGAAAGACTTGAGCGTGAATATCAGCTTGACCTTATTACAACCGCACCGAGCGTAATTTACCGAATAACCAAAACAGACGGCACTGTTGAGATGATTGACAACCCTACAAATTATCCTGACCCTGCGCTTATAGCAATGGCTGAAGAGCCGATGACTACCGCACATATTTACTCACCAAAGGAATATGTGGGCAACATTATGGAGCTTTGCCAGGACAGACGAGGCATATTTATAGATATGCAGTACATTGATGCAGACAGGGTTGACTTGCACTATGAATTACCGCTTGCCGAGATTATTTACGATTTCTTTGATACCTTAAAATCACGCACAAGAGGTTATGCATCTTTTGACTATGAGCTTAAGGATTATGTAAAGAGCAACCTTGTTAAACTTGACATTATGCTCAACGGCGATGTTGTCGATGCACTGTCGTTTATTATTCACGCAGACAAGGCATATGGCAGAGCGAGAAAGATGGCGGAAAAGCTCAAGGAGAAAATTCCAAGACAGCTGTTTGAAGTTCCGATTCAGGCTTGCATTGGCGGTAAAATCATTGCGAGAGAAACCGTTAAGGCTATGAGAAAAGATGTACTTGCAAAGTGCTACGGCGGTGATATTTCCCGTAAAAAGAAACTTCTTGAAAAGCAGAAAGAGGGTAAAAAGCGTATGCGCCAGCTCGGTTCTGTTGAAGTTCCGCAAGAGGCATTTATGGCTGTACTTAAACTCGATACAGATTGATTTAATCGGTAGAATTTATATAATGATAAAATTAAACTCGGATTACGGCAATGGCTGTAATCCGAGTTTTGGTTTTGAGAAAAAGCTGCACTTAAAAACAAAAGAGTTAAAATTTCGGTCAACCCTTTTTAAAGGGTTGCGGGTTTGGGCAGAGCCCATAAAACAGTAAAAATAGACTGATTAAAAATATAAACAAGCATTTGTAATTAATACCACAGAATAACTATACTTTAGATTTATCAAGACTTTAAAATAAAGTAAAAATCAAGATTAATGAGTGGCAGAAAGTAGGAAAGTAGTACTTGAGTGTCAGTAGAAAAAAGGAATTTTAAAGAACGCAAAAGTTTGTGTGTGGCTATTTTGCTCTTGAAAAGTGGCAAAATAGTAGTTGCAGTAGCGTGGCTTTTCCTTTATTGCTGTCACATTTTTAGGCTCTCGCCATTATGTTCAAGCCGCCAAACGGCAAGCCGTTTGGCTATTAAAATTCGCAATAAACTAAAGTTTTGTGGGCGTTGCCCACACCCACAACCTTTGAAAAGGTTGAGCAAACTTTTTAATTCGTGACGGAAAGTCTTTTCATTCGCTAAAATTGTTGCCCGACAAAAAGTAACCTGTTTTTTATTCCACTCGATGGTAACAAAAAGGTTGACCTAAATTTTTTAACTTTATCTCAGTAATTTAATTCTGCAATTACGCAAAAGAAAAATACTCGTCATCGCAAATGCAATGACGAGTACTTATTTTTAAATCATCCGATTATTAAGTGTGATAATTTAGTTTGCTTTGCCGAGATCCCAGTAGCCGAGGAACATACCGTAGCCGTCTGTGCTTGAACCTGTTACCTTAGAATCGCAAACAACGAATGTTTCGTTGTTGTGGTCTGCAACTGAGAATGTACCCTTGTTGTATGCTGAGCTGTAAGCACCGCTCTTTGCGTTAAGTACATTGTAGCCGTTTGAGAGGATTGTTCTGAAAACACCGTTGCTGTTGCAGAATACAACATTCTTTGCACCGTCAATAGCCTCAATCTGATCGCTGTTGAGTGTTACCTTATATACAGAATACTCACCTGCTGTAAGAGCGTTTGTCTTTAATGAAGGTGTGAACTTTTCATCTGTTTTCTCCATAGCAATCTTTGTAAGGCCATTTGCCGAGTTGCTTGAACCGTATGCAAGGTAAACGCCCTTATTCATAGCTGTTTTGCTCTTTGCAGGGTTAGGGAATACACAATAAAGTGTAGCTGTGCTCTCAACAATTTCGATTTCAGATGTTGACCAGTAACCTGTAAATGTGCCGTAGCCCTCAATGCTTGTGCCTGTTGTTACACCGTCACAAATTACAAATGTGTTCTTCTCTCTGTCAGCAAGTTTTGCCTTTGTTGTTGAGTATGTGCTTGAATACTGAGTACCTGCCGGAGCTTTCATAACGCTGTACTTACCGTTGATGTATGTTCTGTAAGTACCTGATGCGTTCTCGAAGATTACATATGATGAAGAATCAATAGCCTTTACCTGATCCTCTGTAAGAGTTACAGTGTATACAGGATATGTGCCGTCTACAAGCTGTGTTGACTTAGAATCAACATCAACATATGTGCTTGTTCTTGTCATCTTAATCTTTGTGAATGAATCGAGCTTATAGTCGTTGCTGTAAGCAAGGTAAACACCCTGATTCCAGCAGTTCTTCCACTTAGCAGATGCAGGAGCTACAGCATTGATAGTTGTGCACTTTGTCCAGTAACCTGTGTATGTACCGAAACCGTCAACGCTTGTGCCTGTTGCTACATCACCGTTCATAATGAATGTGTAGCCGTTGAGGTCTGCTACTGAAGTTTTAGCTGTGTTGTAGTCTGCACTGTATGTGCCTGACGGAGCTTTAAGTAAGTTGTACTTTGAGCTTACATAAGTTCTGTAAGTATTTGACTTGTTTGTAAGAACAACATATGTTGCCTTGTTAATAGCCTCTGCCTGTTCCTTTGTAAGTGATACCGAGTAGAGAGCATATGTGCCGTTTGTGAGTTTTGTTGACTTTAAGTCAGGTGTGAGATACTCTGTTGTCTTTGTGAGCGGAATCTTTGTGAATGAGTTGAGCTGGTAGTTGTTGCTGTATGCAAGGTAAATACCGTCATCCCAACACTTAGGACTTGATACTGTCTTTGGAACAACAAAGTTGAGTGTTACCTCGTCAGTTTGCTCTGCTGTTGCAGAAATCTTTGTGCTTGTCTTAGCTGTGAAGTTTTCAAAACCAGGAGTTGAAGTAACATCTGTCTGAGCTACTCCGCCTCTTACAACAGGTTTAAACTTAAGGTTGTAGTTGCTGTCAAGGTAACCTACGCTAAGTGTTTTAAGGTTGAAGTCAACTGTTGTGTTGCCTGTGCCGATTACATTGAAGTAAACTCTTGCAAGAGCCTTGCCGCCACTGAAATCAGCAAGATTCTGAATTTCACTGAAGTTAGATTTGATTGTGCCCTTAGCGTCCATAATGTTAGTAACCTCGTTAGTAACATATGGCATAAGCTTAGCTGAACGCTCCTTATCAACAGCGAGCTTTGTGTTATCGTAAGTAAGTGTCCACTCTGCATTTACGAGATCCATTGAAGAATCTACAATGTACTCAAGACAAACTGTATCGCCCTTCTTAAATGTTACATTTGCATTTGAGAAGTAGTTAGATTTACTTGAGATATTAAGGTTTGTGCCCTGTGTAGGTGACTGTGTTGTCGGAGCTACTGTAGTCGGCTGTGTAGGTCTTACTGTAGTCGGCTGTGTAGGTCTTACTGTTGTTGGCTGTGTAGGTCTTGCTGTTGTCGGCTGTGTAGCCTGAGAAGCTGTTGTAGGAA